>C687J26845_10001943_pt1 | contig 12304 bp, 6 predicted proteins | sample RifCSPlowO2_12_FD_26845 | JGI IMG/M metagenome (IMG submission 26845) | reverse complement strand
TCGGGCAACCCCCTGCTGATTCTGCGCCTGGGCGAATTGCCGGTGCTGCCGCAGCATTACTGGAAGGATCGCGACTTCAAGGCCACCACCTTCGAACCACCGCTGGGCAGTGGCCCTTACCGCATCACCCAGGTCAACCCGGGGCGCAGCCTGACCTTCGAGCGGGTGAAGAACTGGTGGGGCGAGAAACTGCCGGTCAATNGCGGCAAGTACAACTTCGATCGGGTCGAGGTGGAGTTCTACCGCGACAGCCATGTTGCCTTCGAAGCCTTCAAGGCCGGTGAGTTCGACTTCTATATCGAGCAACAAGCGAAGAACTGGGCCAACGGCTACCGTTTCCCGGCGGTAGCGCGTGGCGAGGTGATCCGTGCCGAGATCCCGCACCAGATCCCCACGCAGACCCAGGCCCTGTTCATGAACAGCAGGCGCACGGCTTTCGCCGAACGCAAGGTACGCGAAGCCCTGGGGCTGATGTTCGATTTCGAGTGGACCAACCGCGCGCTATTCAACAGCTCCTATGTGCGCGCCCAGAGCTATTACCCAAACAGCGAGTTCTCCGCCACGGGCACACCCGAAGGCGCCGAATGGCTGCTGCTTTCGCCCTATCGCAAGCAACTGCCGAAACGCTTGTTCAGCGAACCCTTTACCGTGCCGCAAACCGATGGTCGCGGCATTCCCCGGGAAACCTTGCGCCGCGCCCTCGGTCTATTGGCCGAGGCCGGCTGGAAACCGTCCGGCGAGTATCTGCTCAACGCCAAGGGCCAGCCGCTGCAGTTCGAGATTCTGCTGGTCAATCCAAACCTCGAGCGAATCCTCCAACCGTTCACCGAGAACCTTGCCAGCATCGGCATTCAGGCCAATCTGCGCACTGTCGATCGTGCGCAATACAAACAGCGCCTGGATCAATTCGATTTCGACATGATTTTGCTGACCCTGCCACAAACCCTCAGTCCGGGCCTGGAGCAATCGTTGTACTTCCACTCCAGCCAGGCAACGATCAAAGGCGGCAAGAACTACGCAGGCGTAAACCATCCGGTGGTCGACGCCCTACTCGACAAACTGTTGTCGGCGCAAACCCGCGATGAACAAATCGCTGCCACCCGCGCCCTCGATCGAGTGCTGCTGTGGCAGCACTACACCATCCCGAATTGGTACATCAACTATCACCGCCTGGCCTACCGCAATCGGTTTGCCTTCGTCACCACGCCGCCCTATACCCTGGGCCTGCGTACCTGGTGGCTGAAACCCACGGAGAATGCCCGATGACGCCGCCTCTGCGCTCATTTCTACTGCTCGGCAGCACCATCGCGCTGCTCGCCCTGGCCGGCTTGACCCAGGCCGCCGGCAAGCACGCCCTGACCCTGTATGACGAACCGCCGAAATACCCGGCCAATTACCAGCATTTCGACTATGTGAACCCCGACGCCCCGAAGGGCGGTACCTTGCGCCAGGCCGGCTTTGGCGGCTTCGACAGTCTCAATCCCTTTATCAACAAAGGGGTGGCGGCCGATGATATCGGCATGATCTACGACACCCTGACTCGCCACGGCCTGGACGAACCCTTCAGCGAATACGGCCTGCTCGCAGAAAAAATCGAGAAGGCGCCGGACAATTCCTGGGTGCGTTTCTACCTGCGCCCCGAGGCACGCTTCCACGACGGTCAGGCGGTGACCGCCGAAGATGTCAAGTTCACCTTCGAAACCCTGATGACCCATGGGGCGCCCACGTACCGCGGCTACTATGCCGATGTCGAGCGGGTCGAAGTCGAAGGCCCGCGCCGGGTACGCTTTATCTTCAAGCATGCCGGCAACCGCGAACTGCCGCTGATTCTCGGACAACTGCCGGTACTGCCCAAGCACTGGTGGGCCAAACGCGACTTCAGCAAGGGCAATCTGGAGATTCCGCTGGGCAGCGGCCCCTACAAGGTTGCCGAAGTCAAAGCCGGGCGCTCGATTCGCTATGAGCGGGTCAAGGACTGGTGGGGCAAGGACCTGCCGGTCAACCGCGGTTTCTACAACTTCGACACCATGCAGCTCGACTACTACCGCGACAACACCGTGGCCCTCGAAGCCCTGAAGGCCGGGCAATTCGACTATTGGCTGGAAACCAGTGCGAAAAACTGGGCCACCGCCTACGACAGCCCCGCCGTGGCCAATGGCCAACTGATCAAGGAAGAGATCGACAACCACAACCCCACCGGCATGCAGGGCTTCATCTTCAACACCCGCCGGCCCCTGTTCCAGGACAAACGGGTGCGCGAGGCGCTGGGCCTGCTGTTCGATTTCGAATGGACCAACCGCCAGCTGTTCAATGGTGCCTATACCCGCACCCGCAGTTATTTCGACAACTCCGAACTGGCCTCCAGCGGCCTGCCCGGCGCCGACGAGCTGAAGCTCCTCGAACCGCTGCGCGACAAGATTTCCCCCGCGGTGTTTACCGATGAATTCCGCGTTCCCGTCACCGACGGCAGCGGCATCATCCGCGAACAGCAGCGGCGCGCCTATCAACTGTTGCAGGAAGCCGGCTGGCGCATCGAAGGCGACCAGATGCTCGATGCCGAAGGCAAACCGGTCAGTTTCGAGTTTCTCCTCGCGCAAACCGAATTCGAGCGCGTACTGCTGCCGTTCAAGCGCAACATGGCCGATCTCGGNATGGAACTGGTGATTCGCCGGGTCGATGTCTCGCAGTACATCAACCGCCTGCGCTCGCGGGATTTCGACCTGATCGTGGGCGGCTTCGGCCAGTCCAATTCGCCGGGTAACGAGCAGCGCGAGTACTGGCACTCGAGCAGCGCCGACAACCCCGGCAGCCGCAACTTCATCGGCCTGAAAGACCCAGCCATCGACCAACTGGTCGAAGGCCTGATCAACGCCAACTCCCGGAAGAGCCTGGTCGCCCACACCCGGGCCCTCGACCGCGTGCTGCTGTGGGGCCATTACGTCATCCCCAACTGGCACATCAAGACCTGGCGCGTGGCCTACTGGAACCGCTTCGAGCACCCGAAAGTCACCCCCAAATACGACATCGGCCTGAACACCTGGTGGGCTCGCCCGCAACAGGAACCCGCCGCGGACAACACCGCAGCGGCGAGCACGGAGCAATAAGATGCTGGCGTATATCTTCCGTCGCCTGTTGCTGATCATTCCCACGCTGTTCGGCATTCTGCTGATCAACTTCATCATCATCCAGGCCGCCCCAGGCGGCCCGGTGGAACAGATGATCGCCAAGCTGGAAGGCTTCGAGGGCGCCACCAGCCGCATCGCCGGCGGCGGTGCGGAAGTGGCAATCGCCGGCTCCAACTACCGCGGCGCCCAGGGCCTCGACCCGGAACTGATCGCCGAGATAGAACGCCTGTATGGCTTCGACAAGCCGGCCCCCGAACGCTTCTGGATCATGCTGAAAAACTATGCCCGCTTCGACTTTGGCGAGAGCTTCTTCCGCGATGCCAAGGTGATCGACCTGATCATCGAGAAGATGCCCGTATCCATCTCCCTGGGGCTGTGGAGCACCCTGATCATGTACCTGGTCTCCATCCCGCTGGGCATCGCCAAGGCCACCCGCCACGGCAGNGCCTTCGACGTCTGGACCAGCTCGGCGATCATCGTCGGCTATGCGATTCCGGCCTTCCTCTTCGCCATTCTGCTGATCGTGGTGTTTGCCGGCGGCAGCTATTTCGACGTGTTTCCGCTACGCGGGCTGACGTCGAACAACTTCGACGAGCTCAGCCTCGGCGGCAAGATCCTCGACTATTTCTGGCACCTGGCGCTGCCCGTGACCGCCCTGGTGATCGGCAACTTCGCGACCCTGACCCTGCTGACCAAGAACAGCTTCCTCGACGAGATCAACAAGCAATATGTGGTCACCGCCAGGGCCAAGGGCCTGAGCAACAATCGCGTGCTCTACGGCCACGTGTTCCGCAACGCCATGCTGATCATCATCGCCGGCTTTCCCTCGGCCTTTATCGGTATCTTCTTCACCGGCTCCCTGCTGATCGAGGTGATCTTTTCCCTCGACGGACTTGGCCTGATGAGCTTCGAGGCGGCGATCAACCGCGACTACCCGGTGGTGTTCGGCACCCTGTTCATCTTCACCTTATTGGGATTGGCCGTGAAACTGATCGGTGACATCACCTATACCCTGGTCGATCCGCGCATCGACTTCGAAAGCCGGGAGGGTTGAAATGACGCTCTCCCCTCTCAATCAACGACGCCTGCAACGCTTCAAGGCGCACAAGCGCGGCTGGTGGTCGCTATGGATCTTCCTCGCCCTGTTCGGCCTGAGTCTCGGCGCCGAACTGATCGCCAACGACAAGCCCCTGGTTGTCCACTACGACGGCGATTGGTATTTCCCGGTGCTCAAACGCTACCCGGAAACCGTCTTCGGCGGCGAGTTCCCCCTGCAAGCCAACTACAAGAGCCCCTACATCCAGGAGCTGATCGAGCAGAAAGACGGCTGGATGCTCTGGCCGCCGATCCCCTTCGGCTACTCCAGCATCAATTACGACCTGCAGGTGCCCGCCCCGGCACCGCCTTCCGCCGACAATTGGCTGGGCACCGACGACCAGGGCCGCGATGTCATGGCCCGGGTGATCTACGGTTTCCGCATCTCGGTGCTGTTCGCCCTGATCCTGACCATCCTCAGCTCGATCATCGGCGTGTTCGCCGGCGCCTTGCAGGGCTTCTATGGCGGTTGGGTCGANCTGGTCGGGCAACGCTTCCTGGAGATCTGGTCGGGCCTGCCGGTGCTCTACCTGCTGATCATTCTCGCCAGCTTCGTGCAGCCGAACTTCTGGTGGCTGCTGGGCATCATGCTGCTGTTCTCCTGGATGAGCCTGGTCGATGTGGTGCGCGCCGAGTTCCTCCGCGGGCGCAACCTGGAGTACGTGCGCGCCGCCCGCGCCCTGGGCATGCAGAACGGTGCCATCATGTTCAATCACATCCTGCCCAATGCCATGGTCTCGACCATGACCTTCATGCCCTTCATTCTCACCGGCGCCATCGGCACCCTGACCGCACTGGACTTCCTCGGCTTCGGCCTGCCGCCGGGCGCACCTTCGCTGGGCGAACTGGTCGCCCAGGGCAAATCCAACCTGCAAGCGCCCTGGCTCGGTATCAGCGCCTTCAGCGTGCTGGCGCTGATGCTCAGCCTGCTGGTGTTTATCGGCGAAGCGGCACGCGATGCCTTCGACCCGAGGAAATAAGATGACCCGTTCCGATACCCTTATCGAAGTACGCGACCTGGCCGTCGAATTCGTCAATAGCGACTCCAGGCAACGCGTGGTCGAAGGCGTCAGCTTCGATATCCACCGCGGCGAGACCCTGGCCCTGGTTGGTGAAAGCGGCTCAGGCAAGTCGGTCACCGCCCACTCGATCCTGCGCCTGCTGCCCTACCCTTTGGCCCAGCATCCGAGCGGCAGCATTCACTATGCCGGCCAAGACCTGCTCAAGCTCAGCGAGAACAAGCTGCGCGGCATTCGCGGCAACCGCATCGCCATGGTGTTTCAGGAGCCTATGACCTCGCTGAACCCGCTGCACAGCATCGAGAAACAGATCAATGAAGTGCTGGCCCTGCATAAAGGGCTGTCCGGCAAGGCCGCCACTGCGCGAACCCTGGAGCTGCTCGGGCTGGTCGGCATCCCCGAACCGCACAAGCGTCTCAAGGCCTACCCCCATGAGCTCTCCGGCGGCCAACGCCAGCGCGTGATGATCGCCATGGCCCTGGCCAACGAGCCGGAGCTGCTGATCGCCGATGAGCCGACCACCGCGCTGGATGTCACCGTACAGCTGAAAATCCTCGAGTTGCTCAAGGATCTGCAGGCGCGCCTGGGCATGGCGCTGTTGCTGATCAGCCACGATCTCAACCTGGTTCGACGAATTGCCCATCACGTATGTGTCATGCAGCAGGGAAAGATCGTCGAACAAGCGTCGTGTGAACAGCTGTTCCATGCGCCGCAGCATCCCTATACCCAGGAACTGCTCGGTGCCGAGCCTCGCGGCGAGCCGGTGGCCAACCCTGCCGGCGAGCCGCTGCTGGAAGTCGACGATCTGCGCGTGTGGTTCCCGATCAAGAAGGGACTGCTGCGCCGTACCGTCGATTATGTGAAAGCGGTGGATGGCATCAATTTCAGCCTGCCCCAGGGCCAAACCCTGGGTATCGTTGGCGAAAGCGGTTCCGGCAAGTCCACCCTGGGTCTGGCAATCCTGCGGTTGATCGGCAGTCAGGGCGCCATTCGCTTTCAAGGCCAGGCACTGGATGGCTTGACCCAGCACCAGGTTCGTCCGCTGCGCCGGCAGATGCAGGTGGTCTTTCAGGACCCCTTCGGCAGCCTGAGCCCGCGCATGACGGTGGGCATGATTGTCGGCGAGGGCCTGCGCATTCACCGTATGGGCACGGCGGCGGAACAGGAACAGGCGATCATCGACGCACTTTTGGAGGTAGACCTGGACCCGGATACCCGGCACCGCTACCCCCACGAGTTTTCCGGGGGGCAACGGCAGCGGATTGCCATTGCCCGCGCACTGGTGCTGAAACCGGCGCTGATACTGTTGGACGAGCCGACTTCGGCGCTCGACCGTACNGTTCAGCGTCAAGTAGTGGAGTTGCTGCGTTCATTGCAGGCCAAGTACAACCTGACTTACCTGTTCATCAGCCACGATTTGGCGGTGGTCCGCGCTATCAGCCACCACCTGATAGTGGTCAAGGAGGGTCAAGCAGTCGAACAAGGCTCGGCAGCCGCGATTTTTGCCGCGCCACAGCATATTTATACCCAGCAGTTGCTCGAAGCCGCCTTATTGGCTCCGGGCACTGCTGACTAAATCCTTAAAGCAGGAAGAGGAAGAGCACACATGGGTTTTCTAAGCGGTAAGCGCGTACTGATCGTTGGCGTTGCCAGCAAACTGTCCATCGCCTCGGGCATCGCCGCGGCCATGCACCGCGAGGGTGCCGAACTGGCCTTCACTTATCAGAACGAAAAACTCAAAGGTCGCGTCGAGGAATTTGCCGCCGGCTGGGGCTCAGGTCCCGAGCTGTGCTTCCCCTGCGACGTCGCCAGCGACGAGGAAATCGCCGCGGCATTCGAAGCCCTGGGCAAGCAATGGGATGGCCTGGACTGCATCGTTCACTCGGTCGGCTTCGCCCCCGGCGATCAACTCAATGGCGACTTCACCGACGTCACCACGCGTGAAGGCTTTCGCATCGCTCACGACATCAGCGCCTACAGCTTCGTCGCCCTGGCCAAGGCCGGCCGCGAAATGATGAAAGGCCGCAACGGCAGCCTGCTCACCCTCTCCTACCTGGGTGCAGAACGCACCATGCCCAACTACAACGTCATGGGCATGGCCAAGGCCAGCCTGGAAGCCGGCGTACGCTACCTGGCCGGCAGCCTNGGCCCGGAAGGCACCCGGGTCAACGCTATCTCCGCCGGCCCGATCCGCACGCTCGCCGCGTCGGGGATCAAGAGCTTCCGCAAGATGCTTGCCGCCAACGAGAAGCAGACCCCGCTACGCCGCAACGTGACCATCGAAGAAGTCGGCAACGCCGGCGCCTTCCTCTGCTCCGACCTGGCCTCGGGCGTGAGCGGCGAAATCATGTACGTCGACGGTGGCTTCAACACCACCGCCATGGGTGCCATGGAAGATTGATTGCCACGCCATGAGCAATAACAAGGCCGCTTATCCAGACCGGGTGAAAACCTAACACGCTGATCGGTGGTTGAAGAAAATGCCCGCATCGAAAGATACGGGCATTTTTCGTTATGGCGTGCAGCCAGGGCGAGGCGCCAGACCAGCCCAGTCTGTTAGCGGTTGCGCTGGACGACTCGACTGCCGACGACCTCCTGGTTCGACTGATCGATGCCTAGGTGGCTCGGCTGGACCTCAAGGTGCTCGGTGCGCGCCAACGGCTCCAGTTGATGGACCGAAAGGTCTTTCTTTACCTTTCGTCCGCCCAAAAGCAAACGCCCCGAACCAGTCGGGGCGTTTGCTTGGCCCTGCAGCAGGGCGTTTTCACACGGTCTGACTGCCGGGCTTTTCAGTGCAGCAGACCGCCAGCCTCTGGGCAGAACCCAGTGCCTAACGCTGCAGGCTTTCGACGCCCCCCACGCGAACCTCACGGGCAAAGTGGTCGCGGGTCAGCTTGACCACCACTGGGCTGAGCAGCAACAGGGACAANAGGTTGGGGATTGCCATCAGGCCGTTGAGGGTGTCCGCGACCAACCAGGCGAAATCCAGATGGGCGACAGCGCCGAACGGCACAGCCAACACCCAGAGGATGCGGAACGGCAGGATGGCCTTGGTGCCGACCATGAATTCCCAGCATTTCTCGCCGAAATAGCTCCAGCCGAGGATGGTGGTGAAGGCGAAGACCACCAGGGCGATGGTCAGGATATAACCACCGACACCCGGCATGGCCGACTCGAAGGCTGCCGCCGAGAGTGCCGCACCGCTGAGGCCACTGGTCCAGACGCCGGAGCAGATGATTGCCAGGCCGGTCAGGCTGCAAATGACGATGGTGTCGATAAAGGTGCCGAGCATGCCGATCATNCCCGAGCGCACCGAGCTGGTGGTGGTACCGGCCGCCTGAGCGATACCGGCAGTGCCGAGGCCAGCTTCGTTGGAGAAGATACCGCGCGCCACACCGAAGCGAATTGCCGCCATGACTGCCGCGCCAGCGAAACCGCCAGTGGCGGCAACCGGGGTGAAGGCATAAGTGAAGATCATCTCGAAGGCGGCGGGAATCTGNGCGGCGTTGACCACCAGCACCACGATGGCGGCGATGACATAGGCCACGCACATGAAGGGAACCAGGGTAGCGGCGACCTTACCGATACGCTGGATACCACCGAGGATGACCATCCCGACGATGAGCATGGTGACCAGACCGGTCAGCCACAGCGGCACGGCGAACGTCGCCTCGAGGGCCGCGGCCATGCTGTTGACCTGAACCATGTTGCCGATGCCGAAACCAGCGAAGCCGCCGAAGATGGCGAACGCAGTACCCAGCCACAACCACTTCTTGCCCAGGCCGTTCTTGATCGCGTACATCGGCCCGCCGACGTGCTCGCCGCGCTCGTCCTTCTCGCGGTAATGCACCGCCAGCACCACTTCGCAGTACTTGGTGGCCATGCCNACCAGGGCGGTGCACCACATCCAGAACAGCGCACCGGGGCCGCCGAGAAAAATCGCAGTGGCGACGCCGGCGATATTGCCGGTCCCGACGGTGGCCGCCAGGCAGGTCATCAATGCCTGAAACGGGGTGATCTCGCCGCTTTCGGCGTCGTCTTTCTTGCGGCCTTGCCACATCAGTTTGAAACCGGCGCCGATCTTGCTCAGCGGCATGAATTTCAGGCGCAGCATCAGGAACAGACCGGTGCCGAGGATCATCACCAGCATCGGTGGGCCCCAGACGAGACCATTGAGTTGATTGACCAAACTGTTGAGGGATTCCATCTAAGGTTCCTTATTCTTGTAGTAGTTGCGAGGTTGGGTACCCATCGCATGCTCGACCGCCGGGTAGGCAGTGTGACGCCATCAGCTATACATCCAGCAAGGGCCAACGCGGGGAAACGTTCGGCCTTGCTCTAGCGGGCGCCAGTATATGAAGAGACGTGTAGTCTATTTCACTATTTAGAAGACAATGCTTAGCTGTAATTACCGTTAAAAACCGAATAAACAAGATATAACTAGCCAGGTATCGCTAAGTCACCGCACATTCAACGATCATCTCCGCACCTCGATCGCCAGCGAACATGTGACGCGCCCCGGAGTGACTAGAAATCGCGCCGGTAGAACAGGTCCAGAGAACTGGCCAGGCCGCTGGCAGCCTCGAGGTAGACGCGTTTGCTCAGTTCATAGCGCAACGCGATGGTGTTCGCCGGCTCGAACACACCGACCCCGTAGCGCAAGCTCAGGCGCTCCGACAGGCTGCCGCTGGCCACCACGCTGGTGCTCGCTCCGCTGCCTTCGGTGTCCAACTGGAAATCCTTGATGCCCAATCCCTGGGCCAGGCCGCCGGTCAAGGACGCGCTACCGGCCAACCCCATGGCGAGCGCCGCCTGAGCCAGCAGGTTGTTGTCGCCGCTGCTCTGCCCCAACGGCCGGCCGAGCACCAGGTAGGACAGCGCCTGCTGCTGGCTCATGGCCGGCTCGGAAAACACCTCGCTGGTGGGCTGTTCGGCATTGCCGCTCAGGCGCAGGCCGGCGACGACCGAATCGACCCGGCGAATCGCCTCGACATCCAGGTAGGGCTGATCGATAGGTCCGGCGAACAGCAAACGCGCACGGCGGATGGTCANGCGCTGGCCATAGGCACGATAACGGCCATTGTTCAGGCTCAACTCGCCGCGGGTGTCGAGGTCATTGCCNACNTGCACNCGTCCGGCCAGATCNGCNTTGAGGCCGAAGCCACTGAAACTCAGGCGCTCCTGCCCCACCNCGACATCGATGTCCATGGCGATCGCCACCGGCTGCTGCTCAACGCNNTCACGGCCGACAATCACCGCATCGTCGGAAACCTTGACCGTCGAAGGCGGCAACTCGCGGATGACGATCTTGCCGCGCGGGATCAGCACCTTGCCGGCTATCGACAACTGCTCGGCAGCGATGCGCAGGGTCAAATCCGGCTCGACCTGCAGCTCGGCATAGGGCTCGATGTCGACCGGCAGATGACTACCNCGCAGGCGCAACTCACCCAATAGTCCGGCACGCCAGGACAGCTCGCCGGCCAGGCTGGCCTGGCCCCGCTCGCCACTGCGCCAGCCACCGCTGAGTTGCAGGCTTTCTCCGGCAATCCGCGCGTCCATCTGCAACGCCTCGACCGTCATGGGCAATTGACCGCCGGACAGCTGGCCCTCGCGGAGCTGCAGGCGACCATCGATCTGCGGCGCCAGCAAGCTGCCGGACAGGTTGCCACTGCCGTCGAGCCGGCCTGCCAGATGCTCGACCATCGGCAGGAACGGCTGCGCCAGCGCCAGGTCCAGGCCGCTCAGACGAAAATCGCCGGCCAGCGTCTTGTTCGCCGGCCGCGGGTCGAGGCGCGCCTGCAGCAACAGCTGGCCGATTTTCGGCCCGCGCAGATCCAGCCGGGTATCGATTCGCTGCGGGCTCAGTTGGCTCTCCAGGTGCAGCTTGGCATAGGCGAAGTCCAGCCATTGGCCCCGATCGCGAATACGCCAGGTGCCGCTGCCAGCATCCAGCACGACCCGGCCGCTCGGCCCCGTCGCCGGCAAGTCGAGCTGCACCTCGGCATTCAACAGGCCTTGCCAGGCGAAGTCCCGGGGCAGCCATGGCGCCAGGCTGTCGAGGGGAAAGTCGCTGAGGCGATAGCGCAACCGGGGCTCGGGCAGCAGTCGTTGATCCTCGCCGCACAGGCTGGCCGCGCCGGAACGCCAGCAGTGCGCCGCCAGGCTGAGCTGACCGTTGGCCAGGCGCACCAGGCCGGCAGGCTGCTGCAAACGCCAATCCTGACCGCCGCTCTGTACCTCGCCGCTGTTCAGGTGCCCGCGCCAGGCGCCTTGCTGCCAGCGGCCAGCGAAGGCCAGGGCGCTCTGCAGCAAGGGTCCATCGAGCTTGAGCTGCAGTCGCTGCTGGCGCCGATCACCCTGGCCGCTGGCCGTCAAGCGGCCCAGCTCGGTTTCACCCAGGACAATGCCCTGGGCGTCCAGTTCGACCCGTGCTTGCTGGGCACTATCGAGCGCCGCATCGAGTTGCAGGCGCTGCAGACGCTGGTCGATGTAGGCCAGGCGCTGTCCCTGCAGGCTCAGCTGGCCTTGTGGCGCCTGCAGGNTGCCCGCCAGGTCGAGCTGGCCCTGGAGCTGCCCCTGCAAGTGCGGCCAGAGCTGGCCCAGGCGCGGCAGGTTGACGCGCAACTGTCCGCTCAGGCGCNGATTCAGCTCGCCACTGCCGTCGATGCGATTGTCGCCCAGGCGCAGATCCAGACGCTGCAGCGCCCAGTGCTCGCCGCTGCCGGTGGCCTCGGCCTGGAACTGCGCCGGCTGGCCACGCAAACGGCCATTGAGGTCGATCTGGGCATTCAGGCTCAGCTGCTGATCGCTCAGCTCGCCCTGGCTGTGNAGCGGCCCGCCCAGGGTGCCCGGNANTTCCGCCAGCCAGTAGGCCGGATCGAGGTCGTGCAGTTGCAAACGCGCATCCCAGCGCAGGCCGTCGGCAAAGCCCAGGGTCAGTTGGCCATCGGCCCGCCCCTGACCGGCACGCAATTGCAGATCGGGCAGGTGCAGCTGCTGCAAATCGCCACTGAGCGGACTCTCCAGGCTGAACGCCCCGGCCGGACCATCCAGCGCGGCGGCGAA
>C687J26845_10001939_pt1 | contig 12315 bp, 12 predicted proteins | sample RifCSPlowO2_12_FD_26845 | JGI IMG/M metagenome (IMG submission 26845) | reverse complement strand
TGGCCCTGGCCGCCGACCCCGGCATCGACGGGCTGTTCTTCACCGGCTCGAGCCGCACCGGCAACCTGCTGCACAGCCAGTTCGCCGGTCGCCCGGAGAAGATCCTCGCCCTGGAAATGGGCGGCAACAATCCGCTGATCGTCGATCAGCTCGCCGACGTCGAGGCGGCGGTGTACTGCATCGTGCAGTCGGCCTTCATCTCCGCCGGCCAGCGCTGCACCTGCGCGCGGCGCCTGCTGGTGCCGCAGGGCGAGTGGGGCGATGCCTTGCTCGCGCGCCTGGTCCAGGTCGCCGGGCAGATCAAGGTCGGCCGCTATGACGAACAGCCGGCGCCCTTCATGGGTTCGGTGATTTCCCTGGCGGCGGCCGACCATCTGCTGCAGGCCCAGCAGCAACTGCTCGACAAGGGCGCCACGGCGTTGCTGGCGATGACCCAGCCGCAGCCCGGCGCCGCCTTGCTGACGCCGGGGATCATCGATGTCAGTGCGGTGGCCGAGCGGCCGGACGAAGAGTTCTTCGGCCCGCTGCTGCAGGTGATCCGCTATGCCGATTTCGAGGACGCGATNGCCGAGGCCAACAATACCCAGTTCGGCCTGGCCGCCGGCTTGCTGTCGGATTCCGCGGCGCGTTACCAGCAGTTCTGGCTGCGCAGCCGCGCCGGCATCGTCAACTGGAACAAGCAACTCACCGGCGCCGCCAGCACGGCCCCGTTCGGTGGNGTCGGCGCCTCCGGCAACCATCGCGCCAGTGCTTATTACGCGGCGGACTACTGCGCCTATCCGGTGGCCTCGCTGGAAAGTGAACGCCTGAGCCTGCCCGCCACCCTGACCCCGGGAGTAAGCCTGTAATGTCCGCCTATGAGATGAATTTCGACGGCCTGGTCGGCCCGACCCACAACTACGGCGGCCTGTCCTACGGCAACGTCGCTTCGCAGAGCAACAGCCAGGCCGCCTCCAGCCCGAAACAAGCCGCCAAGCAAGGCCTGGCGAAGATGAAGGCGCTGATGGAGATGGGCTTCAAGCAGGGCGTGCTGGCCCCGCAGGAGCGCCCGGATGTCGCGGTGCTGCGCCGCCTCGGNTTCACCGGCAGCGATGCCCAGGTGATCGAGCGGGCGGCGAAGGACGCCATGCCCTTGCTGGTTGCCAGCTGCTCGGCCTCGAGCATGTGGACGGCCAACGCCTGCACCGTCAGCCCGAGTGCCGATACCTTTGACGGCCGGGTGCACTTCACCGCCGCCAACCTCAATTGCAAGTTCCACCGCTCAATCGAGCATCCGACCACCAGCCGCGTGCTCGGCGCCATGTTCGCCAATCAGCAGCACTTCGCTCACCACGCCGCCTTGCCGGCGGTGGCGCAGTTCGGCGACGAGGGCGCGGCCAACCACACGCGTTTCTGCAAGGGTTATGGCGATGCCGGGGTGGAGTTCTTCGTGTTCGGGCGCAGCGCCTTCGACGGCCGTTACCCGGCGCCGCAACGCTACCCGGCGCGACAGACCCTGGAAGCCTCGCAGGCCGTGGTGCGCCTGCATGGGCTGAGCGAGGCCGGGGTGGTCTATGCTCAACAGAACCCGGCGGTGATCGATCAGGGTGTATTCCACAACGACGTGATCGCGGTGGGTAACGGCGAAGTGCTGTTCTATCACCAGGACGCCTTCCTCGAGACCGACAAGGTGCTGGCCGAGCTGGCGGACAAGCTCGCTCGTCGAGGCGGCAACCTGCAGGCGGTGTGCGTACCGCGCGATGCAGTCACGGTCGAGGATGCGGTGAAGTCCTACCTGTTCAACAGCCAGCTGTTGTCACGCGCCGCTGGCGGCATGTTGCTGATCGTGCCGGAGGAGTGCCGCAACAACGCCAATGTGTGGAATTACCTGCAGCAGCTCACCAGCGGCAGCGGGCCGATTCGCGAGATCAAGGTGTTCGATCTCAAGCAAAGCATGCAGAACGGTGGCGGCCCGGCCTGCCTGCGTCTGCGCGTGGCGCTCAAGGACAATGAGCTGGCGGCGGTGAATCCGGGGGTGATCATGACTCCGGAGCTGTATGACACGCTCAACGTCTGGGTCGACAAGCACTACCGCGATCGCCTCAGCGAGAGCGAACTGGCCGACCCGCAATTGCTGATTGAATGCCGCACGGCATTGGATGAATTGACCCAGATCCTTAAACTGGGCACGGTTTATCCTTTCCAACTGAACTGAGCGGCAAGCCACCAGCCTCAAGCGCACGCTTGGCGTTCTAAACTTGCTGCTTGTGGCGTATAGCCTGGAGCTTTGAATAATGTCCGATGTCCTGCAACTGATCCTCGAAGATGAAGATGGCACCCAGCTGGAAACGACCTGCACCCGCTTTGCGGTGATGTGGCAGGGCAAGGAAGTCTGGTTTCAGCAGGTGGGTAATGGACAGCTGATGATCGGCGTGGACGTGGAGGAGGGTGATAGCGAGTACGCCAATCTGCTGCTGCGCCCGCTGGCTACCAACCTGGTCAGCCTGGAGCTGGAGATGGAGCCGGCCGAGCCTGGCGACGACGGGCACGTGCACGGCCCCGACTGCAATCACGATTGAGGTAACTTCTATGCTTGCCCTCGGCAAACTGCTTGAACTGACCCTGGCCGGCCACGAACCGGCAGCGAAGATCCAGCTGACGCCCGAGGGCGCGCGCTTGCGCTGGCTGGCCGAAGGCGCCCTCGAAGTCACGCCGCCGGTGGCCAGCGACAACGGCCTGGACCTGCTGCTCTCGGCCGGCATCCACGGCAACGAAACAGCCCCCATCGAATTGCTCGACCGCCTGCTGCGCGGCATTGCCCGCGGCGAGCTGAAGCCGCGCGCGCGGATCCTCTTCCTGTTCGGCAACCCGCCGGCGATCCGCCGCGGCGAGCGCTATATCGAGCAGGACATCAATCGCCTGTTCAACGGCCAGCACGAGCAACATGCCGGGGTCGAGGCCATGCGCGCCTGTGATCTCGAGCATCTGGCCGCGACTTTTTTCAGCAAGTCGCAACGGACGCGCCTGCACTACGACCTGCATACCGCGATCCGTGCGTCGCAAATCGAGCAGTTCGCCCTCTACCCCTGGCAGGAAGGACGGCCGCGCAGCCTGCGCGAGCTGGCCCGGTTGAATGCCGCGGGGATCGAGGCGGTGCTGCTGCACAACAAGAGTTCGATCACCTTCAGCGCCTACACTTACACCCAGCTGGGGGCAGAGTCGTTCACCCTGGAGCTGGGCAAGGCGCGTGCCTTCGGCCAGAACCAGCAGGTCAACCTGGATCGGCTCGAGCAGCGTCTGCAGGAGATCATCGAAGGCAACGAGCCCGAACCCGAGCAGCAAGGGGCCGAACTGGACGGGCTGCAGATGTTCGCCGTGGCGCGGGAAATCATCAAGCACAGCGACACCTTCAAGCTGCACCTGCCGGCGGATATCGAAAACTTCAGCAAGCTGCCGGTCGGCTACCTGCTGGCCGAGGATCTGGCCGGCACCCGCTGGGTCGTGGAAGAGCCGGATGCGCGAATCATCTTCCCCAACCCCAAGGTGAAAAACGGCCTGCGCGCCGCCATCCTCATCGTCCCCGCCGAAAACGTGGCGCTGGCCTGATCGGTCCCAGGGGGGCGATCTGTAGATCCAATGTTTATGCACAAGCCTCGCTGCGCTCAACCGTCGTAGGGTGCGCCGCGCGCACCAGGGTGACGGGGTGCATGATCGGGTTCCGGATGATCAATATATTCGGTGCGCGCGGCGCACCCTACGGTGGATAGCCAATAAATCCTCCCGGATTTCATCCGGGCTACAGGACTGCTGTTGTGGACGCGGGCTTGTCCGCGAAAGGAGCCTGCGGCATTCCGGGCTGATCTGTCCTGCATCCTATTCGCCTATCTGTACCTTGTTCCCATGCCTGGGGCGCCTTAGCATCGGCGCTTTCGTCACCTCAAGGAAAACCGTCCATGGCCGTCATCGACTTGCGCAGCGACACCGTTACCCAGCCAACCCCGGGTATGCGCGAGGCCATGCTGGCGGCCGAGCTGGGCGATGACGTCTACGGCGAGGATCCCACGGTCAACCGCCTGGAGCAGTACCTGGCGGCCGAGCTGGGCTTCGCCCGCGCGCTGTTCGTGCCGACCGGCACCATGAGCAATCTGCTCGGCCTGATGGCCCATTGTGANCGTGGCGACGAATACATCGTTGGCCAGCAGGCGCACACCTATAAATACGAAGGTGGCGGCGCCGCGGTGCTGGGGTCGATCCAGCCGCAGCCGCTCGAGGGCGAAGCCGATGGCTCGCTCGACCTGGCCAAGGTCGCGGCGGCAATCAAGCAGGACGACTTCCACTTCGCCCGCACCCGCCTGCTGGCGCTGGAAAACACCATGCAGGGCAAGNTCCTGCCGTCGAGTTATCTGGCCGCGGCCCGCGAGTTGACCCGCACGCGCGGCCTGGCCCTGCACCTGGACGGCGCGCGGCTGTACAACGCNGCGGTCAAGCAGGGCGTGGCGGCCAGGGAGATCACCCGGCACTTCGATTCGGTCTCGGTCTGTTTGTCCAAGGGCCTGGGCGCACCCGTGGGCTCGGTGCTGTGTGGCAGCGACGAGCTGATCGGCAAGGCGCGGCGTTGGCGCAAGGTGGTCGGCGGCGGCATGCGCCAGGCCGGCCTGCTGGCTGCCGCCGGGCTCTATGCCCTGGAGCATCAGGTGGCGCGCCTGGCCGAGGATCACGCCAATGCCGAACGCCTGGCCGACGGGCTACGCGGCTTGGGCTACGCGGTCGAGCCGGTGCAGACCAATATGGTCTATGCCCAGGTCGGCGAGCAGGCCGGTGCACTCAAGGCCTTCTGCGCCGAACGCGGGATCAAGCTGACCGCCGCGCCGCGTCTGCGCATGGTCACCCATCTGGATGTCAGCGCCGCGGACATCGACCGGGTACTCGAGGCGTTTTCCGCCTTCGNCCGCACCTGAGCCCTNGGGGCGACTGATGGATAGCACCCATGCGGCGGTCTCCTCGGATGTCTCGGTTACGCGGTCCGCTCCGTCCGCGCCGTTTTCCCGCCGGCCTAACGCAGCATCTGCTCGATGATCCGCTGGTCTTCCAGCAGCTCGCGTTGCCGGGCGTCGATGCGTGAGGCCAGTTGGAAGTTGTTGGTCGAGCGGCGTTTGGCGAAGTCGAGTTGCTCGATGGCCTGATCGTAGTCGCCGACCAGGGCGAAGAACTCCGCGCGCGCCTGGTGCAGGCCGATGGTGTTGCCGTTGAGGCCGCGCACTTCGGCGACCTGGTACCAGACATCCGGGTCGTTGGCGCGGCTCTTCAGCAGTTCATCGAGGGCNCTCTCGGCNTCCCGGGCGTTGCCCTGCTTCATCAGCAGGTCGATGCGGGCCTGGTTCAGCGGGTAGTTGCTCGGGAAGTCGCGCATGAGTCGCTCGATGCGGCTCTGCGCGTCCGGCAGGCGATTGGCGGCGATGTCCAGTTCGACCTGGGCCAGGTTGTAGGTAATGTCGTCGGGTGCCGCCTGCAGCAGCGGTTGCAGGCTCTCGCGGGCTTGCTGGTGCTGGCCGCTCTTGATCTGCGCCAGGGCCAGGCCGTAGCGGGCGGCTTGCAGTTTGGGGGTTTCCTCGAGCATGGCGCGAAAGCGCTTGGCCGCCAGGCCCGGTGTGTCTTCGTAGATCAGTTGCACGCGGGCGCGCATCAGCTGATAGCGCACGCTGTCGGTCACGCCGCCGGCCTTGGCTTGTTCGGCGCGGTTGCGGGTGTCGGCGATGCGCGATTCGGACACCGGGTGGGTGAGGAGGAATTCCGGTGGCTTGCGGTCGTAGCGATACTGGCGCATCAGGCGTTCGAACATGCTCGGCATGGCGCGGGGGTCGTAGCCGGCTTTCTCCAGGTTGATCAGGCCGATGCGATCCGCCTCCTGCTCGTTCTGCCGGGAGAAGCGCCGCTGTTCCTGGATGGCCGCCGCCTGGGTCGAGGCAATGGCGGCTATGCCGACGTCGCCGGCACCTGCCGCAGCGGCAACGATCCCGGCGAGCATGGCGGCCATCATCGGCAGTTGCATGCGCTGCTGGGCTTCCAGGCCGCGGGCAAAGTGGCGTTGCGACAGGTGGGCGAGTTCGTGGGTCATTACCGAGGCATATTCGGCTTCGGTCTGGGCATAGAGAAACAGGCCGCCGTTGACCCCGATGATCCCGCCGGGCGCGGCGAAGGCGTTGATTTGCGGGCTGTCGAGCAGGACGAATTCCAGGCGCCGATCCTGCAACTCGCTGGTTTCGCCCAGGCGATAGACGCTGCTCTCGACGAAATCCTTGAGCTGAGGGTCCGACAGTTGGCTGATCTGGCCACGCAGCAGGCTCAGCCAGGCGCGGCCCAGTTGATGTTCCTGCTGTGGCGAGACAATCGAGGAGCTGGCGTCGCCGAGTGACGGTAGATCGCTGGCCAGGCCGGGCTGGGCGGCCAGGCAGGCGAGCGTCAACAGGATGGGGCGCAGAACATTCATGCACAGAGCTCTTGGCGAACAAAGTCGCTACTGTAGCCGGGCAAGCGTTCACCTGGCCAGGGTTGCCCGGTCTTGGGTATCCTTGGTGCTGTTTAGGAGGGCTCGAATGAACGATGTACAGGAGTGGAGCGGTGCCTGCGATGCCGAGCTGGATGCCAGTGGTCTGAATTGCCCGCTGCCGTTGCTCAAGGCCAAGCTGGAGTTGAATCGCCTGGCAAGCGGGGCGGTGCTCAAGGTCATTGCCACGGATNCCGGCTCGCAGCGCGATTTTCGTGCGTTCGCCAGGCTCGCNGGNCATAGCTTGTTGCGTGAAGAGGAAGAGGCGGGTGTTTACCGCTATTGGTTGCGTAAAGCCTGATACGCGTTCTGCGTGGGCTGTTTCGATCTAGGGAATGTTGATGATTAAGGTGTTGCGCGACTGGATGCACCGCTATTTTTCCGATGAACAAGCGGTGGTCCTGGCGGTGCTGTTGGTGCTCGGCTTTGCCGCCGTTCTGACCCTCGGCGGCATGCTGGCGCCGGTGCTGACCGGGCTGGTGCTGGCNTTTCTCATGCAGGGGCTGGTCAATGCCCTGGAGCGCTTGCGCCTGCCGCCGATAGTGGCGGTGTCGCTGGTGTTCCTGTTGTTCATGAGTGCGCTCGGTTTGTTCCTGCTGGTACTGATGCCGCTGCTCTGGCGCCAGTTGAGCACTCTGTTCAACGAGCTGCCGCGCATGCTCGGGGAATGGCAGGCGCTGTTCCTGCTATTGCCGGAGCGTTACCCGAACCTGATCAGCGATGCCCAGGTGTTGCAGTTGACCGAGGCGATCAGCGGCGAGGCCGGCAAGTTCGGCCAGTGGGCGCTGTCGTTCTCCCTGTCCAGCCTGCCGCTGCTGGTCAGCATCATGATCTACCTGGTGCTGGTGCCGATCCTGGTGTTTTTCTTCCTCAAGGACCGTGAGGTGATCGGCGCCTGGTTTCGCGGCTACCTGCCGCGCGAGCGCACCCTGATCACCCAGGTGGCCCAGGAAATGAACCAGCAGATCGCCAATTACATTCGCGGCAAGTTCATCGAGATCATCATCTGCGGCGTGGTCACCTACATCGCCTTCGCCGCGCTCGGGCTCAACTATGCGGCGTTGCTGGCGTTGCTGGTGGGGCTGTCGGTGGTGGTGCCGTACATCGGCGCGGTGGTGGTGACGGTGCCGGTGGCGCTGATCGGTCTGTTCCAGTGGGGCTTCGGCGATCAGTTCCTCTACCTGATGGTGGTCTATGGGGTGATCCAGGCGCTGGACGGTAACGTGCTGGTGCCGCTGCTGTTCTCCGAGGCGGTCAACCTGCACCCGGTGGCGATCATCTGCGCGGTATTGCTGTTCGGTGGCTTGTGGGGCTTCTGGGGCGTGTTCTTCGCCATTCCGCTGGCGACCCTGTTCAAGGCCGTGCTCAATGCCTGGCCGCGCAAGGAGCTGGCGTTGCGCGCGGAGTGAGGGTGGCGCTCCTGGCGTAGTCGGCCAGGCACGGCCGACGCAAAAAAAAGGCCGCTTGCGGGAACCCCGGCGAGCGGCCTTTTGCGTCGGTACAGCTTCAGGCGTTGTGCAGATCCTGCGCCGCGGCCAGCACGGCCTCGACATGGCCCGGCACCTTCACCCCGCGCCATTCCCGGCGCAGCACGCCGTGCGTGTCGAGCAGGAAGGTGCTGCGGTCGACGCCCAGGTATTCCTTGCCGTAGAGCTTCTTCAGCTTGATCACGTCGAACAGCTGACAGAGCGCCTCATCCTTGTCCGAGATCAGCTCGAAGGGGAACGCCTGCTTGCACTTGAAGTTCTCGTGGGACTTGAGGCTGTCCCGCGATACGCCGAATACCAGGGTGTTGGCGGCCTGGAAGGCCGGGGAGTGATCGCGAAAGCCCTGGCCTTCGGTGGTGCAGCCCGGGGTGCTGTCTTTCGGATAGAAATAGATCACCACCTGCTGGCCGCGCAGGGCCGACAGCTGAACCTGCTGGCCGCTGGTGGCCTGGGCCTGGAAATCGGCAACCGCGGTGTCGAGTGCTACGGCCATGGGCGGTTCCTTATGGGTTCTGTGGGCGCCAGGGTTCGATCAGGGCGTCGAGGTTCAGGGCATCGGAGAAGTCGAGGAACTGATCGCGCAGCCAGCTGATCTGGGTGCCCGCCGGCAGCGTCACGGTCAGGGTCGCATTGAGCATGGTGCCGCCGGTCTGCGGAGCCAGGTAGGTATCGCAGGTCAGGCTTTCCAGTTCGACGTTGTGATCGATGAAGAACTGGCACAGCTCATTGAGGATGTCCGGACGGTAAGCCGAGCTGACGTAGGCCACGTACGGCAGGGCCTGGGGGCGATTTTCCGCCGCCGCACTGCGCGTCACGTTGACCGTAAAGCCGTGCTTCTTGGCCAGGGCCGGCAGGCTCGACTCCAGGCGCGCCAGGGCGTCCCAGCTGCCGGAGACCTGCAGCACCAGGGCGCTGAACTCGCCATGACGGCTCAGGCGGGTACTGATGACGGCGCAGCGATTTTCATTGCTGGTGCGGCACAGCACATTGGTCAGCTCCATGGCGTTGGGGCCGAGTGCGCTGATGACGAGGAATTGTTCGCGAACTTGGGGGGTGGACATGCAGCATTCCTAGAGCGATGAACGCTCGGCCCACAATGAGTACCGAGCAAAGCCGGAAGGGTAGCGAAAAGCGTCGCTCAGGGGAATGCTCGTCAATGGATGAGTGAAAGGAATGCCGGGTCGCTCGCACAGTCACCGCGCTTGCCGATCGGCCTTTTCCTTCGCTTGTACAAGGTGGGTGGCGCCAGTACCATTACCGCTCTCTTTTTCCGGCAGGAGTGGTTGCATGATTGCGGGCAGTATGGTGGCACTGGTCACGCCCATGGATGCGCAAGGTGGTCTCGATTGGGACAGCCTGAGCAAACTGGTGGATTTCCACCTGCAAGAGGGCACCAACGCCATCGTCGCGGTCGGTACCACCGGCGAGTCGGCCACGTTGGAAGTGTCCGAACACATCGAAGTAATCCGACGTGTGGTCGATCAGGTCGCCGGCCGCATCCCGGTGATCGCCGGTACGGGTGGCAATTCCACGCGCGAATCGGTCGAACTGACGCGCGCCGCCAAGGATGTGGGCGCCGATGCCTGTCTGTTGGTCACGCCTTATTACAATAAGCCGACCCAGGAAGGCTTGTATCTACACTTCCGGCATATCGCCGAGTCGGTGGCCATCCCGCAGATTCTCTACAACGTGCCGGGGCGCACCGTATGCGACATGCTGCCGGAAACGGTCGAGCGTCTGTCGAAGATCGCCAACATCATCGGGATCAAGGAAGCCACCGGCGACCTGCAGCGCGGCCAGGAAGTCCTGGATCGGGTGAGCAAGGATTTCCTGGTGTATTCCGGCGATGACGCTACCGCCGTCGAGCTGATGCTGATTGGCGGCAAGGGCAACATCTCGGTGACCGCCAACGTCGCGCCGCGCGCCATGGCCGAAATGTGCGCCGCCGCCATGGCTGGCGACGCCGTGACTGCGCGCGCCATCAACGATCGTCTGATGCCACTGCACAAGGCGCTGTTTATCGAGTCCAACCCGATTCCGGTGAAATTCGCCCTGCATGAAATGGGCATGATGCCGGACGGTATCCGTTTGCCGCTGACCTGGCTCAGCCCGCGTTGTCATGAACCGCTGCGTCAGGCCCTGCGCCAGACCGGCGTATTGGTTTAATCGAGGAAATACTACGCATGAAGCGACTGGGCGGACTCTCCGCACTTGCTCTGATCATCTCCAGTACCAGCGGTTGTGGCTGGATCTATGGTGAAGATGGCTATTTCCGCGATCGCGGCAGCGACTACCTCACCGCCCGGCAAACTGCCCCCATGCAGTTGCCGGCGAACGTCGTGGCCAAGCGCCTCGATCCGTTGCTGCCGGTGCCGCCGCAGGTTGCCAGCAGCACGGTCGAGGGTAAATACGAAGTCCCGCGTCCGCAGGCGCTGGCCGTGCGTGCCGATGCCAGCGAGTTCAGCCTGCAGAAAAGCGGCGAGTCGCGTTGGCTGATCGCCCAGCGCGTGCCGGCCGAAGTCTGGCCAGTCGCCCGTCAATTCTTCGAAGACAACGGTTTCCGGATTGCCGACGAGCGCCCGCAGACCGGCGAATTCGTCACCGAATGGCAGCGCTTCGATCAGCTCTCCGCGGCCATGGCGCAGCGTCTGAGCAGTCGTGTGTCGGGCGTGGCGGCAGATGCCGAAACCCGCGTGCGGGTGCGCATCGAGCCAGGCGTGCAGCGCAATACCAGCGAAGTCTTCGTGCTCAGTGCCGAGCGTCCAGCTGGCAGCAGCGCCGATGTGGCCTTCGCCAGCGGTAGCGGCAATGCCAGCCTGGAAGCCGCGCTGCTCGACGAAATGCTGGTGAGCATGGCGCGCAGTGCCGAGCAGGGCGGTTCCGTATCGCTGCTGGCCGCCCGTGACTTCGATGCGCCGAGCCGGGTCAGCCTGTCGGAAGACGGTAACGGCAACCCGGTGTTGAACCTCGGTGCCGATTTCGATCGCGCCTGGTCCGGTGTCGGTCGCTCCCTGGAAATGGCCGATGTGCGCATCGACGACCTCAACCGCAGCCTCGGCGTGTACTACATCAACCTGGCCGAAGGGGCGCAGAAGAAGGGCGAAGAGCCGGGCTTCTTCGGCAAGCTGTTCGGCGGCGCGCCGGACAAGGAAGAAATCGATGCGCGTGCCGAGCGCTACCAGGTGCGCCTGACTCCGGTGGGCGACAGCGTCCAGGTCACCGTGGAAAAAGACCTGAANACCATTGCCCCGGCCGATGTGGCGCGCCGCATCCTCGGCCTGATCCAGGAAAATCTCGGCTAATCGGCTGTATGCACAGCTGTGATACCAATAGGCGAAACCCGGCGGGTTTCGCCTGTTTCGTTTGCTAAAGGCGGAAATCCCGATATGACCACTCCTGCGACCCTGAGCCTGAAGAAAATCTACTCGGGCAAAGTCCGCGACCTCTACGAAATCGACGACAAGCGCATGCTGATGGTCGCCACCGACCGTCTCTCGGCGTTCGACGTGATCCTCGCCGAGCCGATTCCGGACAAGGGCAAGATCCTCACCGCGATTTCCAACTTCTGGTTCGACAAGCTGGCCGGCCTGGTGCCCAACCACTTCACCGGCGACAAGGTCGAAGATGTGGTGCCGGCCGCCGAGTTGCCACTGGTGGAAGGCCGCGCGGTCGTCGCCAAGCGCCTCAAACCGGTCGCGGTGGAAGCCATCGTGCGCGGCTACATCGCCGGTTCCGGCTGGAAGGAATACCAGAACAGCGGCAGCGTCTGCGGCATCCAGCTGCCCGCCGGGCTGCAGGAAGCCTCCAAGCTGCCGCAACCGATCTTCACCCCCTCGACCAAGGCCGCCGTTGGCGACCACGACGAGAACATCTCCTTCGAGCAGTGCGCCGCGATCATCGGTGCCGAGCTGGCCGCCCAGGTGCGTGATACCGCCATCGCCCTCTACAGCGCCGCCGTCGAGTACGCCGCCACCCGCGGCATCATCATCGCCGACACCAAGTTCGAGTTCGGCCTGGACGAAAACGGTACCCTGACCCTGATGGACGAAGTGCTGACCCCCGACTCGAGCCGCTTCTGGCCGGCCGACAGCTACGTCGAAGGCAAGAACCCGCCGAGCTTCGACAAGCAGTTCGTGCGCGACTGGCTGGAATCCACCGGCTGGAACAAGGAGCCACCGGCCCCCGCCGTGCCGGCCGAGGTCGCGCAGAAGACCGCCGACAAATACCGCGAGGCGCTGACCCGGCTGACCGCCTGATCGACCGCTGTGCAGCACAAGAAGAGGCGCTCCGGCGCCTCTTCTTGTG
>C687J26845_10001935_pt1 | contig 12322 bp, 12 predicted proteins | sample RifCSPlowO2_12_FD_26845 | JGI IMG/M metagenome (IMG submission 26845) | reverse complement strand
CTTAAAACCCCCGTCATTTTGTCTCCCGATGACTTCTACGAAAAAGCCGAGCCGCTCTCTACGGGGCTTCCCGCACTTGACGCGGCTGTCGGCATTGGCGGGTTTCCGCGCGGGCGCATTGTGGAGATTTACGGCGCGCCGAGCAGTTGCAAATCAGCGCTGGCTTTTTGCGTCATTGCCACCGCGCAGAAAAAAGGGATGCGCTGTTATTTCGCGGATGCCGAGATGACTTTTCTTTCCGACTACGCGGAATCGCTTGGAGTGGATGTCAAAAAACTTCCGATAATTCGTGGACAGTTTGCCGAGACATATTTTGAGGCGATAGAGATGCTCGCAAAAGAGAAGGCGGCGGATGTGGTGATCTTGGACTCGCTTGATGCGTGTGTTCCGCGTTCGGAGATGGAGGCAGTGCTGGTGGAGAAGAGTTATCCCGTGAAGGCGATACTTGTCTCGCGCTTTCTGCGCCGCCTCATTCAGCCGCTCAAAGAGAGTAAGATGCTTTTGATTATTCTAAATCAAACGCGAATAAATGTTCTTAACGGCACAGAATACACTACAGGCGGGAAAGGACTTGGTTTCTATACTTCCGTCCGCCTACGGCTTAAACAGGTCTTCCATAACCCGCTTATTACGCAGGGAGGGCTGACAATCGGCAAGAAGATTGAAGTCGAGATAATGAAAAACAAAGTCGGCAGACCAAATGGAAAGTTCATCGCTTCGTTCTTTATCGGCAAGGGTTTTTCGGCTGAAATGGAATTGGTGGAACGTGCAATTTCTCTGGGGAAAATTGAGAAGCGGGGGCAGGTTCTGTGGTTTGGAGAGGTGAAACTGGGGCGTGGCGCGAACTCCGCGCGGGAGTTCCTGGAGGAGAACGAGGAGGTAAAGTTGGCGTTGGAGTTATCAACGGTTGCGTGAGGGAGCGGGGGTGGTAGAATATCTTGTATGAAACAAACGATAAGGAACAACAATATAATTTTGTTCGCAACGAGCAGTAGTGCGTCATTGGCTCTTATCGGCCAGTTTCAGCGTACTACTGCTCTTTGCGTGTAAAAATATGTCGTTTATACCAAACACAACGCCAACTCCTAATTGGCTATATAACGGAGAAATGAAGAAAATGTCTGATGTGGAATTGCGTGTCGTTTTACTCGTTACGAGATATACTCTTGGTTGGATTGCTGATGAAACAACAGGTATGAGAAGACAAGAGGACTGGATAAGCCATATAATGTTGATGAGAAAAACCGGTAAAAGTAGTAGGGCAATTTCCTACGCAATAGCAGGTTGCGTTAAACACGGCTGGATAGAGACGAGAGATAAAGAGGGGAAATTATTACAAACACCAGAAGAAAGGCGGAGAAGACGGGTCTTTTATCGTCTCGGAAACATTTTTACAGATAAGTTAAAATCTACCGCAAATAGTGCGGTAGATAGCAATCTACCGCAAATGACGACAAGATCTACCGCAAATGACGACACCAATCTACCGCAACCGTTGCGGAATATAAAAGAAACTCTTATAAAAGAAACTCTTAGAAAAAGAGATGCTTCGCTTTCAAAAGAACTTTTAAGAGCCGAGAAAGACCCCGAAGTTATGAGCTTTGCGGAATACCGCAAGTTGGCTTCCCCCCCGCAACAAAAGGCGGCGACCCCCCCCATTGTCCGAGAGTTTATCGCTCATCTCAAAAAGAAGCGCGACATCGCCACTTTGGACGGAATGGGAAATGAGAAACACGGGGCGGAGTTTTTGGGGAAGTTCCGCGAGCAACTGGTGAAGTGGAAACTGCCGACAGACGATACAACTGTTCTACGGCACTATGACGGCTTTTTGGATAAGGTTCTCTCCGACCAGTTTCATTCACAAAATCTTACTTCAATGCGGTATCTCAATAATAATTTTAACAAACTGATTATTCTTACTTCGTGATGTTAGAAACCGCAAAAAAATACATTTCCAAAGGCGTGTCCGTCATTCCTGTGAAAGCCGATAAAAGACCCGCTCTTGAATCGTGGAAAGAATACCAATCGCGTCTCGCTACCGAAGAGGAGTTGGTGAAGTGGTTTTCGGCAACGCAAAATGGTATCGGAATTGTAACGGGCAAGCTCTCAAATTTGTCCGTGGTGGATGTGGATGTAAAGAACGGCGGGACTCCGAAAGGATTACCTCCGACACTTACGGCAAAGACGCAGTCGGGCGGCTGGCATTTTTATTACCGTTATTTAGAGGGGTTGCCGAATAAAGCGGGAATACGGCAAGGCATAGATATTCGTTCAGACGGCGGGTATGTGGTTGCGCCTCCGAGCAAAGGCGAGAAAGGAAATTACGAATGGACGCTTATTGAAGAACCCCAGCCGTTTCCCGCAGATGTCTTGCAAGTGGAAATTGGTAAATCTTCTGTGGATTGGAAAACAGTCGCGGAAGGAGTGGAAAAAGGAAACCGCAATGAAACGGCGGCAAAGTTTATCGGGAAACTTCTTGCCTCTTTCAAGCGCGAGGAGTGGGAGAGCGCGGTGTGGCTTACCGTCTTGAATTGGAATAGGGCGAATACGCCTCCGTTACCCGAACGGGAACTCCGTGCTGTTTTTAATTCCATAGCGAGCAGAGAAACAAAAAAACAGGCGAGCGAGAAAGAGGATGACGCGCCCGTGGTGCTGATGTCGGAAGCGGCAAAGAAGTTCACTACCGACCTTTCTGTCGCGTACCCGACAGGATTTATCGTTTTGGATACCGCGCTCGGAGGCGGCTTTCGGGACGGCAACCTCGTTCTTGTTGTCGGCGAGACGGGACACGGCAAATCGTTGTTGGCTCGGACGCTTACCTATAATCTGCTTAAAAAAAGAATAACAAGCGTGTGGTTCACTTTTGAGCTTACCATTCAGGAGATGTGGGAGAAGTTTCTTGAAATGGGAAAGGAGAATGAAAAAATGGTGGATGCTTCGCCCGTCTATACTCCCGAACGCAATGTGTCCCGAAAACTCCAATGGTTGAAAAAGAAAATCGTGGAAGCGCGGGAACAGTACAAGTGCAAAATCGTGTTTATAGACCATCTCGGTTTTTTACTCGGAGAATATGATGGCAACCCCGATACTCGCGGATTATCCAATTCTCTCGCAACGGTTATCGGTTTAATCTGCCGCGACCTCAAAACAATCGCCATTCAGGAGAGTGTGGTCATCGTTCTTTTGTGGCATCTGAAAAAATTGTCGGAGAATAAAAGAGAGCCCGATAACTCGGACATTAAGGATTCAAGTGGTGTGGCGCAAGAGAGCGATGTGGTGATTAGTATTTCGCGTGAAAAACTTTCAACGAAAGGATATGTGGAAGATGTGGACGATGTGTTCGGCAAAGATGCTTTCGTGAAGATGATAAAAAATCGGAGGACAGGAGTTCTCAAACGATTTAAGGTGGCGTTTGTGGACGGCTGTTTGGTTGAACCTGAAAGCGTAAAGCAAGCAAGTCAAGCCGATAAGGATTTTGAGGAAACTTGGTAAGATGGATTTTGAACGAATAAAATGCTCTGCGTGCGATAACGAGTGGGAAGTTGTGGAACGGCAACCCGACCCCGCGTTTTTGCGTTTTGAGAAAGGGGAAAAGATTTTTGATATTTGATATGGAACGGGAACGGTACGGTTTATTCCGAAGAAAGGCGTGTGGGAAAATAAGTTTTATCGGGATAATACGATTGTGGACATTGAGGAATTACTTGAAAAACTATGACCGAAAAACAAACTCTTAAAACTCTGCTCCGCTACTGCAAAGCCCGCATCCGCGAACTCCCGAAAGGTCGGCGTGGATATTACTGGCGGTTGAAAGCGAATTTTGAGCGGTTGTTGTACGGCTCGGTGATGCGCGTAGATACCCGTCAGAAGCCCAAAATTGACTTATAGCGCATTTTTTATGCCTCCTGCACCCTCTACCACCTTTTTGCGCGAAACAGCGAATTTGGCGCGAAACATCCAAGCCGCGTTCTGGGAGCTGGCAAAACGGCTGTGCAGAATCAAAGGCGAGGAATTATGGGTCGGAACTTTCGCCTCTTATGACGACTTCTTGGAGGAGTTGCAGATTAGCCGCGCAATGGACACGAAACTGCGGACTGTGTTTCTGCGGTTCAAAGATACAGTTTCCCCAGGGAAAATCGCGGAGATAGGGATTACGAAGCTGTATCTGATTGCGAGTCGGTGCGAGGATAGTGAAAAAGCGGCGGCGTTCGTAGAGGTAGCGGCACAACTTGGACGCTCCGATTTACAAGAAGCAATCCGCGAGGACAAGTTTGGGACGCACGAATGCAAAGGAAACGAGGTAACTTTTATGATTTGCGGTTCCTGCTCCCGATGGATAAGAATTAAAAGCAAATAATGGAAAAATACCTCAACCAAATCATTTGCGGAGACAGCTTGGAAGTGTTGCGGGGGATCCCGAGCGAGAGCGTGGACTGCCTCATTACGAGTCCGCCGTACTGGAATCTGCGCGATTACAACATCGAAGGACAGCTAGGGCTTGAACCGACATTCCACGAATATATCTCAAAACTTTGCGATATGTTTGATGAAGTAAAACGCGTCTTGAAATCAAAGGGAACTTGCTTTGTGAACCTCGGTGATCCCTATTCGGGAAACAAAAACGGAAAGACGGATAACAAAGTATCGGAGTACCTGAAAAAAACTTCTTCCGGAATCCGGAAGAAGGCAACGATTCAAGAAAAATGCTTGTGCCAGATTCCTTCTCGTTTTGCAATAGAAATGTGCGAACGAGATTGGATTCTCCGTAACACAATAATTTGGCACAAAAAGAACGCAATGCCTAGCTCGGTACTTGACCGACTAACAAACAAATACGAACAAGTCTTTTTCTTCACAAAATCGTCCCGTTACTTTTTTGATATTAACTCAATACGAGTCCCATTTGAGACAGACGAAAAAAGACCGAATGGACTAGAACGAAATCGTGAACATGACTACAACAGCAAGTTCAACACATTACAGGCAGAAAAAATAGGTTCGCCAAGAGCAAGAATATCAAAAAAGTTCAACACCACGGCGGGAACAAAGACGCGGGAGCAGGAGGAACAAGCTAACCGTTTCGGGATTCGTAGGAATCCCGAAACGGTGTATGACAGAAATCCTAAAGGGAAGAATCCGGGGGATGTGTGGACTCTTGTTTCTGAACCTTATCCTGACGCTCACTTTGCGATGTTCCCGCAGAAGTTGATTGAACCTATGATACTCGCCGGATGTCCTGTGGGGGGGGTCGTACTTGATTGCTTCATGGGCGCGGGAACCACCGCAGTAGTAGCGAAAAAGCTAGGAAGGAACTACATCGGCATCGAACTCAACCCCGAATACATCAAAATCGCAGAGCAGAGAATCGCCGCCACCACCCCGCCGCTTTGGTAATTCACTATGACCGAAACAAAACCGAAAGGAATCCCGCCCGAATTGCTTGTGAAGATACGCTCCGAGCCGTGGTACGAAAAATGCGCGCTCACAGGCAGATGTCCCGTTCAAATTCATCATCACTTGCGCTATCAAGGACGAAAATTGCAAGAGTTGTTCTCGCTGATTCCCCTCCATCCCGATATTCACGCCCGCGTCCACGAAAAAGAGATACGGGAGAAATGCGACAAAATTGTATGGGACAGGGCAACGGAGGAGGAGCGAAAAAAGTATGGTCTCAACTGAAAAAACAACGCAACGGGCAATTACCGATTATTTGTCCTTTAGAAAAAAACTTTGGTGGCGGAATAACACAGGCGCGTATGCGAATGAATACAAGGGAAAAAGATACTATGTCCGATATGGAGAAACGGGAAGCCCCGATGTATATGTCCTTGATATGGGTGTCCTTTACGGTATAGAGGTGAAAGATGTAAAAGGCAAACTGTCCGAAGCCCAAGTGTCCTTTAGAGAGCGATTTGAGAAAGCGGGAGGGCGGTACATTCTTGCCAAAAGTTTAGATGATGTTGTAACTCGGCTCTGATTTTCCCCGGGGAAAATGATACAAAAACCGCCCCATTTTTGAGGCGGTAATTGCTCCCAGCTAATATCGTCCATCGGCTATTTAAGCCCAAACGCTTTTCTAATGCCCGATAAATAGTCCTCTGTGTCGCTTATGTTGAAGCAACCGAGAAATGAGGACATCCAGCGTTCGCAGACGCCCTTAAACCCGTATTTATCCGTAACGGTAACGCCTACACTTACTAACGGAGTTTGATAGCCCGTCAGTCCCCAGCTTTGCATTATCGCCATTGGGTCCATGTTACCGCAGTTCGCGCCGAACGACTGTGAAGTGAGCGCGATAACTCCCGCCGTAGTGCTTGCCACTTCCGCTACAAGGGTGTTTTGTCCCAGAAACGGCCCAGACGATGTTACCTGCCACGAGCTATCACCTGATGAAAATGTCGCGATAACTTGCTCGTTCAGCTTAATTCGGAGCGTATCGGGGACGCTGTAGCCAGCTGTGCCGCGAAATACCGCAGAACTGCACACTGTTGGGATAATATCGGCCGTTACGCTTGCGGCTTGTGCCGTAAACGGCAAGATAACTGCGATTGTGAGTATTCCTATGATGATTTTATTCATTGTTTTATTTCATTATCTGCTAATGTCCGACCTTTTTCGCGCTGTTCTCCCGCACGCGCGTGAACGGGACGCCACCTTGCCAACGACGCTTTTCTTGCGCTCATTATGCGCTCTTCAGGCGTTAGTTTGGCGTTTGTGATTTGCGCGCCTCTCGCGCCCAGACAACGGGCGCACGATAGCGAATTGCCGCAGATTTTACACAGCGCCTCGCTGATTGCCTCTATGGGGCTATTTCCAAAACCATGTATCGTGCCGTTGCTCGTGTTTTGCTCGGCATGGTAGCGGTTTCTTTGTTCGCTTTTGGTGATTTTCACGACAATATAAGTTAGCCGATAAGCCCAGATTGTCCGTCCAGATACACGACCACAAGGAAGCCGAGAATGAGGAGGAGGGCGATGAGGGCATATTTCGCGCGCTGTAGGGCAAGGGCGCGCTTGTAGGAGGGCAAGGGATGGCCGAGGGTGAAGCCGATATCTTGGGGGATTTTCATAGTTTTATGAGATACACTTTTCCGATAATTGTCCGGCTCATTTGCTTACGCTATCGTACCTAAATGCTTTGTCCTCAGCTTCTTCAATCTCTTTTCCGATAGTGTTCATAATCTCAATAGCTCTCGCGTCAAGGAAAGACGCGCCCCAGTTGATTTTGGAAAAGAGATATTTTAGTTTCTCGGTGATTGGTTCTTTCATGTTTATTTATTTTTTCTTGGCTTAATTCTCGTCATAATCACGACCATGACATGAACCAATGTTTTGTTTATTTTTGCCGCTTTGCGTTTTAGTTTGTCCACTTCTTTGCAAGAGTTTTCGTAGGCGTTTTTTGTCATTGTGTAAATTAGTAAGCTGATAATTTCATGTCGTCCCGCACTCGGCGCGCGTTTCACTTCACTATCATCTTTGCCTGCTCCGCGTCCATCTCGCAAGAGTAGCAACTCGTCTCAAAACTTCGGCACTCATGTCCATTCCGGCAAGTCCAATTGTAATCTGACGGAAATGCCCTGCCTCCCACGCCTCGCGTAATCTTTACCGCATTTTCTTTTTTCATGTATGTTTCGCACGAGAACTTTCTCATAAATCTACTCTTGCCGTTATCAAAGAACAGAGCGCGAACGCTCACAACTTCATACAAGCGGAGTAATAATCTATGCAACGGGTACGATTTCCTCGGTTTGCGCCTCATTAAAGACGACGAAGCCGCGAAAGTAAGATGAACGCTTGGTTTTGCCGGTCTTTTCGTCTTTCTCGTTTGCCGTCCCGAACGCTCGGCAATAAATGCCGTGCTGTCCTTTCTGCACTTGTCGCCCGGCTGTAAGCCATTGACGAAAGGTCGCAAATCGCGGCGACTCAAAGTTTCCGTTAAGTAACGCGGCTATGTTGCCGCCTTGATATTCAATGCCAGTGGTGGCGTTGAAAGGTATGATTATTTTTGTTGCTTCCATAGTTTTATGGGTTATCGCTTGTGTATGAAGTTGTCAGGGTTCGGAAGTAGCCCGCCGCCCGCTATCCTATCGTTTGAGTCCTTGCGGGACTCTTGCGCGGTTGCGGCGGCGTAATGTATTATGAAGCTACTAGATGATGAGATGAACTGGAGGGCTCGTCTCTCTCTATGGTAGAGTCTACCGCAGGCGTGCGGATATGTAAAGGGGGAAACAGGCGAAAAATGGGGATAGCTGTTTGACGGTATAACATAGCCACATTTCAACTATTGCCGTTTTATTTCGTTTGTGTGGTAATAATTTCCCTGGGGAAACTGATAAAATGCCTTTTCGTAATAGACGCAAATACGTAAAACCGCGCTAAAAAGATATTAAAAACTACTCATATAAGAGTTAAAAACTATCATAGATGGCTATATTTCTTGCAGGAAGGACGGCAGAAAAGCTCGTAGAGGCTGCTAGTGAAGGTAGGAAGTTAACGATAACAGAGGCTGCGAGACAAGTAGGCGCAAGCGTTTCTTACGCTCAAAACGGCACGCTTGTGAAAGCAAAATCGTTCCAAGCTGTCATCGCAAAATGGCGCGAACCTCTTGCAAAAAAGCTCATGCAGGGTGCGTCACACTCTTTTTCAGAAGTCAATAGAAGGCTTAAAAAAAAGACGACAATCAAGGACATTTCCACCCGCGATTTAATCGCAGGCGGCGCAGTAATGTTTGACAAAGCACAGCTTCTCACAGGCGGCCCAACGCAGAGAGTGGAGACTTTGGGCGCATTTTTGTTGAAGTATATTGAATCGGAGCCGCAAGAAGGAGAACAAAGCGCCATAGACGCAAACACTGTTAATAACAACAAGAGTCAACAGGTGGAAAATCCCTCGGTTGAGCCATAAAGGAGGGGGATATGGGGGGTGGGGTAATACCGCAAATGGAGGCGGGTGGTGGAACAGATAAGAGTAAACCAACGCCTATTTTCGGCCTAAAACGCCTACTTTCGGCTTAAATTGTACCCATAACTGCTATTCCCAGTTGCTATTTGTATATCGTTTTTGGCATAATGAACTGATGAAACGATATACAAAAACCTTTCTCCTGCGATTAAGCGATTTACAATTAGCGGAAATAAAGCAAAAGGGTGGTTCAAAGTATATTCGCAGTAAGTTATTTGCGGGTACAAAGCAGAATGTACCCACAAAACCCCGCTCTCTCATCGCCGAATGTACTACAACGGACGAAAACGGTTTACAAACTTTTGACGCTACAATGCTTTCTGAAGCTCGCCGCAAGTCCTCAAATCTTGATGAGGAGTTCAACCCTTACGCGCCCAAGACGGAAGTTATCAATGGCGAGGAATATACGATGGTTTCTGATTTGAAGTGCGAGGAGTGCGGCAGCAACCAATTTCTTAAATACAATAAGTTTCTGCGCCGACCCGCGTGTATGAATTGCACTAAAATAGGGTGGTAGGATATACGAAGGAGGGGGTATAGGGGGGTGGGGGTAGCCGTCTTCGGAAGACCGTCTTTTATGGATAAACAAAAAGAGTACTTTCAAAAATTATTCCGCTCCCCGATATTTCTGATTAAGGAGTTCTGGGGGCTTTTTCCGCAACCGCTTATCTGCGAGAAACAACACAAGCATACCTTCAATTGTTATGGCGAGTTTGTGCTTGGACAGCACATAACGTGGCAACAGACACAAGTTCTTGAAGCGATAGAGGCAGGTAAAAATCGCATTTCCGTAAGGTCGGGAAATGGGATTGGCAAGGACGCTCTGCTCTCGTGGCTTATTCATTGGTATCTCTTTACCCATTATCGGGCGCAAATCGGCTGTACCGCCCCCTCTGCGGACCAGCTCTATGATGTTTTATGGAAAGAACTTTCGGTATGGAATCAAAAATTGCCTGAAACGATTAAGAAGTCGTTTGAATGGACAACCGACAGGTACCGGCTCGCGGAAGCCCCTGAAATATGGTGGGCGAGAGCAAGGACTGCAAGGCGAGAAACGCCCGAAGCGTTTGCCGGTTTACACGGCAAATATGTCTGTCTTTTGGGTGATGAAGCTTCGGCGATAGATGACGCCATCTTCAGCGCGGGTGAAGGCGCGCTTACGGGTGAAAACACTCTTGTCGTTCTTGTCGGGAACCCAACTCGTTTGGAGGGCTTCTTTTACGAAACTCATACCAAGTTCAAAGATAGATGGACGATTTTTGCGTTTAATGGAGAGGAAAGCCCTATCGTAAGACGCGATTTCGTAGAGGAAACGATAGCGAAATATGGTCGCGAGTCGGACGAATTTCGCTGGAAAGTACAAGGCGAGTTTCCGAAATCGGAGGGGATGGACTTGAAGGGCTGGATGCCCCTGCTTTCGGAAGCTGAATTAAAGTTTTGCCCCGATGTCGGCTCGTTCAAGAGTCCCGCGCTCGGCATAGACCCTTCGGGTGAGGGCTCGAATAAAACGGCAATGGTTGTCCGAGACGCATTTATGGCAAAGATAGTATTGGAGGAACAGTTCTCCACTCCGAAAGGCATTGCCGATAAGGCATTGACATTCGGAATCCATTATAGTATTTCAGTTGAAAGAATGGTGATTGACTCATTCGGCGCCGGAAGCAATGTTGGAATGGAAATCTCTCTCTCATCGGGGGAAAGGCCGAGAGCGGTTAATGTCGGCGAAAGAGCGGACGATCCCGAACGATTCGTGAATATGCGCGCGGAATTGTACTGGCGGCTTCGCGAGTGGATTCTGAAAGGCGGCCAGCTGGTGAATCATCCTCATTGGAAGCAGTTGCTTACGATTCGCTATAAACGGACAGGAGCGGGCAAGATTCAGATAATGAGCAAATCTGAATCAAAGACAGTCTACGGCTTTGAAAGCCCCGATTGTTTCATCGCCGGAACCTTAGTAAAGACCCCAAAAGGCAATAGGAGAATAGAGACATTGAAAGTTGGCGAAGAAGTATATTCTCCATTTGGAACTTATAAAATAATAAAAGTGTGGGAAGTAGAGACAAATAAATTGACTACTGTCTCATTTTCTAATGGAAGCGTGATAACAGGTAAGGGCGCGCATGGAATATTTACAAAGAGAGGTTTTGTATGTCTTGACGCTTTAACACTAACTGATATGATAGATACATGGCAGAACCGAATATTGTGGAAATTAAAAAGATGTTTGTTTTTCAGGGACGAAAGTATTGGCTTTCGGGAACTAGCAAATACTTTTACAACGACAGATATTTCGGAACTGGCAAGAAAGATAGGGAAAAGAAAGCGTTACATCACGCAGTATGGGAATTTTTTACAGGACAAATTATCCCAAAAGGAGCTGTTATACACCATAAAGACAAAAATCCTTTCAACAATGCTTTTGAAAATCTTGAACTCAAAGAGGCTTCTTTGCATCGTCGGGAACATTTGGCAGAAAACTTTAAGAATAGCGAATTCCGCGATAAAAATGCCTTACATCTTAAGACCATTCGTTCTCTTGCAAGCAAGTGGCATGGAAGCAAAGAGGGAATTGTATGGCATAGACACCACGCAAAACAACAGTGGCTTTACTGGAAGAAGAAACAATGTATCTGTTTATTTTGCTCTAAACAATTTGAGAGTTTTATGTCAGATGCTACTTTTTGTTCTCGTTCTTGTGAACAGAAAAATACTCAGAAAAGTAAAAGATATTTTACGGATAAAAGAAAATGTCTTTTGTGTAAAAAAGAGTTTATGGCAAATCGGTTTAAAAAAGTTCGGTATTGCTGTCGTAAGTGCGGTATCCGAAGTTGGAAATGCGCAAAAGGTCTATAATTTAACTCTTGAGAAGGATAATGCGTATTACGCAAATGAAATACTCGTAAATAATTGCTCTGATGCTCTTATGCTTTCCTTCCTTGGCGATAATGAGCCGATAAGAGGAGTCAAACGCTCCGAAATGTCGGCCAGTGAGATAGCAAAAGTAACAGGAATCTACTGAAAAGGTCATCGGCAGTTGCATTTTTTATCCTATTTATTGTATAATAACGCGAAACAGACGAGTTTTTAGTGGCAATTCCCGCAAAAATCTTAAAACGCAGAGATTATCTGCTTGAAAGAGCGGAAAAGATGCTGAAAGCGATAAAGACGGCGCAGTCCGCTTTTGTGGATGGCAAAGTCATTCCGACCATTATCCGCCATAAGGATGACCCGTCATCCAAAGCCGAAGACCTCCGCGATTTATATTCGGATATAAGCGAGAAAGGCAATCTTGATTTGGAACTTTATTTTGCCCGCTTGGACGCATTTAAGCTCGGGAACGGATTTCTCAAAACTATTTATTG
>C687J26845_10001928_pt1 | contig 12354 bp, 12 predicted proteins | sample RifCSPlowO2_12_FD_26845 | JGI IMG/M metagenome (IMG submission 26845) | reverse complement strand
TCTGCAACGCATTTCTCTGCAGCCGCCAAACGCACAGTATAGTAACCGCCGGCGCAAGCGCGCGAATACTCCTTTCGACCTTCAAACGGCTCATAATCAGTACTGTAATCAAGCCGGTCAGGGTTAACGTACATCTCGAACAATTCATAACGCCATTCTTCAGGAAAACACAATATGAGATAATAGTTGCCCAAATATCCGCCAAAATACGCCCTGCAATCACCAACAGCAAGGTCACGCACCTGCTCTAAAACGTGCTTTCCAACAGTATCATCAACAGCAGTAATGCTCCAACGCGTCGGAACAAGCTTTCTTTGTTTGCCAAACACTCCAACAGAAAGCATCCTTGACAAAGCATTCTCGTCCAAATCCCTGTCATAAAGCTCTGTTAGCGCCTCAACAGCCCTAACATCAGTATCGTCAAAATATTTTTGAACTCTTGTGGGAATATCAGGATTCGAAGAAAGCGCCAACCGTTTAAGCCTTGCCTGCGCGCCCATCGGAGCCACCCATTGGTCAGTTGTAATGTTGACTTTGGGCTTTTTCTCCAGCAGCACATCAATATCTATGGTAGATTTTGACATCGCAACATCCTGCGCAAGCTCCACCAACTTATCAGGCGATTTAACATCGCTCACAAAACGACTGTTAATCATCTGCGAGCGAAAATCCACCACCTGCGCGATAGTAGCGTTATTTTGAGCCCACTCCCTTGGCGCGTCAAAACGCTTCGCCTGCTCATCGCGGATAGGAGGCGCCATTATCCCAACATCAACCTTCGGATAGCCAAACCTGCCAACAAACGGAGTCACCGAAGAACCCGAAAACTCCTGCGCACACTCAAGATGCCGAGCTTTCGCTAAAGCAGAAATCAAAATACGCTCCTTCTCCTTATACGAAACAGAACGGACAAACATCGTTATTGAATTACAACCAACTCATCAGTCTCAAAATGAGACTCATCCTCAGGCGAACGCTTGAACTGAGAACACTCCTTCTTATTCTCCCAATAATACCAGCACTTAGCGCCGAACACCTTGAAACTAAAGCACTTATCGCAAACAGCCATACTCTCGGCGTGCCCAATCACTTATAAATACATTTCGGCAACCTTTTTAAAGGCCATCTGAAGCATAGAGGATATGCTCACACCAAACGAAGTCTCAAAACTCAAAGAAGAGCTACTAAGCGCCCAAAAACCGCTATTCTACTACCACGACGACCCAGACGGCCTTGCAAGCTTCCTGCTCTGTTACAGGTATATCAAAGAAGGAAAAGGCCTTCCAGTCAAAGCATACCCACGCATAACCATCGAATACGCAAGACACGTACAAGAATACGGCGCGGACAAAGTCTTCGTTCTTGATGTCGCAATGGTCGACCAAGAATTCATCGACGCAGTAAAAGTTCCAGTCATCTGGGTCGACCACCACACAGTTTTGCAACGCGACCGCGTCACATACATGAACCCGCAGACAAGAGGAGTCAACATCCCAACACCTGTGTTGATATGGCAAGTCACAGGCGAAGAAAGACCGCAAGACTTATGGATTGCGACCACCGGCTCAATTGGCGATTGGTACTATCCACCATTCGCAGAAACACTAAAAGAAGCATATCCAGCACTACTACCCGCATCAACAGTCGAAGACGCGATGTACGGAACAGACTTAGGAATACTAGTCAAAGTGTTCTCATTTAGCCTCAAAGGAAAAATGGGCGATGTATTGACTTGCGTCAAGATACTCACGCGAATAGACGATCCGTACGAGATTTTACACCAAACATCACCTCGCGGCAAAAAAGTCTGGCAACACCACCTCGACATAGACAAACACTACGTATCACTCAAAGAAGACGCGCTCAAACACGAAACAACAGACAGGATTTACGTCTACATATACCACGATGACAAATTAAGCCTGACAAAAGATTTGGCCAACGAGCTTCTTGCGCGATACAAAGACAAAGTCATAATCCTCGGCCGAGAAAAATCAGGCGAATATAGGTGCAGTCTGCGCGCGCCAAAAGGAATCAAATTATCAGCCGCACTTGAAAAAGCGCTGGTCGGACTGCAAGGCTACGGCGGCGGACACGAACAAGCCTGCGGAGCCGCAATAAAGAAAGAAGAATGGAAAGAATTCTTGGAAAGGCTCAGAAAAGAATTACAACTTTGAGTTTATCCGGTTAGTGTTGGAAATCTTACGATAATTCAGAGCAAAGGCATTTAAACAGTGCCCACCAAAATAATAGCATGCACGATATCCATTCAATCTGCCCATTGCTCAAAAACTGCTCGATCAGTAAGATAATAATAACGCCATCATTCATACAAAAAGCAGCAGCAAGAAAATACCACGAAGGATTCATCAAGCAGGTATTTCAAGAGAAAAAATTGGTCGGAATCATCGACCAAGACGACGCGACATTCAAGATTACATACGAACATACCGACTCAAGAGACCTTGTGCTCGCCTGCAGAATAGAACAAGACCACATACGGCCCATAACTGTATATCCTACTGAGCGAACAAAAAGAATCAGGAGAGAAGAACAATGAAAGCAATTCGCGCCAAAAGCACGTACAACCCAATCGATGACATTTTGTACGTAAAACTCAACAAAAATCATTATCATTCATCGCTGGAGAGAGATGGACTGATAATAGATTTCAACTCAAAAAAAGAAATTATCGGATTAGAAATTCTCAACGCCAGCGCAGTTTTGCGCAAGAAGCGAGATTTCCTGTCTAATGTCAAGAAAGGCATCATAGAAATAAAGGTGACATCAACATCAATACTGCTCAAGCTTTTCCTTATCGCTAAAATCAACGAAAAAACATTCCACCGACAAGCCAGCCAGAACATATCCAATCAGCGAGAGCTTCAACCACAAAGAATAACCTGCGAACTTCTTAGCTTGCCAATAATAGCTTAGATTCACTCTCTTTCAGGCCTGCTATAATCAACACTTTGAACAGGCGCCACTGATTCAATTGGCGAAACCTGAGGCGGATTCAAATAAGCATTTGTCAAGTACAAAGCACCGCCTAACAATCCAGAAAACATCAAAGAACAGCAACAACAGCTAAATTTCGGCTTATTATCAAGCGCGGCCGAAATACCTTCAGACACAACATCCAGCACGTGCTCAAGACCCTCTGAACGCACTATTTCCTCAGTCATAGAATATCTTTCTCACTTGAGGTTTAAAAGGTTTATCCTGATTGATGGGCGATTTATCCAAAATCACACTGGACAGTCAGCCGTAACACTTTTTATCCTCAGAAACCTTGCAACTTGAATGGAATACCTTGTTCTTAAACCCGGAGAATTGCGCGGTTTTCTTCAAAATTCAAAGAAAAAGTTAACGTTCACATGGGACGAGTTCGCCAGATTTCTTGGCGTGAATCGAAGCATGATTTTCTTCTATTTACAGGAAAAGTCAAAGTTTCCTCTCAGTCATTATGAGTTTATATGCAAGAAGCTCAACGTTTCACCTATTAAGTTCAATACGGTTAACATAACAAATAAGTTAAAAAAAGTTCAGTTTCCCGAACAATCCGAACAGCTTGCAGAATTCCTTGGCATCATGGCAGGAGATGGACATCTTGGACGTCCAGCATACGAAATCTCGATTGCTCTTGACAAAAACTCGGATAAAGACTACGTCTATCATGTTTCTGCGCTTCTTGAAGATATTTTCAAAACAAAGCCCTCAATCTATCATCAGAATAACATAACTCGTGTAAAAATCTATTCAAAGGAATTATTCAATTTTCTTCATCTGAGTCTTGGAATGATTTCAGGCAATAAAATGAACAAGTTGCGAATCCCCTCTTTCATTTTGAGCAATAGATTATTCTTGGCAGCATTTTTGCGCGGTGTTTTTGATACTGATGGAAGTTTTCATCGACACCGCCCAACAGACGCAGCAGCAGAAATAACCAGCGCAGACGCTCGATTTTTACAAGAAGTAACCGCGGCCCTTCTTTTCCTTGGAATCAGAGCAACTTCATCAGGAAGAAATGTGTACATTTACTCTAAAGAACACATTCATCGCTTTTTTATGAAAATCCGACCGTCAAATCCCAAACACCAAGCAAAATACGCGTACTATTGTACACATGGCAAAGTACCACTTAAAAATGCAATTTAAACGCTAAATTTAAATACCCTATCTGGAGGTTTTTACCTTACGCGCCGATAATATAGTGGTAGTATCTCACCCTTCCAAGGTGATCGCCTGGGTTCGAATCCCAGTCGGCGCATATATTTTAAGTTGCTTCTCTATCAAACCGTCAAATGCTGATACAGTTTCGGCAGAACTTCAGGAAGAAGTTTAGCGTCCTGAATCTCCCTATACACTGCGACATTTTGTATCTCTCTTAGAGACTCTTCGGGTTTTCCGTAAACTATAACGACCGGCAGGCAGCCGTATTGACGCGCCTCAAGACACGCACGCTTGGTATCTTCAATTGCGCGTGCTCCTTCATAACCGAAATCTTGAGGGACTCCCTCCATCAGATAGAACAACAGTTTCAAACGCTCAGGACAGCTCCTCAACTTAGCCGTCGCGTGGCGAATGCCAGCTCCATCCCTACTCTGCTTCATAGGCATCAAACTGCCGATGCTTGAACGAATCGATGCATCGTATGGCGCGTTAAAATCTTTTATCGTATAGAACTCGACACGCTTCTCAGTCTCGCCAGAGACACCGCACAATGCGAACGAATCACCTAACGTATCAAGCGCCTCAGAAACGTAAAGCATTGTGTCTCGCACAAGATCTATCAACCTCTTGTCAGGCTTTCTCAAATCGACAAAATTACGCAACGAACCACTGAGCTCAGCCGCAACCATCGCGGCAACACTTCGATTATCCTTATATCGTCTAGTGAATAATTTCTCCGAAGGAGTTATGCCAAGCCGCATCTCTGCTTTAGCTTCAATCCAGCGGTCCATATCAATCTCGCCCGAAAGTTGGCGCTTTCGCACACGATTCTCTTGCGGCCTAAACATCTCAAAGTTGCGCTTCAAACGCTCCACAACCTCACAATTCTTCGCAAGGAACGCTTCAGCATACGTATTCTTACGCGCAGGAAGAGCAAGTTCGAAAACCTGAACGTGCTGTCTCACATAATTCTGCCCATCCCATTCGTCATACAAGAACCTTGAAAGCGCAGCTTGCTGTTTATCCGGCTCTGCCACAAGAAAGTCGACACCGCCATCGCCCACAGCGCTGATTGCAGGATTAATTGAAAGCACGCTGTCTTGCGCAAACTCCTCTTGCACTTCATCTTTCCAAGTAAGAGCTATCAAATCATACGCCTTGCGGGCAAGCTTAAAAGAAGATTCTACATCAATGCCGGCGCGCGCTTCATCTATAATTTCGGCAAGAGTATCATCACACGAGCCCCCATAAACCTTTGAACGCATACCCTGAACCAGTCTCTTAGCCTGAGTGCTACCTTCACATACGCGCTCAAGCAACACCTTATCACAAAACGCCAAATCCTTTCTCAAACCCGCATACTTATTCCTCAATTGAGCGCCAATACGCGCAAGCTCAACAGTCTCCAAAATACGCAAGGCAAGCTCGCGATTCTCAAATCCATCCAAGAAACCAGACAAATCACCATCATATGTTCCGAATTCAACCGCTCCTGCCTGATATGACGCAAGAGCGCGATAAATCTTATAATTCTCATCATTATCTGAAGCCACGCGCACTCTCGATGGAAGATAAAACGTCTTTCCTTCCAACCTGCACGCGAGCGAATCATCTTCGCTTGCCTGAATCTCTATCTCGCTTCCGGTCAACGCCTGAACGTAAGTCAAAAGCCTATTCGAGACCTCGCTTAAACGCAAACCGTCAACGAGCGACTCCATTCTTGAAGTGAAATAATCGTCCTTGTCCTGAAGAAAATGCAAAGCATCCTTTCTATTACCCGCGTGGGCAATTCCTTGCGCTACCCATTCATCAAACTTGTCCGCGTACAACGCAAGAGAACGCTTAGCAGCTTTGACAAACTCTCCTGCAAGCTCAAGACGCTCCAGATTTTCAGCATCTTTAACTGTTGAAATAATTTTTTGCATACCCGCCAGAATACGCGGTCGGTCAGCCTGACTTACCCCGCATAAACCTTCCGCAATATGTTTGAAGGCAGGGAATAACTCATGATAACCGCCCTCTGAAGTTTTCAGCAAATTATTGAGTTCACTAAGCGCAGACCATCCAAGAGATCTCTCGTACTCGATGCATCCAGCAGCTATAACTGCATACCTGCCCACGTTATCTGTTGATTTTGACGGAAGCTCGCCTAACAATTCATCAAGGTGAGAAGTAGACTCGAGCGCCGTGCACAAGTTTCTAACAAACGCAAACTTATCACTGCTCTTTTTAGGATCAATAACTGTTTTCGTGCCCTTTTTCTCATCACGCATACACTGAATAGATTTCCACGCCCTGCTCCACTGCGTTTTAGTCAGCTTATTAGCCAAAACAGGAATCGCGGTCAGAATATCCGCAGAATACTTACCTTTCGCGTATCCTGCAACGTCAGCAGTCATTATTTTAGACATTTTGTTTCCACCTGACGTGCAAGCCACGCTTCCAACAAGCCGCTCAAGAGATGCGCCTTCAGACAACTCTTTTCTAGTTAGGTCCGAAACTCCCTCAACCGCAGAATCCATATCTGTTCCGCCAAGACTTCGAATCCTTTCAAGAATCCGCTCATCAAGAGCCTCATAATGATCACAGTCAACGCTCTTCGCGCGCGCCGCTCTGCGCTCACGATAAATCCCATCAAACGCGGTAACCCACGCCGATCTTTGGTCATCACTCAAATTCATGGCTGAAAGTTTCGATAAAAGAAGTATTCTCTGCTTGAAGTCAGGATGAGTCCTATATCTTTTTGCAAGCTTAAGACCATCTGCAGTCGCTCGTTTAGTCAAAGAAAGCTCTAATACCAAATCGACAAACTCGGGCGATTTGTAGTTCAAGTCTCCAACCACCTCATCGACTGCTGCGGGACCCACTTCGCACTCGCCATTTGCCTTTGCTTTAGCAATTGTATACAGCTTAGCGCCCAAAGCCTCATCTTTCTTCTTTCTATTGCCGTTTACCTCGAACATGCGTTCCCATGATCTTAGATCAGAGTTATCAAGCTTGTCCGCAATGGCAAGAAATTCAGCAGACATATCGCCACCAATGTAACTTGCAGCAACCATCGGCGAGAGGAGAAGGCGAGGACGCTCTTTTAAAGTCTTCAATACTTTCAAAGCCCGCTTCTTATCCCTATCCAAAGCGAGCTGGTATCCTAACTTGATATACGTTGCAAAATCAGCACGACCTTTAAGTTTTTTATCCAGCAATTCAACCCACAAAGGCAAACTTTCACCCATTCCAACAATGTTGCTCCAATGATACATCATATTCAGAAGAGGATGGTCTGTAAACGAGTGTTCGGGTTTGTGGGGAATCTTCATCAATGAATCCATAGCCTCGTGAAGCAAAACCCTCTGCTTTGGGCTGCTTGAAGTATAAGCGCTGGTATAATGCCGAATGAACGTGTGATGCAGATATCTCTCTTCACCTAGAAGCTCTCGAACGTATCTATCCGCATATTCTCTTAACGATTTGAGACCGTCATCAGGACAAGATTTAGCCGCGCGGATAATATGCTCTACGCTCTCGGTTGTATTAACCTCGAATACTTCAACTTTTCGATCCGCCTTTTTTTCAGACTCTGATTCAGCATCTGCTTCGTTCTCCTCTGATCTAATCTTAGCACATATTTGTATCTTCTTTAGTTTGTGGAAACTCAGAACATACAACGCGAATGCGTCCTCAAGCAGTTCAAACGGAACACCCCTTACAAGATCCTCAATATTTTTGTCATCATCAAGAGTTCGGATGTTTGAGTATTGCTCACTAACTTTTTTGAACGCGTCAAGAACAAAATCCTTCTTATAACTATCATCCTTTGAAAAACATTTAGCGATTCTTTTCTCGAGACTTGTCATCTCACTCAGGGAAGAAGCTTCTCACCACGTCCGCAAGCCCATCATGGACGGAACGGTACGCCTCAACATCATCGGTTATGGGATTCAAGATAGCGGCCTCACAAGCGACAAGCGGAGATATTCCTTTGCGGATGAATTTTCCAGCATTGATCAGAAGCCTTGTGCTCGCGCCTTCCTCAAGCCCTTTGCCTTTCGCGTTGCGAATCTTGGCTCCAATCTGCGTCAGAGCCTGCGCAGTAGACTGCTCAATACCTGCCTCTTTCATGATAATCTGAGTCTCTATATCCTTAGACGGATAAGAAAAATTGATGGCAACAAAACGCTGTTTAGTGCTTTGCTTGAGGTCTTTAGTTTTCTTCTGATATCCGGGGTTGTATGAAACCCAAAGACTGAACGTGTCGGGCGCTTCGAACACTTTTCCAAGCCGTTCGACAGTCATAATCCTGCGGTCATCGCCAAGAGGGTGAATCACGACAATAGTATCCTGGCGCGCCTCAACAACCTCGTCCAGATAAAGAAGGCCGCCTTTTTTCACTGCGACAAGCGCCGGACCATCTTCGAACTTGCCGCTAAGCAAATAACGGCCTTTGAGGTCATCAGCAGTCAAATCCTCATGGCAGTTCACGGTCACAAGAGGAGTCCTCCTGCCATTTTTTTGATTGAACCTGTACGCCATATATTGCACGAAACGAGATTTTCCGCAGCCAGTTGGACCTTTAAGCATGACAGGAATCTTCTCAGCATACGCTTCCTCTGCAAGCCTAATCTCCCCATTCACTTCCATATAGAACGGCTCGCTATCAGGAGAGTACTCGCTAATCTTCCACTCAAGCTGCTTTTTCATAAAACCCCTTACTAGTAATGTATAGGACCGTACCTTGCGTTCCTTGGAAGCATAGGCAATCCTTCTTGGATGTTACGCTCCATCAACTGCAAGATGACGTGGTTATTGTTGTTGTCCATCTCAATTTCCCGGCTAAGCTGTTCAAGAGTGCTTTCAAATCTCGAAGAACCCTCTGTAGCTGAAAGCCAATAGAGAGTCTCGTTAATATCAAGTGAAAGAACCTGATTCGTGATAGAAAAGACTCTTCGAAGGCAGGTAGGCTCAATATTGATTCGTCCATCATTAAACTTGTTTGTGCGATAGTCCCATCTGTACAAAGTGCCATCAAGACCTTCGATTTCGATGGTTTGAGTCACAACGTAAGGCGGCAAAGCAGGGCTTGGCTCGCTCTGAGGAACACCGAGCGCTGAATGCGCAGCTCTGCTTGGCTCTTCTCCGAAATAAACACGCTTTCGTACCGCAGACTGTCTGAACGCTTTGTCCATCGGCGTATCCATATTATCTGTTGGAAAAAAATGGCTAATAGGCTCTCCTTCTTCTAATCTCTCATGTAATGGTTTGTCTCCCTTGTTCATTGTCTTCACCCCGAAGTGGTTATTAATCACTATTTTTGGTGATTTTCTTTATAAAGCTTTCGCTCAGATACGAATAAAATCGACACTGCGGCAAACCTTCTGCTGGCAATACTTATCTCGTCTACAACACCTTTTCAAACATCGGAATTCCACCATTCTGATGAATGGTGGTTTGCTCGATCGCAAACCACAATAGGGTGAAATTCCGAGTGTGCTCAAAAACCACCAGTCACTCGTCATGCCACCGGTGTTGAGCGCCACAGCGCGATCACCGGTGGTTTTTGACACAATATGACACACGAACAAACATTCGAGGAACTGATGTCAAAACCCGCAACGCTATGCCTTTGCGTAATGCGCGAAGGCACGACGCACCTCTCAAACGTTGAATACTGGAAAGGAAACTCGTTTAGCATCGCAGCGCCAAGCGCCTCAATATCAAAATTCGCCCACAAAAACGGAAAATCAGCCTATGAAAGAATAATCCACTGCGAAGACATAATGATAGACGCGCGCGAAATAACAAAACAAGAAAACATCTACCTAATCAAAGGCTCAGCGCAACACCATGAACTTGCGTTAGGCTCAGGCTACAAAATTCTTGAGGGAGAATACTTTCTCAAAGTCGAGCAGACACGCGGGAAAAACGGACCACAACAAAGCAACCTTACGCTAATACTGCTCGCGGATGGCGGACCAGTATTATCACAGCCAAGCTATGATGATCGCCTGCAAGGTTAAATAGCGCAACGTATCTACTCGTGAAGACAATGAGTTCTGGCACTTAACCAGTTAATGTTAAGCGCATAGTATTCATACTACGTTCACTTTTGTTCTGAAATATTCTTCTGTGGTCCTTTTGCATCCAGTAACATTAGTCTTGAACTCATGCGGATTTGGAACCATGCCGATATTACCCTGTTCTATAAGCTGCCCATCAAGCCCATATAATTCAATGTTACAGCTATCAATCCCACAAGATGAAACGCTATATACTCTCATTTCAGTCAAAACATCTTCACATACTGAATATACAATATCACCGAATCCAGGTCTTGGCAGCTCATCATTAATTGGAAAATCATATTGTTTTTCCTGCGAAACACAACCTAGCAATATCATCATTCCTGCTAACGCCACAATAATACTAACTTTTGCTCTCATCTAAGTCATTGAAATGGTCGTAGTATTAAATGCAGCGAAATTGTTAGGCTTTCACCTAATCAACAGATAATAGATTCTGATACGATTTGTACGGCAATATCATTTTATACCATTTGGCCGACCTCGTGAATGTCAAACGCTTTCCTCGCATCTCGGACTATGAAAACAAAACAGTAAACGGCACACTAATCTGTAGAAACTGCGACAACGCCGTAAGCAAAGGCAGACGGCACTATTGCTCGGCTTCGTGCATGAACACTTTCGTTCGCGACCATCTTTGGCGTTTTGTACGCGAAGACATCCTGCGCAGAGACAATTACCATTGTTCAATATGCGAAAAGTGCTACCGCAAAAGCAAACTAGACGTAGACCACATAATACCTGTAAGAACAGGAATAGACCCGTTCAATAAAAACAACCTGCGCAGCCTTTGCAAAGAATGCCATCTAGCAAAAACAAATCTAGACAACGAAGCGCAAATCTTTAAAAAGCCAAAGAGCGCATAGCACACTATGACAATCCTTGCAATCGCGGCGCACAACGACGACCACATCATCGGCTGCGGAGGAACGCTCGCACACTACGCCAAACAAGGGGAAAGAATAGTCACGATCATCTGCTCGCACGCAGAGAACAGCCATTTACATCTCAAAAAAAGAACCACGCTCAAAAAACGCATCGCAGAAGCGCTCAAAGCAAACAAACTATTCGGCGGACAAGAAGTCATATTCCTTGGAATACGCGACGGACATTTCCAACACGACCTCAAAGCAAGAACAATATTGATAAAAAACATCATCACAAAAGAAAAACCCGAAAAAATATTCACTCATTCAGACAAAGACTGGAACAAAGACCACAAAGAACTCAGCAAATACCTCCTCTCGCTCGCAGACAAAGGCAGCATCACCTGCCCGATCTTTAGTTTCTCAATATGGAGCGCACTAAACATAGTAAAACAAAGCTATCCTGTGCTTGTAGTGGACACGGCCGCGACATTCCAAACAAAACTCAAAGCATTCCTCGTCCACGAAAGCCAAACACTCATCAGCTGGGCAATAATATGGAAACTCATGATAAAAGACAGAATATGCGGAATCTCAAACAAACACCGCTACGCGGAAGCATTCTACAAACTACGCTAGCTACATCCTTAAGCTGACAACAGAACTCAAACCGGCATCAGGATTCATACTGACACCATACAAAACATCCCCCTCTGAAATCACAGCATCATTATGCGAAATGACAAGATACTGCGCCTTCGAACAATAACTTCTGATAAGCTTTGCCAATTTTTCGCTATTGTGCTTATCAAGCGCGGCATCAACTTCATCCAACACATAGAAGCTCGCAGGCTCGTGCTCCTGCAAAGCGAACAGGAACGCAAGCGCAGTCATAGTCTTCTCACCGCCGCTCAATCCACGAATGTCCAAGAATTTGTTCCCTACAAGTTTGACATTGATAGACAAACCACCCGCGAACGGATCCTGCAGGTTCTCCAAATCAAGATACGCTTCGCCCTTAGTCATCAACTGCTTGAAAATACGCACAAACTCCTCATTGATAATATTGAGAGTCTTCACGAACAAATCCTTCTTGCTAGTCTCAATCTCATTCATCATCTTCACAACATCATCGCGCTCGCCCAACAAAACTTTCTTTTTCTCAGTAAGACCAGAGTATTCCTTTTCAACAGCATCATAAATGTCGAGCGCGCGCAGGTTCACACTGCCGATATTTG
>C687J26845_10001925_pt1 | contig 12360 bp, 9 predicted proteins | sample RifCSPlowO2_12_FD_26845 | JGI IMG/M metagenome (IMG submission 26845) | reverse complement strand
GGATGGGTCATCATCTCGTGATAAATGAAATTATCACGGCTGGTCAGCATGACCAGGCCATCCAGAGTCATCAGACGGCCGAAGGTCTCCGTTTCATATATCTCGATATGCTGAAATGGTGTCTGCTCATCATGGATCTTCTCCCTGATCCTGAGGGAAATACCATAGCCTTCTCCCTTTTCAGTAAACCAGGACTCATCCGCTACCATAGTCATTTCTCCACTCATCTACAGGTCCGCAAGGCGCGGCATGATAACGGAAATTGACGGAATTAACGAGAAAATCACACCATAATTTGGGTCGTCATTCTGGCGAAAGCCAGTATCCCCTTCCCCCTTGCAGGGGGAAGGTACGACTGCATGGATGCAGGAGGTAGAGCGAAGCAGGAGCCCGAGCCGAGGATGGGGGTAGATTATTTATACTGGATGCTGGTATTCACCAGCATGACATTTACTCCAACCTTTCAGGATTCTTGTAATGATTTTTCAACTTTACATAATGACTGGCGGAATAATCCAGAAATTCGATTTCCTTCTCATTCAATTTGCGTACTCGCTTGACCGGGCTGCCGACATAGAGATAACCCCCTTCCAGTACCTTGCCAGTGGGCACCAGACTGCCCGCACCGATAATTAACCGGTCACCCAGCACCGCGCCGTCCATGATGGTGGCCGACATGCCTATCAGGCAATAATCTCCAACGGTACAAGCATGCAGTGTCACCCGATGTCCGACAGTGACATTGTTACCGACAACCAGTGGGAAACCGCCGGGCGAGAATTTTCCATCATGCGTGACATGCAGGACACTGGCATCCTGGATATTCGTGCCTTTGCCTATCGTGATGGAATGTACATCCCCCCGCACCACGGTCATGGGCCAGATGGATGAATCCTCGCCAATTTTGACATCTCCGATGACCACGGCGCTCTCATCAACATAGGCCGAATTGGCAATTTCCGGCACTTTTCCGGCATAAACCCTGATCGTCATTAATTATTTTTACCCGGTCATTGAACAAATTATGCGGTAGGCCGTCTTATTACCAGATTGTGCTGGCGCTGAAAAGACATACAACTGGCAGCAAGCCTTTCAACCGTCTGAATCTATTTAATAATGACCCTCCTCCTGGTCTCAATATTTATCCCGCCTCTGGCGGGATTTTTATTTAGAACCTGTTGCAATTTTTAGCGAGCACCGCAGAGGGCCCGGGCAAAAGCGGACATCTGCATGCATGCAGATAGAAAAGCGAAACAAGGTCCAACGCCAGTTTTAAATGCTAACAACTGTGATTGATTCTGCATGGATAAATTCTCATGCTGTATCATGGTTACTGCAGCCGTTAATTATTTCCCCAACCGCCACTGGCACGCACCATGTAATCAGTCCCAGCCTTAATTTCATCATCGCTCAGGGTGGAAAAACCTCCCCGGGGCGGCATCCCGCGTAGACCATTAATGGCATGGGTATAAACGGTTTCACGGCCCTGCGCAATGCGCTTGGCCCACAATGGCTTGCTGCCGTATTTGGGTGCGGCGTTCATACCTAATTTATGGCAGATGGCACAATAAGTATTATATATTTGTCCGCCGTCAACCGGTGCAGTAGTGGCTGGTGTTGCGGTAGCGACAGTATCTGCAACCGGCGTTTCTGCCACAGGCTCTGCCGGAGCAACTGTTTCAGCGGGCGGAGTTACCGGAGCGGGTTCCGGTTCAGCGATTTCAGGTACGGATTCCGGCGCTGTTGCCATCACTGCATCCGCACTTTCTGTCACCCTACCCAACGCCGGTTGTGGTTCTTCGGTGATGGCCGGAGGAGTTTCTGTCGCGGTGACAGCGAGTGCTGTTTCGCTGGAGGAAGACGGTGCCGGGGTTTCACTCTCACCACAGACAGTAATTATCAGTGCAGAGGCAGTGATTAGCATTACATATTTCAGATTATTCAACATTGGAACCCTCCATCAATAAGGTTCATAGCGTTTAACCATAGCTATCATGGAGTGTATGTGAGATATATCAAATTCACAAAAATTGCCATTTCGAACATGGTGAGAAATCTCGTTAAGACGGACTCAGGATTTCTCGCTCGCAGAAAAATTTTCCATGCCTTTTCTGCACTTCCACCGTCCATGGTGGTCGCGCTCGAAATGACAGGTTAGTATAGTGTCATGTCTCTGAACTCCGCAAAGCTCGCTGAATACTGCTTCAAAAACTGGGATGAGTCTGCCCTCCCGGAACTGATTGAATATATCCGTATCCCGAACAAGTCCCCGATGTTTGACCCGGACTGGCAGACACATGGCTATATGGATCAGGCCGTGCAGCAGTTTGAACACTGGTGCCGGACCCGTAAAATCCCGGGTATGCAGCTCGACGTAGTACGGCTGCCGGGCCGGACACCGCTGATCTACATGGACATACCGGGGGATTCTGATCAGACCATCCTGCTTTATGGGCATCTGGACAAACAACCGGAGATGACTGGCTGGCGGGATGGACTGGGCCCATGGCAACCTGTACTCGATGGCGACAGATTGTATGGCCGGGGCGGTGCCGATGACGGTTACGCGACATTTGCCTCGTTGATTTCCATTATGGCACTCAAGGAGCAGGGGATCCCACATGCCCGCTGTGTGGTGATTATTGAAGCCTGCGAAGAAAGCGGCAGTTATGACCTGCCATTTTATATTGACGCCCTGGCAGATCGCATCGGCAAACCGGAGCTGGTGATCTGCCTGGATTCCGGCTGCGGTAATTATGACCAATTATGGTGTACGACCTCATTGCGTGGACTCATCGGCGGTGAATTAAAAATAGAAATACTGGATGAGGGTGTTCACTCCGGTGATGCCAGCGGCATCGTCCCCTCCAGCNTCCGCATCCTGCGGCAATTACTGAACCGCATTGATGACTGCAACAGCGGTTGGGTCTCAACACTGGAATTCACCACAGACATCCCTGAAAAAAGAGTCGAACAGGCAATAACTGCGGCCGCCGTCCTCGGTGACAGCGTCTATACGAAATTTCCGTTTGTAACCGGAGCGCAACCGGTCATCAACGATACAACGGAACTGATCCTGAACCGTACCTGGCGCCCGGCATTATCGATTACCGGGGCCGATGGACTGCCTGCCATAGCCAATGCAGGTAATGTGCTGCGGGCCGGCACTTCAGTAAAGATCTCGTTGCGGTTGCCACCCACGGCAGATGCCCAAATTGCATCACAAAAATTAAAATCCCTGTTGGAGCATGACTCGCCATATGGTGCCAGGATACAGTTCACGCCTGACTGGAGTGCCAGCGGCTGGCATGCACCCGATCTTCAACCCTGGCTGGAACGGGCGATCGATCAGGCCTCACTGAATTTTTTCGGCAATGGTGCTGTGTATATGGGTGAAGGCGGGACCATTCCTTTCATGGGGATGCTGGGAGAAAAATTTCCCGATGCACAATTTCTGATCACCGGTGTACTCGGCCCGCGATCGAATGCCCACGGCCCGAATGAATTCCTGCACCTGCCAACTGCCAAAAAGCTGACCTGTTGTGTGGCAGAAATCATTGCACAGCATTACATGAACAAATAATTTGTATTCATTAAAGAGGTGCTTGAATATGTACATTGTGTCCGTGTCCTCGACAACGTGTGCCCGGCGTAGTCTCGACCGCTGTTCCCGACGCGGTTCTACCTCCTCCATCCCTGGAGTCGTACCGCCTGCTTCCCTGTAGGCGTCCGCGTTCTCTGTGGTTAATAATAGGCAACCATGAAACCCAATCCCCGGAAAGAAGCCCTGGAAAAGGACGACTGGTCAATAGATGAGTCACGCAAGCTTTATAAGATCCCGGCCTGGTCCGAGGGTTATTTTGATATCAATACAGCAGGCCATTTGATCACGCGGCCGGGCAAAAGGGAAAACCAGGCCATCGATCTCTACCGGTTGGCGCACCAACTCCGGGAAAAGGGACAGACTCCGCCGATCTTGCTACGTTTCACTGATATCCTGCAACACCGTGTTGACGCCCTGTGCGAAGCTTTTGCAAACGCGAAACAACAACACAATTACCGCTCCGCCTATACGGCGGTCTACCCCATCAAAGTCAACCAGCAGCGCAAGGTCGTTGAAGACATCATCCGCCATGGCGGCAACCGCATCGGGCTTGAGGCCGGCAGTAAACCTGAGTTGTTGACCATAGTTGCACTCTCGGCACCGGGCAATACCGTGATCTGTAACGGTTACAAGGATCAGGAATACATTCGTATTGCGCTGATCGGCCAACAACTGGGATTGCGTGTTTTCATTGTTGTGGAAAAGATTTCCGAATTGAAGATGATCATCCGGACCGCCAGAGAGATGGGCATCACACCACGGCTCGGTATGCGCGTACGTCTGGCATCGGTGGCTGAAGGTAACTGGCAGAATACCGGGGGAGAAAAATCCAAGTTTGGTCTGCACAGCGCCCAGGTCATCAAGGCTGTTGAAGAATTGAAGGCGGCAGGATGGCTTGATTGCCTGCAGCTGTTACATTTCCATATCGGTTCCCAGATCAGCAACATCCAGCATTTCCAGCGTGGCCTGCAGGAAGGAACCCGGTTTTTCCGTGAACTGCGGAAGATGAATGTGCCTGTAGTCTGTGTTGATGTAGGTGGCGGGCTGGGCATTGATTACGAAGGTACGCAATCACGCAATTACTGCTCGGTGAACTACACCATGCAGACCTATGCCGAGACCGTGATCCATGCCTTTGCTGATGTCTGCCAGCAACATGATTTGCCACAACCCGAGATCATCACCGAAGCAGGCCGCGCCATGACTGCGCATCATGCGATGCTGATCACGAATGTTATCGGTGTGGAACAGGCCCCCGGGTTAATCAAACCTGCAGCTGCAAAGTCAGATGAACCGCCTGTCGTACAGGAGCTCTGGAAATTATTACAGGCGCTGAATAAAAAACGTGCCGTACAAACTTATGACGATGCTCTGCATCACTTTGAAGAAACCAAGGGGATGTTTGTGCGCGGACTGATTGATTTGCACCAGCGTGCGCGTGCTGAGGATCTCTTCTATTCCATCTGCCGCAAGATACAGGGCTTGCTGAAAAAAGACCAGCAGGAATTGCTGGATGAACTCAATGAAAAACTGGCGGATAAATATTTCTGCAACTTTTCCCTGTTTCAATCCATGCCGGACAGTTGGGCAATCGATCAGATCTTTCCCATCGTACCACTGCACCGGCTGAACGAGCGGCCGGCGCAACGTGCTATGATTGAAGATCTGACCTGTGATTCGGATGGTATGGTAAAACAATATGTCGACGGCGAAGGGGTAACCAATAGCCTGCCTATCCATGCACCGTTTGATCATGAACCTTATTTAATCGGCATCTTTCTGCTCGGTGCCTACCAGGAGATCCTGGGTGATATGCATAATCTCTTTGGTGACACAGCATCGGTCAATGTTGAGTTGCTGCCGGACGGCAATTACCAACTGACCGAGTTACACCAGGGTGATTCCGTGGCCGATCTGCTGGACTATGTCAATATCAGCGGCAAGACGCTGGAATATTGTTATAAACAGAAGATCAATGCAGCCAATCTGGATAAATTTCTGGAGACACAATATTTGCATGAGCTGATCCAGGGACTGGATGGATATACGTATCTGGAAGACTAGAATAACGTAACTCGTAATTCGTAATTCGTAATTCGTAATTCGTAATTGGTGATTAGTTTATGGTTACCAATCACGAATCACGAATTATCAATCACGAGGGTATTTGAATGAAAACCGGANTCATCGGTCTCGGCNCTATGGGCGGATACATGGCGCTCAATTTTCACTATACGGAATATCTGCACATGATCTGGAACAGGTCTCCGGGCAAGGCCGGGCCCATTGCTGCAAAGACCGGAGCAAAGGTTGCTGATAGTCCGGCACAGCTCGCATCTGAATGCGAACTGATCGTATTAAGTGTCTCGCGTGATAAAGATGTCCTGNAGATGGTCCGGGCCATTGCCACTGCAATCAAACCGGACAGCGTTGTGGTGGATACCTCAACGGTGAGTGCTGATACAGCAAGGGAAGCGGCTGCGATTTTAAAAGATAAAGGGGCGCATTTTCTGGATTGCCCGGTGTCCGGCGGAGTGGAAGGCGCAAAAAATGGCACACTCGCGGTGATGGCCGGTGGTGATGAGAAAATACTGGAACGGGTAAAACCGGTTTTATCTGCGATTGCGTCGAATATCGCCTACATCGGACCTACCGGCAGCGGACAAGCCTGCAAGGCTGTCAATCAACTCATGGCGGCCGGTATAATCAGGCGGTAACGGAGGCCTTGATCTTTGGACAGGCCATGGGATTGGATATGAACAAGGTCGTAGATATTGTCTCCCTTGGCGCAGCAGGCAACTGGTTTCTGGATCATCGTGGCAAAGCCATACTGGCGGGTGAATACACACCCGGCTTCAAACTCAGTCTGCATCACAAGGACCTCTCGATCTGCCAGTCCATGCTGAAAAATGTATCTGAAAATTCATTGCCCATTCTGGAGATGACACTGTTACATTATCAACGCCTCATGGATCAGGGCTATGGTGATGAAGACATCTCTGCCCTGTTTCACCTCAAAAAAGAGCAGTTTAAACAGAAACAGTAAACATAAATATACTGGTAGCAGCAGGGAACTTGCCGGACAATTGCATGGTCAATATTTGACGATTGGATAATCAATGTGCAGAATGTCTGCGCTTTAGCATTCGGCAAGCTGGGATAAAAACAAGAATTCCGGCAGTTTGCTGAACCTTTGCAGTAAAACCCATACATCACAGATACAACATATATTGTTGGATTGAGGGTACCAGATTGACTGAAAAAACAGAAAAACCGGTTATCGAGATCAACTCGCTGGTCAAACATTTCGGGCCTATCCATGCGGTACGGGGCATCTCTTTCACGCTCAGGAAAGGTGAGGTGCTGGGGTTCCTCGGCCCCAATGGCGCCGGTAAATCCACCACCATGAAAATGATCGCCGGCTTTCTTGAGCCCACCGCTGGCACAGTATCCGTATGTGGTTACGACATTCTGGAAAATCCCATCGAGGTCAAGAAAAAAATCGGTTATCTGCCGGAGGGTGCGCCGCTCTATGGTGAAATGACCGTCACGGCATTTCTGAATTTTATTGCTGATGTACGCGGCATGACCGGCAAGTCCCGTGAGGACCGCATTGAAGAGGTCATACAGAAAATCAACCTGCAATCTGTCCGCAACCAGACACTCGAAACATTATCCAAGGGTTACAAGCGCCGTGTCGGTGTGGCGCATGCGATCCTGCATGACCCGGAGATCCTGATTATGGATGAACCGACCGACGGTCTCGACCCGAACCAGAAACATGAGGTCCGCACACTGATCAAGGAAATGGCAAGTGAAAAGGCGACCATCATTTCCACCCATATCCTTGAAGAGGTCGATGCTGTCTGTACGCGTGCCATCATCATCGCCTCGGGCAANTTGCTGTTTGACGGCACTCCCGCGGAACTCCTGGCCAAATCCACTAATGGCAAACTGGATGATGTATTCCGTGAGATCACGACAAAATTTCATGCGGAACAGGGGATGTTATTAGCGTCATGAACAATATCAAAGCCATCTTCAAGCGCGAATTCGCAGCCTATTTTGCCACACCGGTAGCCTACGTGTTTATTGTGATATTCCTGTTCCTGATGGGCGTCTTCACCTTCTATATCGGGGCGTTTTACGAACGTAACCAGGCAGATCTTGAACCCTTCTTCCGTTTTCATCCATGGCTTTATCTGTTTCTGATACCAGCCATTGCCATGCGCCTCTGGTCCGAAGAACGCAAGACCGGCACGATTGAACTACTGATGACATTACCCGTCCCGACCTATCAGGCTGTGGTAGCAAAATTTCTCGCTGCCTGGTGTTTCACCGCAGTTGCACTGGTACTGACATTCCCGATGTGGATCACTGTCAATTATCTCGGCGCGCCTGACAACACGGTCATTCTTGCAAGCTACATCGGCAGTCTGCTGATGGCAGGTGGATTTCTGGCCATTGGTTCATGTATTTCCGGGATCACCAAAAACCAGGTCATCGCCTTTGTTGTCAGCGTGGTGATCTGTTTCCTGTTCCTGTTAAGTGGTTTCCCCCTGGTACTGGACTTCTTTCGTGGCTGGGCGCCACAGGCTGTGGTGAATGCCATCGCATCCTTCAGTTTCCTGACCCATTTTGAGTCCATCAAGAAAGGTGTGATCGATATACGCGATCTGATCTATTTCCTGGCTCTCATCAGTTTCTGGCTGTATGCCAATGTTGTTGTCATTGAAAACAAAAAAGCGGGCTAGGAGAACATATGAACAGCAGAAATATCATATCAGGAACCGGTCTGGTTCTCGTCGCCTGTCTGTTTGTTGCCGGAATTGTCCTGGTCAATGCGACATTAACCAACTGGCGTCTTGACCTCACGGAAAACAAATTGTTTACCCTCTCTGATGGAACAATCAACATNATCAGAAATCTNGATGAACCCATAAAACTGGATTTTTACTTTTCCCAGAAGGCGATGACCGGGTTACCGGCGCTGACAAATTATGCCGTGCGCGTGCGCGATATGTTGCAGGAATACGAAACCAATTCCGGCGGCAAGATAACTCTCAAAATTATTGATCCGGAATCTTTCTCTGAAGAAGAGGATCAGGCAGTTGCCAAGGGTTTGCAGGGTATTGCTGTCAACAATGCCGGTGACCGCGCCTACTTTGGCCTGGTAGGAACAAATTCGACAGATGATGAAAGGATTATTCCCTTCTTCCGGTCAAACCGGGAATCTGCGCTGGAATACGACATCACCAAGCTCCTCTATAACCTGGCCAGTCCTGATAAGAGTGTAATTGGCATACTCAGTTCCTTGCCCATGTTCGGTGACAAGGATGATCCAAATATCGAGCCGTGGACCATCGTCAGCACCATGAAGGAATTTTTTGATGTCCGCGAACTCCACGACAATCCTGAAACCATTGATCCTGATATTGATGTACTGATGATCGTGCATCCCAAAAATTTGAAACTGGGAACCCAGTTCGCTATCGATCAATTTATATTGAAAGGTGGCAAGGCCATGGTGTTTGTTGATCCGCTGGGTGAATCAGATCGTACACCGCCGGATCCGAAAAATCCGGGAGCCATGCCTAAAATGGATTCTGAATTGCCAGGATTATTCGACCAATGGGGTATTGAGCTTCTCAAGGAAAAGGTCGCAGGTGATATTAATGCAGCCATGCATGTACAGGCCCGTGGTGAGCGTGGCCTGAGAGAGATCGCCTACCTGCCGTGGTTAAGACTGGCCAGGGAAAGTTTCAACCAGGAAGATTTCGCCACCAGCGAACTGACTGTCATGCACCTGGGAACTGCCGGTATTCTTGAGAAGAAAGCAAACACGGCAATTTCCCTTACTCCGTTGATCGAAACAACCCGGCAATCCACACAACTGGAACGTGATTTCCTTGTGATCCAGCGTGACCCCAGCATCATTCTGGACAACTTCAAGTCTATGGAGAAAAAGCAGATACTCGCCGCGCGTTTGCAGGGCAAGGCCCAGACCGCTTTCCCGGATGGACTTCCTTATACCGTTGATGAAGAAGGTAACGAAGCAGAAGCCGATCCGGATACATCCGGCAAAGATACCTCCGGTCTGGTGCGTGAGGGGGAAATCAATGTCATCGTCGTTGCAGACACCGATATCCTGACCGATCTGTTCTGGATCAGAACACAATCCTATTTCGGTACGGATCTGCCGCAAGCGATTGCAGACAACGGCAATTTCGTCATCAACTCGCTGGAAAATCTGGCCGGCAGCAACGATCTGATCAGTCTGCGCAGCCGGGGTGAATTCACCCGTCCGTTTGATCGCGTTGAAGCAATTCGCCGTAATGCAGAACTCGCTTTCCGTGCAAGAGAACAGGAATTACAGGCAAGACTGCAGGAAACCGAAAAGAAGATTATGCAACTTCAACAGGAACAGGGTAATGACAGCGCCCTCATCCTGACTCCTGAACAAAGTGCAGAAATGGAAAAAATCCGGGATGTACGCCTTGATACCAGAAAGGAACTGCGTGCCGTACAACATGAACTCAAAAAGAACATTGAATCACTCGGGACCAAATTACGCATCATCAATATCGGCCTGATCCCCCTTCTGGTTTTTCTCATTGCGATAGCAACGGGAATTTACCGCATCAACAGACAGAGGCAATAATAAACAGGGCTGGAGTGAAATAATCATCAGCATGAAAAACAGAAAACTCCTCATACTCTCCCTGATCACACTGGCTGTAATCCTGGCGGCAAGTATCACCGCAAAATTGCATGCTCCACAAAGCACAATAGCAAAACAGACCCTGTTTCCTGGACTGGCAAACCAGATTAACGATATTATCGAAATCAGCATCAAGGGTGATGGTCGGACAGTGCTGTTAAAAAAACAGGGAGAAATCTGGGTGCTGGAGAGTGCTGATAATTATCCGGCACTGTTCAATAAAGTCAGGGCAATGGTCATTAACCTGGCCGGCCTCAAGATCGAAGAAGAAAAAACCGGCGACCCTGCCTTGTATGCAAGACTCGGGGTAGAAGATCCGGAGAGCAAAGATGCCAGTTCATTGCTGATCACCCTGAAAACCAGTGGCAACNAAGAAGCAGCCAGTATTATAGCCGGTAAACCACGCCAATCCGCAGGCAGCAGACCCGGTCTTTATGTCCGTTTGCCGGATCAGACCAGGGCCCTGCTGGCCGAAGGCATGCTCGATGTCTCCGGCAATCCTGCCGACTGGTTTGAAAGAAATCTGTTCGATATCCCGTCAGACTTTATCAAAAATGTAACTATCCAGTATGCAGAAGGGAATGTTTTTGAAATCTATAAAGAACAAAAGGAACAGATAGACTTTCAACCCANGGGGATTTCNGGCGAGAATTCTGCAGTAAAAATTATCATGACCCGTATCAGCAGGAGCATGGAAGAAATGCGTGCAGATGGCGTGCACGCACTGGATAATTTTTCATTCCCGGAAGAATCGATTACTACTACCGCCACAACCTTTGACGGACTGATCGTGACCGCAAAAACCGCCAGAATTGATAACAAGGCCTATGCCCATTTCACTTTTGCAGTTGATCCATCTGCAACCCGTGAAGACAGCGTGACTGATGAAGTGGAAAGTGAAGACACAGCTGATGCATTTGCAGGACTTACTACAGACTTCAAACCGGACCCGGTGCAGGAAGCACATTACCTGACTGAAACCTTGTCTTCATGGGTCTATCAAATCCCGGATTTCAAATACGAGGCCCTCACATCCAACCCGGGTAATCTGAAAAAGCCAACCGAAATCTCCGAATAAGGAATTTCCCGCGAGGAACGGGCACTTTCACGGGCGTGACCCGCTTCTTCAAGATGGCTGCCAATACACTTCAAGCCGCTATCAAGATATACTCTCCCGGCATTGAGTTCGTAAGGAAAATTATTTGTGGCTGTCAAGAAAAAACCGGAAGTATTGACCTTTCAGGACCTGATCTTCAGGCTGCAATCCTTCTGGAGCGCGAAAGGTTGTGTCATTCAGCAGCCCTATGATATGGAAGTCGGTGCCGGCACATTTCATCCAGCCACTTTTCTGCGGGCCATCGGGCCGGAACCCTGGTATGCCGCTTATGTGCAACCCTCAAGACGTCCATCGGACGGGCGTTATGGTGATAATCCCAACCGGCTGCAACATTACTACCAGTTCCAGGTAACCTTAAAACCCTCGCCGGATGATATCCAGAACATCTACCTTGAATCCCTGCAGGAACTTGGGATCGATCCACTGGTGCACGATATCCGTTTTATCGAGGACAACTGGGAATCACCCACGCTAGGTGCCTGGGGTCTGGGCTGGGAAGTGTGGCTGGATGGAATGGAAATCAGCCAGTTTACCTATTTCCAGCAGGTGGGCGGGCTGGAATGCAAACCGGTTTCCGGTGAGATCACCTACGGCCTCGAACGTATCGCAATGTATCTGCAAAACATGGACAGCATTTACGATCTCGTCTGGTGCAAGACCCCGGCAGGCACTGTCACCTATGGTGACATCTATCATCAGAATGAAGTAGAGCAATCAAAATACAATTTTGAACACGCTGATACTGATAGCCTGTTGGCATGGTTTGATACATGCGAGACGCAATGCAAATATCTGCTGGAAAATGATCTGCCCCTGCCAGCATACGAACAGATGCTGAAAACTTCACATAGCTTTAATCTATTGGATGCGCGTCGTGCGATTTCGGTAACGGAACGGCAACGTTACATTCTGCGCGTC
>C687J26845_10001922_pt1 | contig 12380 bp, 14 predicted proteins | sample RifCSPlowO2_12_FD_26845 | JGI IMG/M metagenome (IMG submission 26845) | reverse complement strand
GAAGAGCTAAAACAGAAAGTCACATACATACGAACCGAACTCAACGCCATATTCTTGCACCTTGGCAAGCAAACACAACCTGAAACCAACTACCCGCTCAAAGACATCATAGCATACGCACCCCTTCTCGCAACCGCAGCAATAGAACTCAAAACAACCCATGATGACGCTCAGTTACAAATCGGACGACTAAACACCGCAGCAGGACTCACCGCAACACAACATGCGGACGAAATTGCAAAACTAAGCGGAAAAATCTCAGATAAAGACCAGACCATCGGAGAGACAAAAGCAAAGCTCGACCGAACAAAAGCGGATAATGATGATCTTGAACAAGAAAACAGAGCGTTTGATGACGCCGCTGAACGCCAGCAGGCCGCCCTTGAACGACTGGGCAGAGAAATCGCAGTGAAAGACGCAGAACTCGCACGCAGGGCGGATTATGACCCGATAAAAACAGAACGCGATCAACGCGTAGGAGAAAACACACAACTCCAACACGCCAAAGCCGCAAGCGAAACTGCACTCACCGCAGCGCGCGACGAAACCGCAGCCCAACAAGCAAAAGCGCAAGCCGCAGAAACAGCAGCAGCACGAGCGCAAGGAGTACTCGCCGCATACCAAACAACAGAACAATCAAGAATAGATGCCGCGAGAGCACCGCTCCTGGTAGAAAACGCAACACTCGAAGGCAGAGTAAACCAACTCAACCAAGTTATCATAATCAAAGACGCTGAACTCACACGCAGATCCGATTACGACTCAATCAAAGCAGAACTTGGACAAAAACAGACCGAGCATCAAGCCCTCGCTGCAGAGCGAGCAGCCCAACAGGCACGAGCGGACGCAGCAGAAGCAGACGCCCAACGCAAACAAACGCACATCGACGGCGAGCAAGTACGAATAGACCAGGCAAAAGCGCCAATCGAAGCAGAACGCGACCAAGCAAGAGCAGACAAGGCACAATTAGAAACGCGAGTGGCAAACCTAACTGATCTCATCACACGCGCGAATGCGTTCTCAAAAGAATGCTCAGAAAAGTACGAAATTGAACTACGAAAACCCAAGGCACCATGACTGACGTACAACAAAATATTGAAAAAATAATCAACGCACCCATCCCCCCGCAAATAGCCAGCGGAACGGATCCGTACGTGATAAACCAAGAAGTAAACCTCTTCGTCACAAACCTCAAAGCCGCAGCAACCGCTGCACGCGGATTTTACTTAACTGAAAAACCCGGACTTGAACAACGCGCAACAGACGCGGAAAACGAACGAACCAAGTGGACAACAAAATTTCCAGGACAAACACCAGACGCAGCAAAAACAACATACGACAACGCACAAACAGAAGCCAACAAAGTACCAGGACTTGAACAACGCGCAACAGACGCGGAAAACGAACGAAACAAGTGGACAACAAAATTTCCAGGACAAACACCAGACGCTGCAAAAACAGCATACGACAACGCACAAACAGAAGCCAACAAAGTACCAGGACTCCAAACACAACTCACAACAGCAAATGCTGCAAAAACTGCAGCAGAACAAAACCTAGCCACGTACACCGCCGACCACTCACACACAAACACAGAATACAACACACTCCAAACACAACTCACCGCAGCACTTGCAAACGGTTCAAACAAGCCGAACTGGCTCGCGCGCGGAACAGCAGCGCTACTTCTAGCAGGAACGATGTTCGGAATCGGACGATATTCAAAAAGCGATTCACCATCCATTCCAGACCCGATCCAGCAACCTGCGCCCCAAACAGCAACACCCACTCCCGAACCATACTTCACAACACAACAGTGGAGAGTCAAAGTCCAGCTCGACACACCTGCAGGCGACACCAATTGGTACAATGAAACAAGCAGGGAAGCGCTTGGCCACGAATTCATGCGACGCGCCCTGCACTTTAGCCCCGCTATGCTTGAACAAAACAAGCCATCACTCATCATCCTCGATGGCGTGACTGAACTTGAAGTCGCTCATTTATTCGAACGAGCGCAACGCGAAAGGAACACTACGTATACACCAAGACAAATAGAACAAATCATTCATAAAGCATCCGGCGACGATACTCTTTCACACGCAGAAATAACTGAACTGACACATAAACTAGATAGCAATCAGCCTCTCGAGTGAAACCTTATACCTTATATAAATTCTAAGCCATAGTTATATATCGTTTTAACTAGCGAACAGTGGTTATGGGTAATGCGTTGTTTGAACTAGTTTGCGGCGGTGGAATCGCGTTAGCAGCAATAGCTACAGGAATATACAACCACCCGCGCGTCGCCATGACCAGCTATTCTGTGCAAACAGAACCAACTGAGTCTGCCGCATTTGAAAGCGAAGAAGTGAAAAACCAATTCGCAGCCATTACTGACGGCATATTGGAAAAAAAGTATTTCACCCATATTGGATATATCTCAGAAAGACGAGCATTCATCAAAAAAATATTTGATGCAATCGACGACCCCGCATATTCAAGCAAAAACCTCATCACGCGGCAAGAAATGCAAAACGCGCTGGCGAACAGAGACAGCATAGAAAGGATAGTTCTTGGAAGATAAAATGCACCCAACTTTTGGAAATTACAGAACCGAACAACTAATACGATCAGCACCACAGTCAAATGTTTACCAAGTAAGCGACGATAAAGGAAAACGACTCTTCCTCAAAACGGCATCAATTGAGAACATAGTGAACGAAGTGCGCATGATAGAGAAAGCCGACTCGCCACACGTGGTGAAACTAACCGATTACGACCTTGAAGCAGAACAGCCATATCTTGTTACCGAACACGCAGGACTGCAATTAAGCCTTCTAAAACTGCCAAGACCATATACTGAAGTCGAAAAAATAATGAACGAACTTTTCATCGCCCTTGAAGACATCCACCGAAAAGGAATAGTCCATGGCGATCTCAAGCCGGGAAACGTTCTTTTTGACGAAAAAGTCACGCTTTGCGATTTAGCAGGATCACACGACTCGCAAGTGGATAACACACTCACAAACACAGGCTCTTTGACATTCGGATACATACCGCCTGAAGTTGAAAAAGGACAACAGCCAACCACAAAATCAGACATGTACCAAGCAGGAATCATACTCTACGAACTTTGCAGCGGACACCAACTACGGCCTCACAGCCCGCCAATGGATTCACTCGACGTGCCCCTGCAGGCAAAAAATCTCTTCAAAGAACTTATCGAGGCAAATCCAAAAAAACGACCTGACGCAGGACAAGCACGGCAAAAAATCAAAGAATCACTCCCTGAACCCGCGCCCAAACCAAACATCTACGAAGAATCGTTCCTCTCCACATATGAAGAAAACCAACAACTGCAAAAAACGATCAAACGACACGAAAAAAGATGGAAAATCGCCACCGTCGCAGGCTGCCTTGCAGTCGCAGTAGGCGTCATTTTCTATACTGGACCCGTAATAAAAAAGCACATATTTGAACCAGCACAAGCAGAAGAACCCGCTCGAATATCATACTGGTTCCAACAATCAAACGACCACATAACCTTCCCAATGAACTTGGACGCTTCAGGAGGAAGCCAAAAAACAATACCAATAACGCCCGGAATCGCGCCGACAATAGAACAGCTAATAGAACGAGCAGAAGTCAACGACAAACAAGCCCAAAGCCCAATTTTGCTTGACAATTCACGAAACATACGAAGACAAACTTACACTCCACGCCAAATCGAACGCGTACTCTACCAGCTACAAGATGAAAACGGAGTAATAACGAGCGAACGGGTAAACAGAGCATTGCGCGCGGTTAGAACGACAAACCAAGGATACGACGAGATAATCGCGGCAATCACGTCAACCGATTAGAACTTCTCCCAAACTTTGTGATTAAGAGCCATACGCCACAAATAGGCAAGACCGTGCTTCTTAACAATCGGAGTCAAACAGTTATCTTCACTTTCAAACCACTGCGCCATCGTGCAATCGACCAAACACTCATCACGCTCTGAACGTTTCTCTGCAGCATCAATGTCACGATCAAAATATGAGAGAAGAAGAGAATCCACGTCTTCATTCTCGTAAAGCGAATAATTGGCGACATGCCTTGCATGAATAATCTCGTGACAGAAAACGTATTCAAAACCGTCATCTTTCTCATAATGACCCTCAAGCAAAACAGGAGCATAATACACCGTATCAAATACGCCAGACCTCACAAAAGCGACCGCGTCATCAGAATCTTTCTTTGAACACGATAACGATGCGAGCACGAAATTTCGAACCGCTCTTGAACAACGCCTCAAATCAGAATCATAACGCTCAAGAAAATCATCAACAGAGAATTGACCCTCCCGCAATCTCAACGAAGGATACTCCAACCCTGGAACAATAGAATTCAAAAAACCATCAACAGTCCTAACGCTCTGCTGAAATAACGCCTCCAATCTAGCATCCAACGCCATAACTTAGGCGCCAATTGGACCATTTAAAAAGGTTGCGACGCGATATTAGATACTCCATACAAAGAAGCTTTAACATGATTAAGCACCTGCTTACCATGCGCAGATTCAAGGAAGTCCTGAGCAGCCTTCCTCTTAGCATCATCAGCACTTGAAAGCTGGACAACAAAAGTCTTCAAAATGGCTGCCTGTTTTTTTGCCTCTTCATTCCCGTATATAATCTGCGCAAGCCGCTCAGTCAAGCGTCGTTCACGCTCGTTCACCCGTTCAAGATTTGCCTGCTCTTTAGAAAAATCCTCCTTAAGAGACTGCTTTATCGCTACCAGTTTTTGAAGAAAATCACGAATCCGCTTAGTTTCAGATTGAACTAGCCCAATCTGCCTTAGCGCCATATCAAAGAATGAAATCAAACCGCCTAGCGCTGCCTCCTGACCAGCCGCGCCAACATTGCCCGACCATAATTGGGCATTTGATGAAAAAACAGTTTGAGCACTTCTTTTAATCGCACTCAATGAACCTGAAATTCTGTCCTCTGACTTGGATACTATCCCCGCGAAAAGCGCCTCCTTCTTCCTCAAATCCGCGTACTTTTGAACAGCATCGCAGCGGGCAACTATCTGAGTCAAAGGAGTTCGAATACGGCTAAACAGCAAAGTAATCTGCGGCAAAGAAGGATCAATGCAGGCACTAACCATATCGCGCAGCTTATTGTCCAAATAAGCCATAGTTTCACCAACAATTCGTTGAAAATCTCTAACTGATGCAATAAACGCTGAAACCTCACCTATCCCTGCCTGAAGATTAGGAATCGATGAAGAAATGTCATGATCAGCACCAACGGCGCTTTCCCACGCTTGATGAAGAACTCCCCTAAAACTTTCCAATGATACCTTTGAAACGGCATCGAACGCGGTTTTGAGCTTTTTGTTTTCGCTTTTTGCAACCTCCAAGTCCTTCAAAGATTGTTCAACCTTGCCTTTGCTCTGCTCTAGCTGCGCCTTGTACGCGCTAACCTCCCGCTCAACTCCCACTAGAGAGCCTAACATTGCCGCGCGCTCCTGATCAGACAACGGAAGCGAAACCACTTGCTCTTTCAACTTAACGCACACTTTTGCCTGCGCATCCAAAATCGCCAATTCTCTTGCGAAATCACTCAAAAGCCTCGCCACTGCGTCAATAGCTACTTTCTTACTGTCCTCAAATGATTCAACTCTTTGCAACTCCTGAGCCAATGCCGCCCTCAAAGATACAGTTTTTTGAATGAAATCATCAATACTAGAAATTATCCCCAACTTATCAGTCGTCGCCAAACTCACGTGATTAGCGACTAAATATTCCAACGCCTTGCTCGGCTCGCTTGAAAAAACCGCATCCAACTGCGCCTTTCTTGCCTGCACTTCCTCCTCATACTTGCGCATCTCTTCTGCAACACGTTCCATCTCTTTTCTTCGAAGCTCAGCATCACGCGCAAGCTCCTCGGCAGTCGCCACAATCTTCTCTTCTGCGCCACTCAAACTTTTCTTGATATACCGCTTCAACTCGTTCTTAAGCTTACTCAACTTGGCTAATCCTGAAAGCAAACGCTCAGCAGAAGCAGCCTTGAGCGCCAAAGGCTCTGGCAAAAATTTTGAAACAGCGAACAACAAAAGAATGCCAAGACCCATGGCTCCAAGAATCAAAATACCCTGAAACCCGAATGAAATAACGCCTGATAATTCTGATTCCCAAACAGAATAAACCTGCCATAAAACGAAAATAAGGCCGAACAGCACAGGAAGCTGCACCCATTTAGACCGCCCATAAACCAGCTTGAACCCCCTCATCAAACCAAAACCCACAAGAACTAGGAACGCGGACTGGATGAGCATGCGCAAGATTCCGGTCGCTGTCAACAAGAACTCAGCACGCACAGACACAAGAGTGAATAACAACAAGGCAAGAGCCGCATGCTTGAGAGGCTTTGGAAACCTCGAAGAATAGATGATTATGCTTCCAAGAACGAGCAATCCTATCTTAATAGCTATAACAAACTTCACCGGATCCGCGTTTATATCCTCTAAAGAGCCTCCCAAACGAAAAATAAGCGAAGCGAAAGTTCCAAACCAATACCCTGCCTGCTCGGTTAAAGATTGAGCTGAAACGCTAACAGACAACAGCACAAGCCACATCAACCCTTTTCGCATACGCTAAAGAACACAAAGACCATTAATAAAGATTGCCAGTCACTTANGCTGCTGAAGGCCAGCCACGATAAGAACGCCAATAGCCAAAATAGCAGCAAGAACACTCAAAACAGTGCCGCTGGTCACAGGCAAAGAAGCTCCTGTCGCCTGGCCGGTAAGACTGCCTCCAAGAAGGCCGATGCCTAAAACAGCCGCGAACACCAAAACGACAACCCACGCCGCAGGACTAAATTCCATAAAATCACCAAAGCACCACATTTATAAAAACATTTGCAAAAAACGAACTTAATGGACAAAAAACAGCTTCTTACCGAATACGAACGGCTCAGAAACGAACTCTTATCCAAACAAAACATATCAACAGGCAAAGAACCAGTCAATCTAGAAAAAGAGCTTGAAATTGCGCAAAAACAGGTCGAAACCATAGTGAATAAATTAGGAATAACGCCCACGCACTTGACAGTCCTTGATATCGGCTCAGGAACAGGACACAAAGCAATCGCTCTTGCCCACCACTTCAAACACGCATACGGAATAGAAACAGAGAAAACAGAACACGAAATGGCACTGGTCAAGAAAAAATACTTTGATCAGGAAAATACCACTTTCCTCAACTGCCCAAATGAAAAAATCGAACTACCTGACGCATCAATTGATGCTGCGCTCTCAATGACCGTTCTTGAACACGTAAACAACGTAAAACAAAGCATTGAAGAAATAAAACGCGTGCTAAAAACAAACGGAACATTCTACCTTGCCTGCCCAAGCTACAACTGGATATACGAAACACACTACCACTACTATATGCTCCCCCTACTGCCCAAGTTTTTATTCAAAATCATCGCCAAACTCAAAGGAGACGATCCGAAATTCATCAACCACATAAACTACGTAACGCCGAGAAGAGTTCGAAAACTGCTCTTAAAAAACGGATTCAGGATAGAGCGCGATTTCTCGCTTGAAACACTACACGCCCTGCTTGTAAAACGCAAAGGCACAGCGCCCGCGCACTACCGCGCTCTCGCAATACCCCTTCGAATCCTGCAAATAACCCGCATTGGAACGCTCACATATTACTTTATGAAAGCAACCGGATTCTACCCTGCAATAGAGCTGATAGCAAAAAAATGAAACTCTCACTACTAGTGCTCCGATGCACAGACATAGAACAAAGCAAAGAATTCTATTCGACAATCGGAATGGCGTTTGTTCGCGAACAACACGGAGCAGGACCTGAACATTACGCGTTTGAAAAAAACGGATTCGTGTTCGAACTCTACCCCGGAAAACCAGACAACACCCGGGTCGGATTCAACGTGGACAGCCTTGAACGCACAGTAGACTCGCTGACCACACGTGGATATGAAGTTCGACGAACAAGCAAACGCGCCCTTGCCAAAGACCCTGACGGCAGAACTGTTGAACTCACAGAAATATATATAAAGCCGAACTGCATTTAAAAAAGCAGATGACAGATAAAAAAAAGGTGATGGTCGAGCTATGGAAAAAACCTTCTGTCAAGACTGTCATCTCAGGTTTTCCCGGATTCGGACTCGTCAGCACCATCGCAACAGGCTTTCTAGTGGATCATTTACAATGTGAACAAATAGGCAAGTACTGGTTTGAAGAAGGAACACCGACTATTGCCATCCACGCCTGCAGGCTAGTAGACCCTGTAGGCATCTACTACAACAAAAAATACGACGTTGTACTGGTTCACAGCATCACGCCAGTAGTAGGGCAAGAATGGAAAGCAGCAGACATAATACTTGACGTAGCGCGCCAAGTCAAAGCACAAGAAATAATCACAACCGAAGGAGTCGGAAGCCAAGACATGGAAGAAACCCGCGGATACTTCTACACGAGCAACCCTGACCATCGCAAAAAATTCGAAAAAATAGGCATAGACTGCCTAGGCGAAGGAATAATCGTCGGCGTCACCAGCGCGATACTCATGAAAGCACCTCAGCAAGGATTTGATGTATGCTCGCTATTCGCAGAAACACACAGCAAACTGCCCGATAGCAAGGCAGCCGCGAAAATAATCGAGCTACTAGACAAATATCTTGGCCTTAAAGTCGACTACAAACCGCTCCTCAAACAAGCACAGGAATTCGAAAGCAAACTACACACCATGATGGAGCAAGCGAGCAAAGTCAAAGAGATGAAAGAGAAGAAAGACATCAGTTATGTTGGATAATTTTAAGTAGGTTCTATTTCCTCAACGCCACATGGAATCATACGACACAGAAGTAACCATGAATCGGAAAAGAATTCTCGACATACCTACAATAAAACAACTGCCGAAACACTGCGGACCTGCGAGCCTTTCAATGATCCTTGCCTACTGGAATCAACCAATCACGCAAGAAGATCTGGCAGAACTGCTTGGAGGCAAAGAACACATAATTGAAAACGGAGCGCAGGGAAAGAGAATCGTAGAGCTCGCAGAGAATCTTGGCTACCATGTGACAAAACACTATATCACTGATTTTGAAAAGATAACGGAAACTATCAATCGAGGCGTACCCATCCTCGCCCAACTGCCCCATCATTTCTGCGTGATACGCGGATATGAGAGTGAACCCAAACTGCTATGGGTCAACGACCCTGCGCGGACAAAAAACAACCCACGACCCTACACTGAATTTCAGACACAATGGGCACGTCCCTCGTTAAAATACAGAACAAAATACACCGGAATCGTAATTGAACCACGGCACCTGAAGCAAAATCTTTAAATACTATGTGTATTCATACACATGAAATGTACGAACGTATCAGCATAAAAGACATTTTGGGCATAAACCAACAGTTCGCGAACGGAACCATGCTCAACGAAAGCAGCCTAAGCTTCGCGCTAGACCAAGCGAACAAGACAGGAAGCTGGCTCAAAGCATGCGCGTACTTAGTTCGAGCAGTCCTCATCGACCACGTCTTTGAGGATGGAAACAAACGCACTTCAGCAGCGATAATAATGACTTTCTTTGAAGAGCACGACCTAGCATTCCATCCTGAGAAAGTCGCCCAAGCGGTAACGCTCATACTGAAGAAAAACACAACGTCAATAACAACTCTCGAACGGGTGATCAAACATGCCATCGTTTAAAGAAGCCGCAATTCTGGCAATACGAAAATATCCTGAAGTATTCAGCGCACTTGAAGAATACGAACGCACACGAAAACTCCCAAAATTCTCCTACCGCAAAAGAATGGACATCACCATAGATGAACACATCCTGAAGAAATTCAAGGAACATTGCAGAGAAAAAGGGCTCAACATGAGCCGCGTCATCGAGAACCACATAAAGGAAGAACTCCACAAGGCATAAATAGAGGCATTCTCGCGCTTGGCTTATGGACGATAAACTACGCGAAGCAGAACGCGGCGCAGAACAGGGCAATGAGTATGATAGGCTCGTGACTGAACTAAAAAGAGCCGGAAAGACGACGTATGAATATTTTTGCACGCAACAAGAGAAACTCGAACGAACCGCAAAAGAACTCATTTTCGCCGAGATCCGCTTACAAGGAGAATGGCCATTAAGCCTGTTTGCGAGAGACACAGGACGGGGCTTTGAAGCAGCAAATCTTCCTGCGTATTATGTGAGAGAACACCATCCTGGTGAATCACCATACTTTTTAATATTATCACCCGACGGACTATTCAAACACAAAGGAGAATTCACACTTTTAAGCTTTGTTCCACGCGAAAACTTACGCGAACCCGCAAGATTCACCGACAATTTCTGGATAATACAACGAGCGGTGCAGGATAGGCGCGTGTTTGAACCAGAACAGGAATAGTAAAATTTAATTCAAAAATCAAGTTGGATACGGACCCACGCCGCTAATAGGCTGCACCCAGATAGGATAGCTCTTCATCGGAGATGAAACCGAGCACGGACCCATCCTTGAGCCAAGAATCTTGAATGGCAGCGAGGAACGCGAAGCTGCGCCTCTTATGCAGCACTGGTTCATAGTCTCAAATGAATTGCAATACTCAGTCCTTGTCATCGCAGTGCCCTGCGCGTAGCCCGTCGGAGAATGCTGCCAAGACGATGTTGAACAGCACACGCTAAAGCCGCCAACAGGAGGAGCTGTCGGGTATGAAACCTGCGGAGGAACACACGAACCGTCCTTGCCGCATATATAGCGCTGGTTCTTGGAACCCGCGACTCTTAGACAACACTGCCTAGTATTCTCCCAGCCGCTGCACACGGAATCATATGTCTGCGCTCCAAGCTGGATAAGACCTGAAGAGCCAAAGCGCCAAGCTTCGCCGGTACAACAAACTGTACGAGACTCGTACACCGCGCTTCCGACGACATTCGCCCCGTAACCTAAAACAACAAGGCCGCCTATCGCCAGAACAGCTATAAGAGCCAATACAAGAGGATTGTGATGCAAATCAGGACCGTCTGAAGAAGATTTAACTGAGGCTTTCACTGCTTTTATTTTAGGCGATTCGATTATTTCCTGCTTGTTTAGATCTGCTAGCAAAGACTCTTCAAAAGCCTCGTTTTTCATAGCTTTTTTCGCCATAGTTTTTCAGTCCATTACCTTATTTAAAAACGTTTATAACCACTAGAGAGTTTATTTTTTAATGGTTCTTACACTCACTTTTCAGCACACCAAATAACACCCGGTTCTTGGCACCTATGCTTCAAACAGAACTCAAACTACTGCAAGGCAACCCAAAACGCACCCTCGACTCATAGTGCCTATAATTTAGCGAGTGATTGCCCAAGCCGTCTGAAATTTTACGCGAGGTGGCCAAGGCCAATCTGCCAAAAACAGCACTCAACTATTAAGCCCTCACTTTCTACTCATGCAAATGAAATAGGCTCATACATTGAACTCACTGCTAAACTGCCAACCAGTCCAAATCGAGCAATTACCCAGACTAACAGCACAAAACACGCTAACTGCAAAACCCACTCTTGGCACCCCATAAGAGCCAAACTATTTGTTCCCACCTATCCCTCCTTGTTCGCAAAAAAAATTATTTGCCCGCCTTAGCGGACCAATTTACAAACTCTCACTTTTTACGAACAAATGTTAAGCAAAAGTGAGAGCTCGTAGCAAAATAAAAGATAGTTTGAAAAAAATAGTATACAAACTACTTATTTAACAGTACGATAAAAAAATCAAAGTGAGAAAAATATAATTTGCAGAAGCTAGTTTGAAAAGAAATTTAAGAAAGTCCATGCTTAAAAATGAAATAAAAAATATCGACGAAAAAAATGCGAAATGACAATTCTGAAAATGATAAAAATACTGGAAAACAATGCGACAAAATTATGGCAAAAAGCAAGAATCGAATTAAGGCAAAATGCGAGAAACGTGATGACAAAATGGCAGAAAATTGGCACAAAATTTACCTTTATGCGCGTGCCTGAATGAAAAATCAATGTGAAACTACGATTGCACCCACGCGAAAAAGCAGACGCATTACAGCGCGAAAGCGAGCCTAAACACGCAAAGACCCATGCTCGCAAAAAGTGAGTAAAATGGGCTTGTAATGAGGTCTGCGAAAGTGTAAGGAAAAATCCCAGAAAACGCTGAATCGTGCAAGAGTTTCGATCTTTTGGCGCGGAACCTTGCTTGTTGGGCAGAAACCCCTTGACCTCATTTGTCGGAAAAATAGCGGAAAAGAAGCAAAAATCCCGACGGAGAAGGGATTTTCGGGAAAATAGAGGGCCAGGTGAATGCGAAATAGAAACGGGGTTGCGAAACCT
>C687J26845_10001917_pt1 | contig 12405 bp, 10 predicted proteins | sample RifCSPlowO2_12_FD_26845 | JGI IMG/M metagenome (IMG submission 26845) | reverse complement strand
GGGCCGACCAATTCTTCAAGCGTCGCGCGGTTGATCGACAGGGTTAGGTGTTTTGGACCCGTGGCATCGGCGGTGATAAACGGCAAATTGATATCCGTCGTCAGAGTGCTGGAGAGTTCAACCTTGGCCTTTTCCGCGGCTTCGCGCAGCCGCTGCATCGCCATGCTGTCATGGGTTAGATCGATCCCGGTCTGCCGTTTAAAATCTTTGGCGATATGCTCGATGAGCACAAGGTCCATGTCGGTGCCGCCGAGCTGGGTGTCGCCGCTGGTCGCCACGACCTTAAATCCGCCCTCTTTCCACATTTCCATAATCGTCACGTCCAGCGTGCCACCGCCAAAATCGAAAACCAGAATTTTCAGCTCCTTACCCGCTTTTTCCAAGCCATAGGCGAGGCAGGCGGCGGTCGGCTCGTTGATGATTCTTAGAACCGTAAGGCCGGCGATCTCGCCGGCGTCCTTCGTGGCAGTCCGCTGATTGTCATCGAAATAGGCGGGACAGGTAATAACCGCTTCTTCGACCGTGTCGCCGAGGTGGGATTCCGCATCCTGTTTTATCTTTTGCAGTATGAAAGCCGAGATTTGTTGAGGAGTATACTCTTTACCGAGAACTTTGAATTTGAAATCCGTGCCCATCTTACGCTTGGCTGCCTGGATGGTGCCTTCGGCATTGATCGCCGCCTGGCGTCGCGCCGGTTCGCCGACCAGACGTTGACCGTCTTTTGTAAAAGCCACNTAAGAAGGAAATGCCTTGCCCGAAGCGACACCGGCACCCTCCGCNGAAGGGATAATTACCGGCCGACCGCCTTCAACAACGGCGGCGGCGGAGTTCGAAGTTCCCAGGTCTATGCCAATCACCTTCGCCATAACGCACCTCCCGAAAAAATACCGTGCCTGTCCTATCAGAACAGTACTCCAGCAAGCCCTGTGCCTGATGCCGGTTTCGAGATGCCTTGAAAATCAGGGGGCGGAGTCTGGCAATGACATCGATACATTGCAAACATGCGAAACCGCAACGGCTTTGTTGTCATCTGTGGCAAGCAAAGTTCACCGACGCCATACCCCAAGGAACGCGCACATGATGACGAAGCGTCCTCGTCCGGATTATTCTTAGTCCGTGATACTGCGACAACACACTGTCGGCCGAGGGGTGAAGCCTGGAGGGAGAAGGCACCCGACCTTCGGGATCTCAAATGNCAAATCTCAAATTCTAAATCTGAAATCTGAGATNTGCGATTTGCAATTCCGAGCGTCAGCGAGGACAGACCCATTGCCTTCTCCCGAAAAGGTTTACACCTCGGCCTCTGTCTACTACGAATAATGCGTCCTAGTATAGGGATGGTCTGCGAAATCCCAAGAGCCGTCCGACCAACAGGAGACCAAAAATGAGGAAGACGAGAAACACTCCCAGCACCGCCGCCTTCTCTTGATTGGCCTCGGCGATGTAGTCCAGCATCAGTAGAGAAAGAGTACGGGTCTCATGCGTCGACAGGAAAATGATCGTCGGGATGTCTCTGGCCGCGGAAATAAAGACAATGATTGCGACCGACACCATCGTCGGCTTCAAGAGAGGCAACAAGATGCGACGAAAATATTCTAGCCAATTGGCCCCCGCAGCGCTCGACGCTTCTTCTAACTCGGGGCTGATCTGTTGCACGGCCGCCTTGATAATCTGTGTTCCGAGCGGCATCTCTTTGATAACGATGGCCAGAATCAGAAGAGACACCGTCCCATAGATCAGCTTCACATAGCCGCCCGATCCCAAGACCGCCCACAGGAGCGCCAAACTGATCAACACTCCCGGCAATGCCCAAGGCAACCAGGAGAGTATGTCGATGACCCCGCGCCCAGGGACACGGGTGCGAACGATGAGGTAGCTGATCAACGCGTAGACAAGGGTCCCAAACATCGCGGCTCCCAGCCCCAAGACGATCGTGTTTTTCAATGAGCGCAGGAACACAGGGTCAGTGAGCGCGCCGATCCAGTGGCGCGCGGTCCAAGGTTTTTCCACATCGAAGTGGCCAAAAAACTCCATGAACGTCCCCATAACAAGAGTTGCCAGCGGGAGTAAAATCATGACTGCGATAAAAAGCAGACAGAGGCTACAAGTAACCCAACGCCAACGCCCCAGTGAGAAGGTCTCGACCAGGTGACTGCGACCGCTGACCGTGGTGAATTCGCGGCCGCCGAGAAAAGCCCGGTGGAGCCAAATCAGCAAAACAATAAAAATCAGGAAGACGCTGCACAAGGCAGTCGCGCGATCATAAAGCGGCGGCTCCCAGTGGATGAAGTCCCAGATCTTCGTCGGTACCACGTAAATGCCGGCGGGGATGCCCAGCACCATTTCGATCTCCAGAGATTCAAGGCTTCTGATCAACCCCAAGGCGGTCGAAGCTAGAACGGCCGGTGCCAAAACCGGTATCGTAACGCGCATTAAGACTCCCGCCCGGTTACTTCCACACACGAGGCCGGCTTCCTCTAAAGCAGCATCCATAGCGCTGAAGGCCGGTGTCATTAACATGAAGCGCACGGACGTACTGAAAGCCAGGTGACACCAGATGATTCCCCAGTAGGAATAGATATCAAAGGGAGCCTCTGCGAGGCCGAAGATGCTCATGAAAAACTTATTGATAAGCCCGTAATGAGGATCTAGAAGCAGAATCCAACCCATCGTCATCGGCAGCAGCGGCAAGAAGAATCCGAGCCATAGCATCACTTCGATAAAGCCCTTTAGCGGAGTATCGGTGCGGGTCACCACCCAGGCGAAGAAAATCGCCAGGCCGCTGGTGATGAAGACCCTCACGAGGGCAAGGAAAAAAGTGTTGCCGAAGGCGGCGGGCAGCGTTGCGTCAGTGAAAGCCGCAACCCAACCGTTGATCGTCCAAACCGTAGCTTGCCCCGGGCGGCTCGCGACAAAGCTTTTCACAAAGAGCAAGCCTATGGGGTAGGCCAAGACAAGGATCAGGAGTCCGATGAGCACAAGCGCAGGCAGCGAACGCCACGATAATTTGGGCAAGGTAAACTTTTTTAAGACAGCCGGACCGCCGATTTCGCTCCTGGTTGATTCGACTAGAGAGTTCACTAACGTTCCTCATCGACCGAAGAGTTCTTGCAGAACCGCTTCCTCTCGGGCAGACCTNCCAGCGTCTGCTTCNTAGTAACTCACCCAGTAATTGCTCCGGGGCTTTACGAGTAGATATTGCGGCATGTGATCTTGAGGAACGTCGAGGCGCCGCGTTAGCAGATTTGCCCCTCTGCTCCATGCCATCTGCCCCTCTCGGTTGAGGAACCAATTGATAAAAACCACCGCGGTATTTCGTCGTGGCGCGCGATTCATCAGCGCGATGCAGCCCGCGCCGGTGCCAATGTGGGTTCCGTAGTCTTTGAATTCCGGCAAGATGCCGAATTTGAGCCCGCGCTGCACCAGTTGATGCAACATGCTGTTGTTGGGAGCTAACAGCCATGCATATTTTCCCTGAACGATCCACTCGATTTGACGCCGTTGATCACGGTCAACCGCTCCTGCTTGGGCGCGGATTTTTCTAAAATAGTCGGTCGCTTTGTCGGCACCGAGGCTCCGCCACAACCAGCGAAAGAGACTGCTGGCGGTTCCCGCAGGAAGCGGGTCGTTAAGCACCGCTTTCCTCTTCCATTTGGGGTCAAGGAGCTCGTAAAGCTCATTGATGTCGTTAACGCTGACTTGCTTGGGATCGTAAACGACCGGTGGGTTGGGCTGGCTCGAAAACACCAGAGTGTAACGCGTAGAGGGATTGGTGAACTCAAGCCGCCCGTCGCGCCAGTACTTAGGCTCTTTGACCTCCGGCAAGATCAGTACGGGTTCGAGACGCTCCAACGCGCCAAGAGAGCCGAGGTCCATCATCGTGGCGGCGCCGCCGATAAAAACATCGACGCTGAACACTCCACCATCGCGTTCGGCTTTCATTCTCGTTGCCTGCTCGGTGGCGCGCCCGCCCACGTATTCGAGCGTGATGTCGGGGAAAGATTTTTTAAAGGCCTCAACTAAAGCGTTGCGGATGAGTTCGCCCGCCGGACCAAAGACTACAACCTTACCTTCTTTCTTGGCGGCGGTAGTCGTCTGATCCCACTGCCCCTTCCAAACGGGCTCGGACTGCGCCAAACTCAACGATGAAGGCACCAGCGGCGACCCTGGAATGAAAAGAAAGAACAAGAAAAGGATCACCGAGAACCGCCGCAAAGTCAGTCCAACGCGCTGCCCGGCATGATACCCACCGCGCCGGCTTGCGCCTGGCTGCGCGTGATTCCTACGGAATCGCTCATTGCGAAAGTTGCGACACGCCAGGGCTCCCATGTACGAATCCCCAAAACCAAATACAATTCGGTCGAACCGATGCGGGCGCGCCGAGAGATGCCGGCATTCAGCGCTGGATCGTTGCAATGTACTCCGCGATTGCCTTGACCTTTGCCGTCGAGGTCGCCGCGGGGTCTTTTTGCGTTAAGGCCTGTTTTTCAAAAATCTCCCCCCAAACTGGCATCCTTGATTCGCCATGTGCCTCTATGTGCAATTTGCCGTCGATCGAAGCGATGACCTTTTCCAGCGGGAACGTGCCCTTATGCTTTTTCCGCAACTGAGTTAGGTCCGGCGGTTTAACCTTTAAGGAGCGGCTTACCACTCCGTTCCCCTTCCCTTCGACCCCATGGCAGGATCCGCAGTACTTAAGATAGTAGGCGCGGCCTTGCTCGCCCTCAGCTGCCCACGACATCGAAGGGCATACACCGAAGCCCAAAATAAGTACCCACGTTGCGATTGCGATTTTTGTGGTCATATCCTCTCCTTTGCGCCGCGATGAATCTTCCTTTTTTTGCGAACTAATGCGCAAACGCTGTGCCAGGGATTATCGCAAATGTTTTCTTCTTTCGGAGGGCCGAATTTCGCATTGTTGGAAAAATAACGGCTCATAATCGCAAGGCTATAAATCGTAGCAAAAAACGACAGAAGCGATCGAAGCAACCTAAGCAAAGTTTTCAGCGGTTTCTGCCACGCTTCGTCCTTCTTGCTCATCCACCCGGCAGAGTAGGAGAGCGCCGGTAACGAACAGGAAAGTCACCGAGATGATTCCCCACCGGCTGCTGCCCGTGAGTTGCCCCACGAGGCCGAAAAGGGCGGGCCCGATGATTCCGGCCAGTTTCTCGCCGGTGCTGAAGAAACCAAAAAACTCGGCGCTTTGCGCTTTGGGGACCATCATGGTGAACAGCGAGCGGCTCAAAGCCTGGGTACCGCCTTGCACCAGCCCGACCACGACCGCCAGAGCGTAAAAGTGAACCGCGCTCTTGATGAAGAATCCGCAGATGGAGACGACCATGTAGCAAGCCAACCCGAGGAGAATCGAGCGCTTGGCGCCGAAATAGCGAGCCAGAGCGCCAAAGCCAAAGGTGCTGGGAAAGCCGATGAATTGGGTGAGGATAAGCGCGATCAGCATTTCATTGTGACCGATGCCGATTTCGTCGCCGTATGCAGCCGCCATCTTGATGATGGTGCTGACACCGTCGTTGTAGAGCCAAAACGCCGTGAGAAACAGCGCCAACTGCCGGTAGCGGCGAACTTGCGTGAGCGTGCGCGTCAGCCGACTCCACCCATCGATCACCATGCGCACGGAAACCCGCACCCCTTCGCGACCGCCAGGCTCCGTAATATTGCGGAACAACGGCAAAGCAAAAAACAACCACCATACGGCCACGCTGACAAAACTCGCGCGCAGGGCGAACTCCCGATCGGGCAACCCAAACCAATCGGGCCGATAAAGCCAGAGAGCATTGATCACCAGCAGCAGCCCGCCACCGAGATAACCCAGCGCATAACCGCGGGCGGAGACCCGATCCAGATCGCCGGGCCGCGCGATATGCGGCAACAGGGCTTCGTAAAAGATGTTCCCGCCCGTAAAGCCAAAATTGCCGAGCGCGAAGACCAGCGACCCGAGCACGAAGGTGTCCTTGCCAAGAAAAGCGAGGCCCGTCGAGCCGAGTACGCCGAACGCCAGGGCTGCCGCCAGCAAACGCTTTCTACCGCTGGTGATGTCCGCCGCGGCGCCCAGCACCGGGCCGACCAAGGCGATCACCAGTAACGACGCAGAATTGGTATATGCCCAGTACGCGGTCGCATCTTCGGGTGAGCGGCCGGCATTCGTTACCAGGGCGCGATAGTAAACGGGAAATACCGCCGTGAGAATGATCACGGCGAAGGCGGAGTTCGCCCAATCATACATCGCCCAGGAATTGACGACGCGTCGATAGTCACGCGCGCTTGCTGGCGGCGGCGGGGTCGGGTTTATCTCGCCCATGTTACCGCTGCCCCATTACTGCGGCCGCAGCACCAGCACCGGATCCTGGGAATAGCGCACAACCCGTTCCGTCACGCTGCCGAGGACCCACCGGCCAACACCCGATCGCCCATGCGTGCTCATGGCGACGAGATTCTCGGTCGTCCTCTTTGCCAGGTCGATGATCTCTGCGGCCGCGCCTCCGGCGCTACTTTCTATTAACAGGCTGGAGACATGCGGCAGCCCTTGCGCCCGCAGCTCGTCAACCTTCGAGGCCAAGTACTCATCGACCTCTGCGCGTGCTTGGGCCCAAAGTTCCTTTTGGTTGAGGACGTATTGCGAAAACAGAGGGAGGATTGTGTCCGGCGGCCCAAAGTAAACACGCGTCAGAACACGCACCAAAACGATTTCTAAAGTTAGGCGAGAAGCCAGCTCGGTAGCGATTGGCACTACCTTTTCGGCCAGTGCCGAACCGTCTAAGGGCACTAGTATTGTCTTTAACGGCGCCTCGCCGCCGGCGTCCCCGTCCATAGGCCGCACGAGTAACAGATGGTTAGCCGATCCATGCAAGACCTTGTCGGCGACGCTTCCCAAAAGCCACCGCCGAGTTGCGGAATATCCGTGGGTCGTCATGGCAATGAGGGTGCCGGCTTGCGCAGCCGCCAGATCGACGATCGTTCCGGCCGGTTCTCCCAACTCGACCGTGCACTTAACCTCCGCCGCGCCGGCGAACGAAGCCGCCACCGCTTGTAAATATTCTTCGCCCTGCAAGGGTGGCGAAAACGGCGCAAGCCGGGTCGGATCATTCACGTACAGGAGCTCCACAGGCAACTTTGCCGCCCGCGCAAACGGACGTACGCAAGGAAGAACTCCCTCCGAGAACCTCGATCCATCCAGAGGGACCAATATTTTGCTATACATCATAGCCTCCGCCTGACGATTCGCTTTCATGTTTGTCCGCACCTCTTAGGGCATGTCAGCGAACCTCATCGACCAGCCGAAACCGCGATCTCGAATCCGTCTTTCGGCAGGTTGCCAGTGTTAGTGTAAGACGCGATAACCGTGCCGAAAGCGGCTTCGCTGGGTTTGTTTCCTTTTCGCAAAGCAACGGCTGGAGAAGCACAGTTTGGTCGCGCGGATTTATCGCACCAATCTTGCGCATGAGCACACGGCTAGTCNTCGAAGGAAGCGCTTGCCTACTTCACCCGCGCGAATTCGCGATAGCATTCTTGTCATTTATGAAAAACNACATTAGTCATTAAATAATAACTTTCTGGTACGTGGATTGCTCAATCCCCGAACGGAATGGGAAAACCGGTCATGAGTGTTGAAAACCAGGCTTGGAAAACCAAGACCGTGAAATTTATCGTTGCGATCTTGCTCGTGGCGCTGAATTGGCATTGCCCGACGCTGGCGCGGGCTCAGGAGATGGAAGTCATCGCCGGAGGCGAGATCGAATATCAGAATTATTGCGCCATTTGCCATGGCGTCGACGGGCGAGGCTATGGAGTCATGGCCAAATTCCTCACCGTGCAACCTTCGGATTTAACTCAAATGGCAAAGAAAAACGCCGGCAGGTTACCCTTTTGGAAAGTCTATAGAACCATCGACGGACGGGAGGAAGTCAGGGGACATGGAACTCGCGACATGCCGGTGTGGGGTGCGCGCTTTCGCGCCGATGCGAAAGGCGACGATACCGGTTCGCGCTCACAGATTGCCGGCCGGATTCTAAGCTTGGTTTTCTACCTACAGCATATTCAGGAGTAATGAAACCGTTCCGTCGCAGGCCGTACGGTTAGAATCAATTGCGAACGCTTGCCGGCATGGCATGGCACAGGGACCTGCCGTAACCCAGCGAGCTTCGAGAAACTATTGTTGGCACTATTGGCCTGCCGCTTTGGTACTTGAGTTGCTTATTTTCGTCGTGAAGCTCCGGGACCTATGGCAAGAGGTTAATTGATCACCGATCTCGAGGGTGTCCAATTCCTGCAGTGCTGTCTGCCCAGATTACATCTGCGCTGGCCGGGTTTTCGCAAAGTGCGCCGCCAGGTCTACAAGCGCATCGACCGCCGTTTGCAGGAGTTGGAGTTGCCAANCTTGGAATCGTATCGACGCCACCTGGAGGATCACCCGGGGGAATGGGCAACGCTGGACAGCTTGTGCTGGATTCACATTTCCCGCTTCTATCGCGACCGAAGCGTTTTTCAGTACTTGGAACATGAGGTCCTGCCGGAACTCGCACAACGGCAGGTCGCGGGTGGAGAAGACGAGATCCGCTGCTGGAGCGCAGGATGCGCCGGAGGGGAAGAGCCGTATACCCTCGCAATTATTTGGCGACACTGCCTGGCGCAGCGATTCCCCTCGCTTCGTTTGCGGATCGTCGCGACCGATATCGATTCCCAGACCATCCGTCGCGCGGGACGCGCGTGCTATAAGACGAGCAGCATAAAAGAATTGCCCGCTGAATGGCGAACCGAGGCATTTGTAACATGCAGAGACGAACTCTGTCTGAAAGATGAGTATCGAGCCTGCGTGACATTTTTGCTGCAGGATATTCGCGACCGCGCCCCCGAAGGAACGTTTCACCTGGTCCTCTGCCGCAACCTTGCATTTACCTATTTTGATGAAACTTTACAGAAAGAAACGATTCGGAAGATCACCGACAGGTTAGTCGCAGGAGGCGCCTTGATCATCGGTAACCTTGAGTCGCTTCCAGACGGGCCCTGGGAAGTTGAGCCTTGGTCAAAACGAATGGGAGTGTACCGAAAGGCTCTTGCGCCTCTAACAACATGATGCTAACCCCGATTATTCACGGTCCGAGGAAGAATCACGACATTGTGTCAATCGAGGGGTGAGCCTGCTAACGAACGCAGTTCAAAACGTTCAAGCCGCTTAAGCCGTTCAAAACGTTTTGAACGATTTGAACTATTTGAACGAATTGAACGCTTCTTGAGGCACGGACCCATTGCCCGCGATCGGAGAGGCTCGCTCCTCGGACACCTAACGAGAAATAATCCGGGCTAACAGATCGCGTATTTTCCTTGCGCCAGCTCCTGGCAAAATGACGGCATGCGCTCAAGCTCGCGAACCATAATTCGGCGAATGGGCTCTGCGACAGCCGCGAGCTTAACTTTCCGTTCGAGTCGCACCTGCACCGAAGCCATTTGCGGCTTGTCGATGGGATCGCCGATGCTGCTGCATAGCCATACCACTGCCTGCTCCACGCCGGGAATTTCTGCGTGGATTTGGCGCGCCAAGAGGTATGTTAAGACACTGTAGATTTTGCCCACGTGACTGAGCGGATTCTTCCCCGCTGCCGCTTCCGAGCCGCGCGGCCGATTGAGCGCGATGACGCCGTTGACCTGATTGCCCCTCCCCACTTCACCGGAATCCGCGTCCTCGGCTGAAGTGCCAAGAACCGAAAGATAGATGCCGGCGAGCCCTTTACCCGTGCGGTCCAAGGTGTTCAAATTCACGTTGATCTCATCGAGCGTGGCCAGACGTGAACGAAGATGGGCGTTCAGAACCTCTCGCATCTCTTGTTTCTTTTCAAAGTAAGAAGCCTCGTCGTCGGTGTAGCGGTCGAGCAATGGCATGGCTGCCGTAATGTCAAGCCGGCTTCCCTCGCGTACTCCCATGATCTTTACATCTTTGCCGCTCTCCGGGTAGCGCCGTTTGAACTCCGGGCCATTGAGAAATCTTTCAGCTTCCAAGACCAGTTGCTCGGTTTCGCTGAGCGGTGCATAGCCCACGGCGGCCGAAGTGTCATTGGCTAAGGCAACCGTGGAAGTTTCTTGAAATATGCCCGTCAGCTCCTCGGAGCCGCCCTTGAGCTCGACCTGGTATGCGACATGGCGGTCGGGGTCAACCTCGGCAAGATGTTCGCGGAACCAGCATTTGGCGGTCTCGATAGCAATTTCACGGATGTCGAACTCTTTGACCGGCGTGGCCCGGTCGCCGATGACCAGCCGCATCGGCTCAATCACCTTTCCGCCGCCGAAGCGCCGCTCGACTTGTCCCGCCACGAGAAGGCCCTTGTCGCAATTGAAATGAAACAATCTGCCACAGTGCTCGCTGTAAGCTCCGTAGAGCGCCAGCGAAATCTGTTCCATGACCAGATCACAGATGGTGTCGGGGTGGCCAATTCCCTTGCGCTCGACGATTTCGACGTCGTGTTGGTCCGGGCCGCGAAGCTGCTGAATGTGAATCCGGTCCATGAATATCGATTCCGGTTCTTCGCTAGCTCATCGCGCCAAAAAGGCGGCGCCTTTCACCACCAGTTCATGCCCCTGTGCCCGGACTTCGGCGCCGAGAAATTCGCGGCTCAGCCAGGCGTTGCTTTCGATATGCTCGGAGAGGTGAGGAATGCGGAATCGGCTCTCACCTGAAGCAAGGGCGGCAAAAGGAATGATCTGATCGCTGGCAAAACGGTCGAGCGTCGCGCCGGTTGCCAAATCTTCGAGCAGGCAGCGCGCCGCACGCTTGCCAATCGCTTCGGAGCGCCGCCCCGGCGCCCCGGCCCGATCCGAACCAAGGCGAGCATGAGTGTTAAGATCGGCGAACACCGCCAATCCCGCCCCGGGTTGATGCGCGCTTTCATCGTAGAGCACATGAATATCCGCCTTAAATCCCGCGTCTACGAAGGCGCTTCGCGCGGCGTTCGCCATGCGATCGCTGACAGATTGATTTTTCAGTTGCGACGAAAGCGCAATGCCCCACACCCGATCCACAGCGCCAGGCTCGTCAAGCACCAAAGGTTTGAGCGAGCCCTGTAGCGGCGACACCGCCAGGTGTAAAATTCCCCCGCCGGCCGGGACGTAACCGGGCCGGTCCATCCGCATCGCCACATCGATTCCCATGCGTCTCAGCAACGGCAGCATCACCTGTTCGAGATGATAAAAGGACGGAGCATAATCCTGGAACAGGCCGCCATGGAGCTCGACCGTTGCAGGGGATGAACGGAACGCCAAGACAGGCAAGAGCGCGAGCGCCAGCGCGGTTGTCGAGCCCGCGGAGCCAATATCCCAGATGAACCGTTGCTCGCTCGTCGGCTCACCGGGCCGAAAAACGATTTCTCTCGATCCCTGCGCTAGCCCATCGCAGGTTCCATCCACCAATTGCCGGATGGAGTCCACCGCCTGCATATGTTGGCGCCGCAGACCCGGTTTCGGGCGCTTGACCCGAATGTTGACAATATGAATCGCGGTTGCGGTCAGGGCCGCGAACGCGACGGCCTGCCGGACGATCGTGCCGCTTCCCGAATGGCGCGAGCCGTCGATTTCAAGCACGAGGAAACTCCGCGGCGAGCGAAAGACGGCTCCACCGTAACGCCGCGTTAGCCACCTAANGCGATTCCGCGCAACAAGCCGCGCCGCATGAACAAACTACCCCGTGTGGGGAAGGCGCTTCGCCAGTAGGGTCCAGCATCTGAGCGGCTGCTATGAGCGCCGCTTTCAAAATCAGATGCTCTGGAATCGCCTCGAACACCGTCCCGCCTACCTCAAGGGTCCGGCACTCGGCATCTCCACAGACCGAACAACAACGGCTGCTTCCTGCTCGTCCGCCGAGCCATTCCTCCAAAGGCTTCCCCGCAATCCAGATTTGATTTGACCTGGAGGGGTCGGCCCGAAAGGAGGGTTCCTGCATTGCGATGGTTTCGAGCGACGGTTCGATATCCAACGGACCAAGGACATCATTAAGCTTCTTGAGCGCCCGTTGCAGCGCTGCAAACGTGAGCCCACAGCGGTCGCACGTCTCCCCTCGCGAGTTCACGAGTCTCTGCCACAGGATCGCCAGCGGTCTCATTATCCTATCTGCGCCGATTGAGCGTTTCACTAACTCTTTAGGCTCGTCGCCAGGCCCGTGAAACGGTCCCACTGGGTTGCAACCCAGGTCTCCGTCGTTCCATGACCGAAAGAGCGAACCAGAAGAGCCACCTTGGTCGCCGTATCGGTATCCGGCGCCTCGAAGATATCGAGATAATCGCACGGGCCGAGCACCGCGTAGTTGGCGAGCCACTTAACTCCGGGACATTCTTTTTTTATCCGGTCCTCTACTCGTCTGTTCAGCTCGGTTACCGATTCCGGCTTCTTAAGTGCCTCGGGAGTAAG
>C687J26845_10001915_pt1 | contig 12416 bp, 11 predicted proteins | sample RifCSPlowO2_12_FD_26845 | JGI IMG/M metagenome (IMG submission 26845) | reverse complement strand
TGACCGGGCACGAACTGGGTGAAGGAGTTGGCGATGGCGATGATCGGCTTCTTGAAGTCCTCGTCCTTCATCCCGGTGGCGCGCCACAGGGCGCGGGCGCCGGCCATGTTGCGGCCGTGGGTGGAGGTTTTCGAGCGGTAATCAGGCATGTCGATAAGTCCTGCAAAGGCTGTTCAGGTCACGCATTCGGTGGCGATCGCGTGGGCGATGGCACTGTGCGCGCAACGGGCTGTTGGGGCGTATGTTGAGCCGGGTTCAGGCCCAAGGCAAACAGAAGTGACCATTTGCAGGGCTGGGGCGGAGGTTGGCGCGGGGTCTGCGCTGGCTCGGCCTGGTACACGTCCGCCTGGGTGCGGCAGCAAGGGGACGATTCTAAGCCCAGGCGGTGGGGCGGCGAAAGCGCAGAGCGCTTAGTTAAAGCATGAGAGGCTGTGAAAAAACTCTCGCCTACTGCGGCCGCCTCCAGGCGCCCGCTGCTGACGTTGCGCTGAGTGAACGCCTGGAGACGGTCTCGCTACGGCGTTCGATATTTTCACAACCTCTGAGCGGGTTATTCGATCAGTTCGACCCCGCGCAGGCGCTCGGAGCGCCGGCGCAGCAGTTCGAGGGTGATCAGCANGGCGATAGANACCAGGATCAGCAGCGTGGCGATGGCCAGGATGCTCGGATTGATCTGCTCGCGCAGCCCCGAGAACATCTGCCGCGGGATGGTGCGCTGCTGCGGGCCGGCCATGAACAGGATGACCACCACTTCGTCGAATGAGGTGATGAAGGCGAACAGCGCGCCGGAGATCACCCCGGGGCGGATCAGCGGCATGATGATGTCGAAGAACACCCGTAACGGCGTGGCGCCGAGGTTCAGCGCCGCGCGCGCCAGGCTGTAGTCGAAACCGGTCAGGGTCGCAGTCACGGTGATGATCACGAAGGGTGTGCCCAGGGCGGCGTGGGCCAGGATCACCCCCACATAGCTGCCGGCCAGGCCCATGTTGGAATAGAAGAAGAACATCCCGGCGGCGGTGATGATCAGCGGCACGATCATCGGCGACAACAGCAGGGCGGTGATGAAGCGCCGGTAGGGCATGTCGTCGCGGGCCAGGCCGACGGCGGCGCAGGTGCCCAGCACGGTGGCGAGCAGGGTGGCGAAGATGCCGATCAGGAAGCTGTTCTGGATCGCCAGGATCCATTTCGGATCGTTGAAGATTTCCCGGTACCAGCGCAGCGAATAGGCCTCCGGCTGCAGGGTGAGCATGCCTTCGGTAAAGCTGAAGAACGGCTCGACGTTGAATGACAGCGGGATGATCACCAGGATCGGCATGATCAGGAACAGCAGCACCAGCCAGGAGCTGGTCTTCAACAACCAGGCCCCGAGGTGATGCCAGAAGCCGTAATAGGCGGGAATTTTCATCGTCTGCTTATCCCAGTTTGATATTGCTGGCACCGACGAAGCGGTCGTATACCCAGTACAGCAACAGGATCAGGCCGAGCAGCAAGGAACCCAGCGCGGCGGCCAGTTCCCAGTTGTTCGAGCGCTGCATGTGGAAGGCGATGATGTTGCTGATCATCTGTCCGTCGGTGCCGCCGACCAGCGCCGGGGTGATGTAGTAGCCCACGGAAATGATGAATACCAGCAGCGCACCCGCACTCAGGCCCGGCAGGGTCATCGGGAAGTAGATGCGAGCGAAGGCCGGGATCGGTTTGGCCCCGAGTGACAGGGCCGCCCGCAGGTAGCTGGGGTCGATGCCGCGCATCACGCTGTACAGCGGCAGGATCATGAACGGCAGGAGGATATGGGTCATCGCCACCACGGTGGCGAACGAGGTGTAGAGCATCTCGATCGGTTGGCCGATCAGGCCGGTGCTGAGCAGGAATGAATTGATCACGCCGTTGGTCTGCAGCAGGGCGATCCAGGCGGTGGTACGTACCAGCAGCGAGGTCCAGAACGGCAGCAGCACCAGTACCAGCAGCAGGTTGGCGCGGTTTTCCGGCAGGCCGGCCAGGTAGTAGGCCAGCGGGTAGCCGAGCAGGGCGCAGAACAGGGTGATGACCAGCGCCATGTTCAGGGTCTTGCCGTACAGCTGCAGGTAGATCTGCGTGTCTTCGCGCACCTGGATGCCCTGCTCCGGGTGCAGCTCCAGATCCAGGGCGGTCAGGTAATAGTCGTAGGTGTAGACCGCGCCGGCGCGTTTGATCGCATACCAGACCTCCGGTTTGCTCCAGTTGCCGTGGGCCTTGAGCAGGGTCCCGGCGCCTTGGGTCTCAAGCTGTTCGGCCTCGATCCGGGCGATTCGTCGGGCGGTGGATTTGACCACGCTGGACATGCCGGTATAGGCGCGGTTGAGCTCCTCGGACAGCTTGCCGGACAGGCGCTCCTTGGCCAGGCCATGCAGCTCCTGGGCGAATACGTTCAGGGTTGTTTCATCGGGTACTGCTGTGCCGTCCCAGCGTTGCAGTTCCACCAGGGTCAGCGGGATCAGTTCGGCCACGGCCGGGTGATGCACGCTGCGCCAGAGCATGCTGCCGATGGGCGCAACGAAGGTCAGGAGAATGAAGGCCAGCAACGGCACCACGAACAGAAAGGCGGTCAGGCGTTTCTTGCTGCGGGCGCTGGCGGCTTGGCCGGCTTCGGTGGTGGTCAGAGAGGACAAGGTGTTACTCCGGAAATCCTGGTGAGGCCGATACCCTCACCCCAACCCTTCTCCCAAAGGGAGAGGGGGTATTCAGACTGTGTGAAAACTACTGCGCTTGGTTATCCAGCGTTAAAAACAGGCTCGGACAGTGGCTTGCCACTGAACGCCCAAAGGGCGGTCCGTAAGGGTNAGCGCAGCGAGTAATGCTCATTTACAACCAGTAAACTCCGCTTCCTCGCCTGTTTTTGCCTTGCCTAACCTTCGCTCGCTACGTTTTCACACAGTCTTATTGCGGGTTACTTCAACAGCCACTCATTGAATTTCTCGCCGAGCGACTCGCCGTAGTCGGCCCAGAAATCCGAGCTGGCCTGGATACCTTTATCCAGGTGGGCGGTGGGCAGGTGCGGTGCGGCGGTCGGGTCGGCCAGCGGCATGGAGGACTTGCGGGTCGGGCCGTAGGCGACGTCCGGCATGCCGGCCAACGGCTTGGAACCGGTGGCGTAGGCGATGAACTTGAGTGCCAGATCCTTCTTCTGCGTGCCCTTGACGATGGCCCAGGCGTCGAGGTCGTAGACGTGGCCGTCCCAGACGATGACGAAGGGCTTGTTCTCCTGGCGGATGGCGTCGTAGAAGCGACCGTTGGCCGACTGCACCAGCACTGCGCCGCCGTCATTGAGCAGTTGCGGGGCCTGCGACCAGGAATCGAACCAGACCAGGTCGTCCTTGATGGTGGCCAGCTTGTCGAAGGCGCGCTGTTGGCCTTCCGGAGTGGACAGCACTTCATAGACGTCCTTGGGCGCTACGCCGTCGGCCAGCAGGGCCCACTCCATGTTGACCTGCGGACGCTTGCGCAGGGCGCGCTTGCCGGGGATCTTCTTGGTGTCGAAGAAGTCCTCGATGCTCGCCGCCTTGGTGCCGCCGATAGTCTTCTCGTTGTAGGCGAACACCACCGACCAGACGATGTTGCCGACCGCGCATTCGCTGGCCAGGGCTTCGGGGATGAAGTCTTCTGCGGCCGATTTGCCGTCCACGCCGGCCGGCAGGTCCTCATGCGGGATGCTTTCCAGCAGGCCTTCGGAGCAGGCGCGCTCAAGGTCGATCACCTCGAAGTCGACCACGTCCCACTGGATATTGCCGGATTCGACCTGGGCCTTGATCTCGGCCACGCCGCCGGAATAGTCCTCGAACAGCACCTTGACGCCGGTGTCTTTCTGGAACGGGTCGATGACGTGTTTCTTCTGTGCCACGCCATAGGCGCCGCCCCAGGACACCACGGTCAGGCTCTCCTCGGCGCTGGCGGCGAAGCCGGCCGTGCCTAACGCTGCAGCCAAAGCGAATGCGGAAAAGCGGGTAGTCAGTGATCTAGCCATTGCTGTGCTCCATTGCTTTTAGTTGTGTGGTTGTAGCGTAGCCGCGGCGACGGGCCGGTCCAGCGCCTGGCTGTCCTCGGGCAGCCAGGCCAGAGCAACCTCGTCGCTGTTGTTGAACTGCGGGGCCGAACTGTCGTTCATGTTCTTCACCACCAGTTCGGTGCCGTCGGCGGTCTCGAAATGGTAGCGGATGTATTCGCCGACATAGTGGCGGGTCACGAAGCGCGCCTTGACCCGGTTGCCGGCACTGCCGAGGCGGTCGGTGAAGGTGAGTTTTTCCGGGCGGATCGAGACGGTGGTCGGCAGGCCGACTGCGCAACAATTGGCCTTCAGGCTGCTGACCAGGCCGCCGTCTTCCAGGCGCACGCCGACGGTGTCGTCGCCGACCGACTCGATNGTGCCCTTGAGTTTGTTGCTCTCGCCNATGAAGTCGGCNACGAACAGGTTGGCCGGGCGCTCGTAGAGCACGTGGGGCGCGGCACATTGCTGGACGATGCCGTTGTTGAACACGGCGATGCGGTCGCTCATGGTCAGGGCTTCGGTCTGATCGTGGGTGACGTAGATCACGGTGAAGCCGAGCTGCTCGTGCAGACGCTTGATCTCGAACTGCATCTGCTCGCGCAGCTTCTTGTCCAGGGCGCCGAGCGGCTCGTCCATCAGGATGATGTCCGGGGCGAAGATCAGGGCGCGGGCCAGGGCCACGCGCTGGCGCTGGCCGCCGGAGAGTTGCCCGGGAAAGCGGTTGCCGAACTCCAGCAGCTCGACCAGGGACAGGTACTCGTCGACCTTGGCCTTGATTTCGTCTTTGGGTTTTTTGCGGATTTTCAGCGGGTAGGCGAGGTTTTCGCGCAGGGTCATGTGCGGAAACAGGGCGTACTGCTGGAACACCATGCCGATGTTGCGTGCGTAGGGGGCGATGCTGGTGACCGAGCGGCCGTTGATCAGGATCTCGCCGCTGGTCACGTCCTCGAAGCCGGCGAGCATCATCAGGCAAGTGGTCTTGCCGGAGCCGGAGGGACCGAGCAGGGTGATGAATTCGCCCTTGGCCACATCCAGGTTGAAATCCTTGACCACCAGTGTCTTGTGGTCGTAGGTCTTCTTCACATTGGTGAATTGTAGGAACGGTTTGTCCCCAGCNTGCTCAGCCATAATCCTCCCCAGCTTTCCATCAGAACAGGTGTCCAGCTCTTGGCGTGCACCTGACCGCTTCAGTCAACCGTCTCGTACTCTCGTAAGTCCGAGCAGCTGTTATGGAAATAACCAAAAGCAATAAGCACGCCAGCCAGCCATAACCGCGCACGGCTGCGCTGCGCGTGTTTCTAAGCCTAGTTCAGCTTGGGGTTTGCGCTAGCTGGGTGGGAGAACGGGTAACAGCACAGNGGAAAGGGGGTACCTGCCGAAACGCACTCGGCAGGTGCACGGGGCTCGGAGGTTGTGAAAATATCGAGCGCCGTAGCGAGAGCGCAACGCTAGCAGCGGCCGCCTGGGGACGGCCGCTTTTTTCACCAGNGCTCAGCTGTTGGGCAGCAGGCGGCAGGTCAGGCTCTTGATATAGCGGGTTTCGGCGATGGCCGGGTGCACCGGATGATCAGGCCCCTGGGCGCCGCGTTCGAGCAGTTGGATGTTGCGATCGAGGTGGCGGGCGCTGGTCAGCAGGATGTTCTGCAGGTCGTCTTCCGGCAGGTGCATGGAACAGGAGGCGCTGACCAGGATGCCGTCCTTGTTGAGCAGGCGCATGGCCGCTTCGTTGAGGCGGCGGTAGGCGGCCTCGCCGTTCTTCAGATCCTTCTTGCGCTTGATGAAGGCGGGTGGGTCGGCGATCACCACGTCGAAGCGCTCTTCGGCGCTTTTCAGTTCCTTGAGGGCGGCGAACACGTCGCCTTCGATGCAGGCGACCTTCTCCGACAGGCCGTTGAGGGCCGCGTTGCGCTCCACGCCGTCGAGGGCGAAGGCCGAGGCGTCCACGCACATCACTTCGGTGGCGCCGAAGGCCGCAGCCTGCACGCCCCAGCCGCCGATATAGCTGAACAGGTCGAGTACGCGCTTGCCTTTGACGTAGGGCGCCAGGCGTGCGCGGTTCATCCGGTGGTCGAAGAACCAGCCGGTCTTCTGCCCTTCGATCACCGGGGCTTCGAACTTCACCCCGTTCTCTTCCAGCGCCACCCATTCCGGCACCACACCGAAGGCGGTCTCGACATAACGCTCCAGGCCTTCGGCATCGCGCGCGGCGGAATCGTTCTTGAGCAGGATGCCGCTCGGCTTGATCACCTGGATCAGCGCGGCGAGCACCTCATCCTTGTGCCTTTCCATGGTGGCGGAGGCCAGTTGCACCACCAGAATGTCGAAGAAACGATCCACCACCAGGCCCGGCAGCAGGTCGGAATCGCCGAATACCAGGCGGTAGCAGGGCTGCTCGAACAAGCGCTCGCGCAAGGACAGGGCGACATTGATGCGGTGCACCAGCAGGGACTTGTCCAGTACGTGCTTGACGTCGCGCGACAGCAGGCGGGCGCAGATCAGGTTGTTCGGGCTCAGCGCGACCACGCCCAGCGCCTTGCCGCCGGCCGCTTCGAGGATCGCNTGATCGCCCGCGGCAAAGCCGTGCAGCGGTGTCGCGGCCACATCGATTTCGTTGCTGTACACCCACAGATGGCCGGCCCGCAGGCGTCGATCGGCGTTGGCTTTGAGCCGCAAGCTGGGCAGGGACATGGGGTGTTCTCCAGAAAAAGAGCGCGATTATAGCCGTTTCGCCAAGCGCAGGCGCAGGCCTGGAGGGCTTTGCGTNCGGGCGGGAGGTGTTTCCTGCTTGCCTGGGTGGGGGGCAGCCGGACTACACTCTGGCCTTCTGCCATCTTTGTCGAGCCGTCATGGCCCAGCCACTCTCCGCCGAACAGATTAACAAGGCCCTGCAAGGCATCAGCGTGCCGCCGCAGCCACAGATCATGGTCGACCTGCAGATGGAGCAGGTCATGCCNCATCCCGACCTGCAGGCCATTGCCAAGCTGATCAGCCAGGATCCGGGGTTGTCCGGGGCGTTGTTGAAGATCGTCAACTCNCCGTTCTTCGGCCTGGCCAACCGTATCGCCTCGATCCAGCAGGCGGTCAACCTGCTCGGCTGCGACACCGTGATCAACCTGATCAATGCCCAGTCGATCAAGGGCGAGCTCAGCGACGAAACCATCGTCACCCTCAACCGTTTCTGGGATAGCGCCCAGGACGTGGCCATGACCTGCCTGACCCTGGCCAAGCGCATCGGCTACCAGTCGCCGGATGAGGCCTACACCCTCGGGCTGTTCCATAACTGCGGNATTCCGCTGATGGTCAAGCGCTTCCCCGGTTTCATGACGGTGCTGGAAGAGGCCTATTACAGTGCCGGCAGCGAGTTGCGGGTGGTCGATAGCGAGAATCGCCTGCTCAACACCAACCATGCGGTGGTCGGCTATTTCACCGCCAGATCGTGGAACCTGCCGCTGCACCTGTGCGAGGCGATTGCCAGCCACCACGATGCGCTGGCGATCTTCAGCGACGACTCCGGCCGCGATGCCCAGCTGAAGACCCTGTTGGCGATTCTGAAGATGGCCGAGCACATCTGTGCAAGCCACCGGGTACTGGGCAACCAGGCCGAGGATCATGAGTGGCAGAGCATCGAGCAACTGGTGCTGGAGTACGTCGGCCTGTCCGGCTACGACTTCGAGCACCTGCGCGAGAGTATCCGCGAGCTGGGCAGGGTATGAGAGGTTGTGAAAAACTCCCGCCTACTGCGACCGCCTCCAGACGGCGCTCGATANTTTCACAACCNCTGACTCGCCGAGGTCGGCACGGGACTGGATTTCCAGCGGCCCGCTGCTACTGTTCCGCGGCGAGGATGGCGCTGGCCAATTCCATGTCGCTGGCCTGCAGATCGGGATGCTCGGCGCGCAATTGGTTCAGCGCGGCTTCCAGATAAGGCCCGCGGNTTTCTCCAGCGCTGGCGACATAGCTGCTGGCATCGTCACGTGCCGGCACGATCAGCTTCTTGTCCTTGAAGGTCAGGTAGGTCGAGGCCGTGGTTGCCCCGGACGAGAGGATGTCGCGCACCAGATCGTCAGCGAATGTCGGGGCCGTGAAGGCGACCAGTACGGTAAAAATCAACGGATTTAAACGGCGCATACGGGTGACTCCGAAAGGTTTGCCTATGAAGTAGGAGTCCGATTTGCCGCCGAGGGTTCAACCCGGCCGATCAAGGGCGGCGATTGCCAGGTTCGGCTAGGGGGCGCTCTGCGTGGGAACCATCGCGGGGGTTGCGGCATCTCTGGAGGAAGGGCCAGGCGGTGTTCCGCTTCAGTCGCGAAGCGTTACGGAGGGCTCGATGACCTTCACGATTGTCGGCTTCGGTGCCGGCGCTAGCAATCCGCTTGCAGGTAATACTGCTGCAGACCTGTCAGCAGCAGATGGCCGCTCTGAACAAAAGCGTGGCGCCGATACAGCGCCAGGTTGCGCGGCTCGCCGGTTTCCAGGGCGACACGCTGGCAGCCCTGCTGGCGCAGTTGGGCCAGTGTCTGGCTCAGCAGCAGGCCGCCGATGCCCCGACCTTGCTGGTCGGGCGCCACNGCGATGAACTCGATGCGCGCGCTGTCGGNGTGGCTCAGCTGTTGGTCGAAGGCCTCGAGCAACTGGTCGAGCCGGGCCAGGCAGTCGGCGCCGCACTGCTGGCGGATGGAATGGCCGATGGACTGCAAGCTGCCGGCGCTGGGCTGCTGCCCGGCCAGGCTGAAATAACAGGCGCCGACCAGCTGTCCGGCCTGCCAGGCGGCGAGGATCGGCATGCCGTTGGCCCGGTGCAAGCGTTGATAAGCCGCCAGATAGGCGCGGCGGCGTTGGGCAAAGCCCGGACGCTCGGCGAACAGATACCAACCGAGGGTCGGGTCGCCGGCAAAGGCCTGGTCGAGCAGGTCGAGTGCTGGGCCATCCTGCGCCACCACCAGCGGCGCGAGATGCAGGGCGTTCACCGGCTGGCTTCGACTTTCAGCAGCACGCCGTCCTGGCCGATCACCTTGACCTTGCTGCCGGCCGGCAGGTCCGGGCCGCTGACCAGCCACAGGGTGTCGCCGGCCTTGATCTTGCCGTGGCCAGCGCTGATGGCTTCATGGAGGACGAACTGGCGGCCCAGCAGTTCGCTACCGCGGCGGTTCAGCCCCGGTTGATCGGAGGGCTTGGCCGCGGTGCGCTGGCGGCGCCACCAGTACACCGCGGTGAGCACCGAGAGCACGCCGAACAGGAGGAACTGCACGGCCCAGGGCAGCTCCGGGAACAGGTAGGTCAGCACGCCGACGCAGGCGGCGGCGATGCCGATCCACAGCAGGTAGCCGCCGGCGCCGAACACCTCGAGGATCAGCAGCAGGGTGCCGAAGGCCAGCCAGTTCCAGTACGACAGGTGCTGCAAGTAGTCCCACATCGCTTAACCCTGCTTGTTGTCACCGAAGGTGGCTTTGACGATTTCACCGATACCGCTGACCGCGCCGATCACCTGGCTGGCTTCCAGCGGCATCAGGATCACCTTGCTGTTGTTGGCGCTGGCCAGCTGGCCGAGCGCGTCGATGTATTTCTGTGCGACGAAGTAGTTGATCGCCTGCACGTTGCCGCTGGCAATCGCTTCGGAGACCACCCGGGTGGCTTCGGCTTCGGCGCCGGCAGCCCGCTCGCGGGCTTCGGCTTCGAGGAAGGCGGCCTGGCGCTGGCCTTCGGCCTCGAGGATCTGCGCCTGCTTCTTGCCTTCGGCGGTAAGGATCGCGGCGGCGCGCAGGCCTTCGGCTTCGAGGATCTGCGCACGCTTGATGCGCTCGGCCTTCATCTGCCCGGACATGGCCGCCATCAGGTCGGCGGGCGGGCTGATGTCCTTGATTTCGATGCGGGTGATCTTGATGCCCCAGGGCGCGGTCGCTTCGTCCACGGTGCGCAGCAGTTTCTCGTTGATCGCGTCGCGCTGGCTGAGCATGGCGTCCAGCTCCATGGAGCCGAGCACGGTGCGGATGTTGGTCTGCAGCAGGTTGCGGATCGCATGGGTGAGGTTGTTCACCTCGTAGGCGGCCTGGGCGGCGTTGATCACCTGGAAGAAGCACACGGCATCGATCTGCACGGTGGCGTTGTCGGCGGTGATCACTTCCTGCGGTGGAATGTCCAGCACGGTTTCCATGACGCTGAGCTTGTGGCCGATGCGGTCCATCACCGGCACGATGATGTTCAGGCCCGGGGTCAGGGTGTTGGTGTAGCGGCCGAAGCGCTCGACCGTCCACTGCGAGCCCTGGGGCACCACTTTGAAGCCCATAAAGACCACGGCGACGGCCAGGCCGACGAAGAGAAAGATCACGCTGCCGATTTCCATGAGGCATATTTCCTTGCGGGTCGCTTTTAAGGTAGCCGTCGATTGTAGGCCGACGGCTGCGGTTTTGCCCGGCTCCAGGGCAGACTTGTGAATCAGTAGGTATTGCCTCGCAGGGCGGCGAGCAATTTTCGATCGCGCGCATAGAGGTCGTTGTGCAGGATCAGTTCGCCGTCGGCGTTGACCCCGGCGGTCCAGTAGGCGAGGACGATCGGCAGACGCTCGCGCATCGGGAATTCCGTGGTTTTGCCGCTGGCCAGCAGGCGCGCGATCTCGGCACAGTCATCGGCCGGCAGCAGGGTGTCGAGCAGTTCGACGATGCCTTCGATACGCACGCAACCGGAGCTGAAGGCGCGTGGCGATTTGCTGAACAGGTGCTGGCTGGGGGTGTCGTGCAGGTACACGGAGAACGGGTTGGCAAAGCGGATGACCAACTGGCCGAGGGGATTATGCGGCCCGGCATCCTGGCGCAGGATGATCGCCCCGGGCTTCTGCCAGTCGACCTTGGCCGGGTCGAGCGGCTTGCCGTCGCGGTCGAGCACCCGCAACTGCTGGCGCTGCAGATAGCCGAGGTCGCGGCGGATCTCCGGCAGCTTGTCCTCGCGCATGATGGTCGGCGGCACGGTCCAAGTGGGGTTGAGGGTCAGGCGGCTGACCAGCGACTTGAGCTGTGGCGTCTGGCGTGCCGGCCGACCGACTTGGGCGCGGCCCTGCCACAGCAGCTGATGGTCGCGGTAATAGCCGAGTTGGCCGCCGGCGATATTCACCAGCAGGGTTTCCGCCTCGATGTCGCCGGCCAGCCAGCGCCAGCGCTCGAGGTTGACCCGCAGTTGTTCTAGGCGTGCGGCTGCGCTGGTGTTCAGGGCGGTCAGGCTGTCCGGGCCGATCACCGCGTCGGCCTGCAGGCCATGGCGCGTCTGGAAGCGTTCCACCGCGGCCACCAGGGCGGCGTCGTAGTGGTCGCTGGCGGCTGCGGGGCGTTCATCCATATAGCCTTCCGCGGCCAGGCGGGCGACCAGTAGCGGAACGCGCGCATCGTGCATGTCCGGACGCAGCAGGCGGCCGCCGGGAATCGCCGGCCACTCGCCGAGTGGCCGGCGGCGGCGCTCGGCGTAGGCCCGGCGCAGTTCCTGGTACTGGCGCAGGGCGGGCCGCGCCGTGGCGAAGGCTGCCGGCAGGTCCTCGAGCCCCTGCCAGGCCAGGCCGAGTACGCTGGGGCGTGGGGTCGGGCTGAGGCTGTCGGGAGCCCGCCAGAACGGTTCTATCGGTTCTTGCGCCACCCGCCCGCGCGCCAGGTGCTGCAGGGCTTGCAGATAACTGTGGCTGATCAGCAGGTCGGCGCAGGCGCGCCGCTGGAGATCCTTCGGCAGCGGGGCGCGCAGGCTGTCGAGCCGATACTCGCCCGGGTCGAGGCCGTCGTCGGCCAGTTGCTCCAGTTCATGCAGCAGTGCCGCGCGCCGGCTAGGCTCTTGCCAGAGCGGGATGAACGCTTGGCGGGCATACAACTCGTGCAGCAGGCCGGGCACTTGCAGCTCGGCGGCCGCAAGCGCTGGCGTGCAGGCGCTCGGTTGCGCGGCGAAGCTCTGGCGGATCGCCTGGCTCGCGCCGTCATCGACGCCGTAGGCCTGGGCCGTGAGCGCCAGCAGACAGCCGGCGGTCAGGTAATGTGCGGTTTTTTTGTACAATCGCGCCCTGCAGTCCATGATTCGCCAGTTCCGTGATTGCGCTATGCAGTCGAAGGGGGTGGTCGCCGTCGGCTCGTATTATGCCCGCGGCGATTGCAACAGGCGCTCGCAAGCGCTCGCCGAATGTTCGCCGCAGTGTACACAGGAGCTCCCTGCACATGATCAAATCACTCCGCCGGCTTGGCCTCACGCTGACCGGGCTGTGCCTGCTGGCGTCGCCCTGGCTGGCGGCGGCATCCACCCCGCAACCGCTGTTCGATGGCCTGGCGCGTGTCGCGCCCGGGCTCGATCGCCAGGTCCTCGAACATGCGCTGGCGGCCATGCAGTGTGCGCTCAAGCATGGTGCCGAGCCGGCGCAGCGCCTGGCGGTGATCGA
>C687J26845_10001914_pt1 | contig 12421 bp, 12 predicted proteins | sample RifCSPlowO2_12_FD_26845 | JGI IMG/M metagenome (IMG submission 26845) | reverse complement strand
AAGGCCGGGTCATCTAACTCAAAGGCCGAGGCGCGAGTGTCTTGCAGGCAGATAACATCGGCATTCTGGGCGTGTAACCAGGTGAGCAGGCCGCGCTCGATAGCCGCCTGCATACCATTAACGTTGACACTGATGATCCGCATAAATGGCCCCAAAAAACACGTGCGTGTATGATACCCGAGCTCCTCTGTATTAGCTAAATTAGCTAAAAACCTGCTCGATAGTTGCTGCGCCGCCTGACTGCTGGGAAAAGCTCAGCGCTGTTGGTCGGCGAGCTGCGTGGGCGGGCTCTAACCTTGTCGATAATTCCGTGCCGTTCGGGGCTTTTTCATGCAGGCGTATCAGCGCGATTTCATCCGTTTTGCCATTGAACGTGGGGTTTTGCGTTTCGGTGAGTTCACCCTCAAGTCGGGGCGCGTTAGCCCGTATTTTTTCAATGCCGGACTGTTCAATAGCGGCTTGGCCTTGGCTCAGCTCGGGCGTTTTTATGCCGCCGCCGTGGTTGAGAGTGGTATTGCTTTCGACGTGCTGTTTGGCCCGGCTTACAAAGGTATTCCCTTGGCGGCGGCGACTGCCGTGGCGCTGGCCGAGCAGCATCAGCTGGACATGCCCTGGTGCTTTAATCGCAAAGAGGCCAAGGCCCATGGCGAAGGTGGCAGCCTGGTCGGCGCTCCGCTGCAGGGGCGCGTATTGATTGTTGATGATGTGATTACTGCCGGCACGGCAATTCGTGAAGTGATGCAGATTATTCAAGGCCAGGGCGCGCAAGCGGCTGGCGTGTTGATTGCGCTGAACCGTGAAGAGCGCGGCCAGGGCGCGCTGTCGGCGATCCAGGAAGTTGAGCGTGATTTCGCCATGCCGGTGGTAAGTATTGTGTCCTTGGCGCAAGTACTGGAATATCTGGCCGATGATGCTGAACTCAAGCAACATCTGCCGGCGGTCCAAGCGTATCGCGCGCAGTACGGAATCTAGCTAATACCACCACAGGGTTGCTTTTATGGGTAAATCGGGCGCACTGCGCTGCTCACTGCTGCTGATCATGTTGCTGCCGGCCTGGGCTGGCGCTAGCGAGTTGTATCGCTATCTGAGCGACAAGGGCGTGGTGGTGCTCGATCGTCAGGGCGTGCCGCCGCAATATATTGGCAAGGGTTATGACGTGCTGGATGAGCAAGGCCGGCTGTTGCGGCGTATTCCGCCGGCGCCAACCGCCGAGGAGCGCGCCCGTATCGATCAAGCCAAGGCCCAGGCCAATTCGGATGCGCAATTGCTGCGGCTGTACTCCAGCCTGGAAGATGTCGATCGCGCCCGTGAGCGCAAATTGACCGAGTTGGATGGCGTAATTGCGGCGGCGCGCGGCAATTTGCAGTCGCTGCGTACCCAGCAGGCCAATTTGCAGAGCCAGGCGGCCGAGCTGGAGCGTGCCGGTCGTGCGGTGCCGGAAAGCCTGTTGGTGCAGATCAGTAATCTTAAAGCCGAGCAAGCCAGTCTGTTAAAAGATATTGCCCGTTTTGAGGAGGCGCGCAAGCAGGCCGACGTCGGTTTCAGCACGGATCGTGCGCGCCTGGCCCAGCTGCTAGGCGGCCAGCGGTAGGGCGGCCTCAGAAGCCTGGCGGTCAGTTCGCCGGTTAATTACAAATCATCGCCATAAACAAAAAGACCAGCAGCTGCTGGTCTTTTGCGTTGCGTCTCGGGTAACTGCCGAGGTTATTGGCGATTGGTGATCTTGGTGCCGACGCCGGTGTCGGTAAAGATCTCCAGCAATACCGCATTGGGTACCCGACCATCGATGATGTGCGCGCTGTTCACCCCACCTTGCACGGCCTCTAGGGCGCAGCGAATCTTCGGCAGCATGCCGCCGTAGATGGTGCCGTCGGCGATCAGCTCGTTGACTTGCTCGGTACTCAAGCCGGTCAGCACTTCGCCTTGTTTGTTCATCAGTCCGGCAATATTGGTCAGCAGCATCAGCTTCTCGGCCTTGAGGGCTTCGGCTACTTTACCGGCCACCAGGTCGGCGTTGATGTTGTAGGACTCGCCATTCTCACCCACGCCGATTGGCGCTATCACCGGAATGAAGTTGCCGGACACCAGCATATTGATCAGCTCGACATTGACCCCAACGACTTCGCCGACGTGGCCGATGTCGATGATTTCCGGCTGAGTCATTTCCGGTGTCTGCCGGCTCACGGTGAGCTTCTTGGCGCGGATCAGTCGCGCATCTTTGCCGGTCAGGCCAATGGCGCTGCCGCCGTGATGGTTGATCAGGTTGACGATGTCTTTGTTGACCTGGCCGCCCAGCACCATCTCCACCACATCCATGGTCTGCGCATCGGTGACGCGCATGCCGTCGATAAAGTGGCTCTCGATGCTCAGGCGCTTGAGCAGGTCGCCAATTTGCGGGCCGCCGCCGTGCACCACCACCGGATTAATGCCGACGGCTTTCATCAGCACTATGTCGCGGGCGAAGCCGGTTTTCAGTTCTTCGCTTTCCATGGCGTTGCCGCCGTATTTGATCACCAGAGTCTTGCCGACAAAACGGCGAATGTAAGGCAGGGCCTCGGACAGAACCTGGGCAACTTGGGTGGCAGCGTCACGGCTGAGGGTCATGCAGCGTTCCTATGATGAAAATTTAAAAGGTAAAAGTTAAGCCTGTTGCGCTTAATCAAAAGGGTAATTTGACCTGTGGCGCGAGGCTGTTGAGCTGGCCGCGAAACACTTCCTGAATACGCTTGAGCTCCTCCTCTGTCTCAGCCTCGAAGCGCAACACCAGCACCGGTGTGGTGTTGGAGGCGCGCACCAGGCCCCAGCCCTTGGGGTAATCGACGCGCACGCCGTCCAGGGTGGTGAGGTTGGCATCGCCCCATTGGCCATCCCGCTGCAGCGCGGCGACGATGCTGAACTTGCTCTCGTCGGTGACGGTGATGTTGATTTCCGGGGTGCAGATGTCATTCGGGAAGGCCGAGAACACGTGTTCGGCATCGCGCTTGTCTTGGCTGAGGATTTCCAGCAGGCGGGCGGCGCTGTAAATGCCGTCATCGAAGCCGAACCAGCGCTCCTTGAAGAAGATATGCCCGCTCATTTCGCCCGCCAGCAAGGCGCCGGTTTCTTTCATTTTTTTCTTGATCAGCGAGTGGCCGGTCTTCCACATCACCGGGCGGCCGCCATAGCCGCTGATCAGCGGAGTCAGGCGACGGGTGCATTTAACGTCGAAGATGATGTCGGCGCCGGGGTTGCGCGACACCACGTCTTTGGCGAACAGCATCAGCAGGCGATCCGGATAAACGATGGTGCCGGTGTTGGTGACCACGCCCACGCGGTCGCCATCGCCGTCGAAGGCCAGGCCCAGGTCGGCTTTCTCGGACTTCACCTTGGCGATCAAGTCGACCAGGTTCTCCGGCTTGCCCGGATCGGGATGGTGATTGGGGAAGTTGCCATCGACCTCGCAAAATAAGGGAATCACTGTGCAGCCGAGGGCTTCGAGCAGTTGCGGGGCAATCACCCCCGCGACGCCGTTGCCACAGTCGACCACCACGCGCATCGGCTTGGCCATGGCGATGTCATCGCGGATTTGCTTGAAGTAGCGCTCCAGCACGTCGATCTGTTCGCAGTTGCCAACTCCGCTGGCCAGGTCGTTGGTTTCGATGCGCAAGCGCAGTGCCTGGATCTGCTCATTGGCCAGGGTGTCGCCGGCGATGACGATTTTGAAGCCGTTGTAATCCGGTGGGTTATGGCTGCCGGTGAGCATCACCCCGGACTTGCCGGCGAGAATATTGGCGGCGTAATAGAGCACGGGGGTCGGCACCATGCCGACATCGCTGACCTGGCAGCCGCAATCGAGCAGGCCTTGAATCAGCTGTTCGACCAGCAGCGGGCCGGACAGCCGGCCATCGCGGCCCACCGACACATTGGGTTCGCCTTGGGCCAGGCTCTCGGAGCCAATCGCGCGGCCAATCCAGTAGGCCGCCTCGGGGGTCAAGCTGTCGCCCACCACGCCGCGAATGTCATAGGCGCGAAAGATGTTGGCATCCAGTTGGGGTGCTGCTTTTTGATTGAAATTCATTGCGGGCATTTGCTCCAGACCAAGAAGGTCTTGGTCTTCATCAAGAATATCGATATCGAGAATGTCAGTGTCTTGAAACAGCGGATCAGTCAGGTCATCGGCAGCATTGCTAAATGGTTCGCTGCGCGCGTCGGGGCGGGCCAAAGAGATTGCCGGGTCAGGGCTGGCGGGAGCCTCGCGTTTGCGTTGGGACATGCGCGCCAGCAGCTTGGCGAGTGCGTCGAGTAACGGCAGACTGAGGCTGAAAGCTTTGACGGCTTTACCGGCAGCGAGTTCATTGACCAGCTGGGTTAGCTGCGCCACGTCGGCACGCAAGCGGTGTTGCAGCTCGCTCTGCGTCAGATAGAGACCGAGTAATGCGCCCGCCAGTGCCAGCAGACCGGCCAGCAGCAGCAACTGCGGCGGAAAGATCAGTTGGGTCAGGGCGGTGCCGGGGGTGAAGCTGAGTTTCCAGTTGGGGTTGCCGCTGACCAGGCTCTGTGGGCTGACGTCGGCCGCCTGGCCGCGTTGTTCGAGCAGTTGCGCCGGGGCATTGCCAAACTGTTGGGATAGCTGCAGTTGACCAATCTCGGCGGCCAGCACGGGCAAGGTGCCGAGCAGGCTCTGCAAGTCGACCACCAGCAGCAAAGTGCCTTCTGGTGGGGTGTTTTCGCTGAGGCGCAGTGGTGCGGCGCTATAGACCAGCCAGCGCTGCCCGATTTTGTAAGCTTCCGGTGCCGGTATTTGCCCGGCTTCGGCGCGGCGCAGCATGTCGAGTGCGGCAAAGTTCATCGGCGCGGCGCGATTGCTATCTTGCACGGCTTGGCCGCGGGCATTCAATTGCGCGTCAACCACGCCGTGCCAGTAGCCGAGGTTGCGCTCAGCCGCGCGAACCTCATCGTTGTTCAGGCTTTGCAGGGCGAAAACCAGTTGTGGGTTGCGAGCGGCCGCCAGGGTCTGGGCACTCAGTTGTTTCACCGCTTGTTGCAGGGCGGCCGACTGGCTGTCGCCCCAAGCGCGGCTGAGCTCGCTTTGTTGCTGGGTTTGCGCGGTGTAAAAAAGTGCATACCAGAGCATTACTGCGGCGGCCAATAACCCCGCCACCGCGGCAATGCTGCCGGGCAGCAAGGCTTTAAGGTCGGCGCCGTTACGCGGTTTAGCGGCGGGCGGCAGTTGCGCCGGGCTGCTAGGGTCGAGCGTGTCCTTGGCGCTGCGCTTGAACAATTTCACAGAGCGTCTCCCCGGTCATTCATCCACTGGCGATTAGTTGCTGCCCGAATGGCCAAAGCCACCGGCGCCGCGCTGGCTTTGGTCGAACTCGCTGACCAGTTCAAAGTGCGCTTGCACCACGGGCACCAGAATCAACTGGGCGATGCGCTCGCCAACGCTGATGTTGAAGGCACTGCTGCCGCGATTCCAGCAGGACACCAGCAGCTCGCCTTGGTAGTCCGAGTCGATCAGGCCGACCAGGTTGCCCAGCACTATGCCGTGTTTATGGCCGAGCCCCGAGCGCGGCAGGATCAGCGCCGCCAGGCCTGGGTCGGCGATATAAATCGACAGGCCGGTGGGGATCAATACCGTTTGCCCCGGCTCCAGCAGCAGGTCTTGGGCCAGCATGGCGCGCAGGTCAAGGCCGGCCGAACCGGGGGTGGCGTATTGCGGCAGCGGGAACTCGCTACCGATGCGGGGATCAAGAATTTTGGCTTGTAGTGAGTGCATGCTGGCTCAGTTCGGTTCGGTGAGTTCGGGTGGGCGGACAGCCAGGCGGTCGGCGATAAAGGCCACTAGCTGGCGGGCAATTTTGCCTTTGCTAGTTTGCGCGAAGCGGGTTTCCAGTAACTCGCGGTCAATCACGCTGCAGGCGTTTTCTTCGCTATTAAAACCAATGTTGGGGTTGGCGACATCGTTGGCGACGATCAAATCCAGATTCTTGTCTTTCAGCTTGCGCGCCGCGTAGTCCAGCAAATGCTCGGTTTCGGCGGCAAAGCCGACACTGAAGGGGCGGTCGCTGCGTCCGGCCAGGGTGGCGAGAATGTCCGGGTTGCGCACCAGTCGCAGCAGCAGGCCGTCGTCGCTGTTGGGGTCTTTTTTCATCTTCTGATTGGCGATTACTTCCGGGCGGTAGTCGGCCACGGCGGCGGCGGCGATCAGCAGGTCGCAAGGCATGGCCGCTTCGCAGGCGGCGAGCATGTCGCGGGCGCTGGTGACGTTGACCCGCTTGACCCGGTCGGGGGTCGGCAGGTGCACCGGGCCGCTGATCAAAATTACCTCGGCACCGGCTTCAGCGGCCGCTTCGGCCAGGGCAAAACCCATTTTGCCGGAGCTGTGATTGGTGATGTAGCGCACCGGGTCGATGTTTTCCTGGGTTGGCCCGGCGGTGATCAGCACGCGTCGGCCGGTCAGGCTGCGGCGCTGAAAGCAGTCGGCGGCGGCTTGAGCCAGCTCGTTGGCCTCCAGCATGCGACCCAGGCCCACATCGCCACAGGCTTGGCTGCCGGCTGCCGGGCCGAATAGCCGAAAGCCGCGACTGTTAAGGATTTGCGCATTGGCCTGGGTCGCCGGATCGCGCCACATGGCTTGATTCATCGCCGGGGCCAGGGCGACCGGCGCGTCGGTGGCCAGCACCAGGGTGGTCAGCAGGTCATTGGCCAGCCCTTGCGCCAGGCGCGCCATCAGGTCGGCGGTGGCGGGGGCGATCAGCACCAGATCAGCCCATTTGGCCAGTTCGATGTGGCCCATAGCGGCTTCGGCAGCCGGGTCGAGCAGTTCCAGATGCACCGGATTGCCCGATAACGCCTGCAGGGTCAGCGGAGTAATAAACTCCTGGCCGCCCTGGGTCATGACTACCTGCACTTCGGCGCCTTGCTCGCGCAGGCGCCGAATCAGTTCGGCGCTCTTGTAGGCGGCAATGCCGCCGCCCACGCCGAGGACGATGCGTTTCCGATACAACCGCTGCATAGCACTGCCTTGTAAACGATGGGATGTAGGGCGAGCACTGGGCGCCTGTCGGGCAGGGAGGCCCGGCGTGCCAATCGCCGCGCAAAAGTTCGGCTACGATATCACAGCGACCGCGCGGGAACAGCGGCGCCGGCGACCGTGGCGCCGTGGCTCAAGGAGGGCGTATGAGTATTCGAGACTGGCCAGCGGCGGAGCGGCCGCGGGAAAAATTACTGGCGCGTGGCGCCAGTGCCCTGAGTGATGCCGAGCTATTGGCGATTTTCTTGCGCACCGGGGTTGCCGGGCAAAGCGCGGTGGATCTGGCGCGGCATCTATTGGGCGATTTCGGCAGTTTGCGCACGCTGCTGGAGGCCGATCTTGGCTCCTTTAGCCAGCGTTTAGGCCTGGGCCCGGCGAAGTTCGCCCAGTTGCAGGCGGTGTTGGAGATGGCCCGTCGGCACTTGGCCGAGCGCCTGCAGCGCGACGGCACCCTGGAAAGCCCGCAGGCGGTGCGCGATTACCTGAAGGCGCGCTTGCGCCATGAGCCCCATGAAGTCTTCGCCTGCTTGTTTCTGGATGCCAAGCACCGGGTGCTGGCTTTTGAGGTGTTGTTTCAGGGCAGTATCGACGGCGCCAGCGTTTACCCACGGCAAGTGGTCAAGCGCGCCCTGGCCCATAACGCCGCTGCGGCGATCCTTACCCACAATCATCCCTCGGGGGTGGCTGAGCCTAGCCAAGCGGATCGCTTGCTCACCCAGCGGCTGAAGGAGGCTTTGGCGCTGGTGGATGTGCGGGTGCTCGATCATTTTATCGTCGGTGACGGCGAACCCTTGTCGCTGGCGGAATATGGCTGGCTTTGACGGCCGGGTATGGACGAGGTTTTCTCGACGAATGGTTGTGAGTGGCAATGTTCAGCAAATCCGCGGTCTGTGCGCTGTTGCTGGGCGCTGCACGGGATGTTTTGCAGAGCATTTCTTGCTGTATAGGGCTCCTTCTGATATAAAGGCGCGCTCTTTTATAGGGTCCCGGTTTCCTTCTTTTGTAGGTGTGGCCGGTAAGACCCTGAAGAAACGTGGCGCCGAGCGCCAAATGACTTTGAGTTTAAGCGGCCAACCCATGCCGGGTTGGGCATGTGGTTTTAGAGGGCTGATGTATGTCAAGAGTCTGTCAAGTTACCGGCAAGGGTCCGGTAAGCGGGAACAACATTTCCCACGCAAACAACAAAACCCGTCGTCGTTTTCTGCCGAACCTGCACCATCACCGTTTCTGGGTTGAGTCGGAAAACCGCTTCATTCGTTTGCGCGTATCTGCCAAAGGCATGCGTGTAATCGATAAGCGTGGTATTGACGTAGTGTTGTCCGAGCTGCGTGCTCGCGGCGAAAAGGTTTAAGGAGCTAGTTATGCGCGAATTGATCCGTTTGATCTCAAGTGCCGGTACCGGCCACTTCTACACCACCGACAAGAACAAGCGCACCACNCCGGATAAAATCGAAATCAAAAAATTCGATCCAACTATCCGTAAGCACGTGATCTACAAGGAAGGCAAGATCAAGTAATTGATCAGCCTTGCTGAAAAACCCCGCCTTTGCCGGCGGGTTTTTTTTGCACAAAATTTGACCTTTTGCAGTCATGCACTGTGCCGACGCGGCCTTTATTGCAGACCAAAAAAAGCCCGCAGTGTTAGCGGGCTAAAGATCACGCATGGAGATTCGTTGGGGCTTAAACCTTGGCTTGCTCGAAGATCACATAGACCTTGCGGCAGTCTTCCAGCACTTCCCAGGTGCCGCTGAAGCCGGCCGGGATGACGAAACGGTCGCCGGCGCGGACGGTCTTGCCGTTGCCCTCGGCGTCACGGATGACCGACACGCCCTGCAAAATTTCGCAGTACTCGTGCTCGGTGTAGCTGATGGTCCACTGGCCGGCCGCGCCCTCCCAGATACCGACGTTGAACTGCCCGCACGGGCTGCCGTAATGGTTGGTGACGCTCTGCGCCGGGTCACCCTTGAGGACTTTCTCCGGGGCGGGGCGATAGTGCTCGGGCGCGGCGCTGGACTGGGCGAAGTCGACGATGGATGCGATGTTCATGCTGATCTCCAATGGTTTAAACCGCTAAGCGGATGGCGTTGGCGAGCTTGTCGATGAGAGTGTCGATTTGCGCCTTTTCAATAATCAGGGGTGGCGACATGGCGATGGTGTCGCCGGTGCAGCGCACCATCAAGTCGTCGGCGAAGCACTGCTCGAACACCTTGAAGCCGCGCTTGCCCGGGCCGTCGTTGTTGGCGGCGAGTTGCACGCCAGCGACCAGGCCGATGGTGCGAATGTCTTGCACGTTCGGCAGGCCTTGCAGGCTGTGCAAGGCATCGCTCCAATAACTTTCCAGATTGATCGCGCGTTGGAACAGCTCTTCACGCTGGTAGATGTCCAGCGTCGCCAGGGCGGCGGCGCAAGCCACCGGATGGCCGGAATAGGTGTAGCCATGGAAGAACTCGATGGCGCTGTCCGGGCCGCTCATAAAGGCTTGGTAGAGGTCTTCATGGACGAATACCGCGCCCATCGGAATGGCGCCGTTAGTCAGGCCCTTGGCGGTGGTCATGATGTCCGGCGTAACACCCCAGCGCTGCGCTGCAAAGGCCTCGCCAACGCGACCGAAGCCGGTGATCACTTCATCAAAAACCAACAGAATGCCGTGCTTTTGGGTGATCTCGCGCAGGCGCTGCAGATAGCCCACAGGTGGCAGTATCACCCCGGCCGAGCCGGACATGGGTTCGACGATGACGGCGGCAATGTTCTCGGCGCCATGCAGGGCCACCAGGCGTTCCAGTTCCTCGGCTTTTTCGGCGCCGAACGCGGGCAGGCCTTTACTGAAGGCGTTGCGTTGCACATCCAGGGTGTGGCCCAGATGGTCGACGCCAGGTAATTGCAGCGGGAATGCACGGCGGTTGTTGACCATGCCGCCGACCGAGATGCCGCCGAAGCCGACCCCGTGATAGCCCAGCTCGCGGCCAATCAGCCGGGTACGGGTGCCTTGGCCGATGGCGCGCTGGTAGGCCAGGGCGATTTTCAGCGCGGTGTCGGCCGACTCCGAACCGGAGTTGGTGAAGAAGACTTTATTCAGACCCTTGGGGGCGATCTCGGCCAGGCGCTCGGCCAGCTCAAAGGGCAGCGGATGGCCCATTTGAAAGGTCGGGGCAAAGTCCAGCTTGGCGATTTGCTTGCTCACTGCCTCGGTGATTTCCCGGCGCCCGTGGCCGGCGTTGCAGCACCAGAGGCCGGCGGTGCCGTCCAGTACCTGGCGGCCATCGCTGCTGGTGTAATACATGCCTTGGGCGCTTTCCAGTAGTCGCGGCTTGGCCTTGAACTGGCGATTGGCGGTGAAAGGCATCCAGAATTGATCGAGGCTGTTGTTTTTATTGAGCGTTTTAGGCGTATTGTTACTGGTCATTTTACCCACCAAGGCAAGCGAAATCGGCTGCTGTGAGCCGGTTGTTGCGCAGTCTATGTTTGATAAAACGAACGTAGCAAGGGATTTATCGGCTTTTTTGTAAAAAATATTGGAATATAGCCGTGCTCTGGTTTAGGGTTGCGAGTATGTCTGCCCGTTGGCTGGCCTTGCAGAATTTTTGACAGTGCGCGTGTCGAGCACGACGCACTCATCGACTAGTAATGAGGATGTTCGCATGACCACTTTGACTCGCGCCGATTGGGAGCAACGCGCCCAAGCCTTGGTAATTGAAGGCCGCGCTTTTATCCACGGTGAATACACCGACGCCGCCTCCAAGGCGACCTTCGATTGCATCAGTCCGGTCGATGGCCGCTCCCTGGGCCCGGTGGCCAGCTGCGACCTGGCCGATGCCAATCTGGCCGTCGCCGATGCCCGCGCGACTTTTGAATCCGGCGTCTGGTCACGGCTGTCGCCGGTCAAGCGTAAGCAGGCGATGATTCGTTTCGCCAACCTGATGGATGCCAACGCCGAAGAACTGGCGTTGCTGGAAACCCTCGACATGGGCAAGCCGATTGGCGACGCCCTGAGTGTCGACGTGCCGGGCGCTTCGCGGGCGATCCGCTGGAGCGGCGAGGCGGTCGACAAGATCTACGACGAAGTGGCGGCGACTCCGCACGACGAACTGGGCCTGATCACCCGTGAACCTATCGGTGTGGTGGCGGCCATAGTGCCGTGGAACTTCCCGCTGATCATGACCTGCTGGAAGCTCGGCCCAGCCCTGGCCACCGGCAACTCGGTGATCGTCAAGCCTTCGGAGAAATCGCCGCTGACCGCCATTCGCCTGGCTCAGCTAGCGTTGGAAGCAGGCATTCCAGCCGGCGTGCTGAACATCCTGCCAGGCTACGGCCACACCGTCGGCAAAGCGCTGGCCTTGCATATGGATGTCGACACCCTGGTGTTCACCGGTTCGACCAAGATCGCCAAGCAGCTGATGATTTACGCTGGCGAGTCGAACATGAAGCGCGTCTGGCTGGAGGCCGGTGGCAAGAGCGCCAATATCGTCTTTGCCGATGCACCCTGCCTGAAGGCGGCTGCCGAATCGGCCGCGGCGGCCATCTGCTTTAACCAGGGCGAGATGTGCACCGCCGGTTCGCGCTTGCTGATCGAGCGTTCGGTGAAAGAGCAATTTATGCCGTTATTGCTGGAAGCCATGCAGGGCTGGAAACCCGGCCACGCCCTGGACCCGGCCACCAAGGTCGGCGCCCTGGTGGACAACCAGCACCTCAACAGCGTGTTGGCCTATATCGAAGCCGGGCATGCCGATAAAGCCACGCTGCTCTGCGGTGGTAAGCGCACTTTGGAAGCGACTGGCGGCCAGTATGTGGAGCCGACCGTGTTTGATGAGGTGCACAACAGCATGCGCATCGCCGCGGAAGAGATCTTTGGCCCGGTGTTGTCGGTGATTACTTTCGACACGACCGAGGAAGCGATCCAGATCGCCAACGACAGCATCTATGGCCTGGCGGCGGCGATCTGGACCAGCAACCTGTCCAAGGCACACCTGGCGGCCAAGGCGCTGCGGGTCGGCAGCATGTGGGTCAACCAGTACGATGGCGGCGACATGACCGCGCCATTCGGCGGCTTCAAGCAGTCGGGCAACGGTCGCGACAAATCGCTGCACGCTTTCGACAAGTACACCGAGCTGAAAGCCACCTGGATCAAGCTGTAACGATATTGGGGCGATCTCCGGGTCGTCGGCCATGCTGCGTTGCGTCCTCGCTTTTAATGCTCACGTACTGCAGTACGCTGCGCTTAAAAGCTCCGGGGCGCCTGGCCTGACCTTAGCCCCGGAGACCTGGACTTGTGGCGTGTTGGGTCGAGGTAAGGCCGAGCAATGTTGTTTGAGGTCCGCTCTTCTTAGGCGGAGCCGGCTCTGGCGAGCCACACCTGCGGCCGGGTTTCCTAGGAAACCCGGCCGTTTTGTTTTGCAGCACAGCCAGCGAAAA
>C687J26845_10001911_pt1 | contig 12436 bp, 12 predicted proteins | sample RifCSPlowO2_12_FD_26845 | JGI IMG/M metagenome (IMG submission 26845) | reverse complement strand
ACCGGACGCATCCTCGAAGAGCGGCCCGACCTGGTCAAGAGTTTTCTCAAGGGCATGATCCGTTCGTACTGGTTCGTGCGCGACATGCCGAAGAACTACGAATACATTACCAACCTCGAAAAGCGCCTGCGGCTTTTGAGCCCGGACCCTGAAGAGCGCATCGTTACCCATGAGCCGCGCACGAACCGCGATCTCGAAGCGATGCCGTTTCCCCTCGATGGCAGAGCGACGGGCTTCGAGGATATGCTCAAGGAAGAGGAACGGCTCGGTGAGCTCAACTACGAGGTGCCGCCGATCAAGGATGTCTGCGCTCAAGATTTGGTCGCGGAGGCGTTCAAGGAGCTGCGGGCGCGCAAAGAATTAGACGCCGAGTATCAGCGGGTGAGTACGGCAGCGGAGCGGTGGGGATATTGATGCGGACACGGTTCAAATCGTTCAAGACGTTCAAGTCGTTCCAATCGTTCAAGAGGATCAAAGCGTTTAATCTTCCACGACGCCAAAGCAAAAGCTCTTCGCAAAGGAGTACGTTTAAGTGAAATCAAATCAACGGCACATGGTTCGTTTACCTATCCTCGTTCTTGTCGTAATGGTCGCGGCGCCGCTCGGGGCGCAACCGGCCAAGAATTTTTTCGAGGGCAAAACGATCACGTTTCTGGTTGGCTCTTCGGCGGGCGGCGGCACGGATCTGACAGCGCGGTTGATCGCGCGCCACATGGAGCGTTACATGCCCGGCAGGCCGCGCTTCGATGTCCACAACAAGCCCGGCGCCGGCGGCATGATCGCCGCCAACGAGCTTTATAACTTGAAAAAACCCGACGGTTTGAGCATCAGCACGCTCAACACCGGCGCTCTGTTCGCCACGGCCGCGGGCAATGAAGCGATCAAGTTCGAGCTGCAAAAATTTCTCTGGGTCGGCCAGGCTTTCGACGACGCCCAGGTGGTTTATCTCAAGACGTCGACGCCCTACACCAGCTTTGAGGCGGTGAAGAAGGCGAACCGCGAGGGTAAACAGCCCAAGATGGGCGCCCAGGCGCTCGATCACACCAGCAACGTGGTGGTGAAGATCGCAGAACAAATCTTCGGTTTGGACTTTCAAGTGATTCCCGGTTATCCCGGCACGCCGCAAATTCTGCTCGATATCGAACGCGGCGCGCTCGACGGACGGGCTCAGGGCATCGGCTCTTTGATGGCGACCCGCAAGGAATGGTTAAAAAGCGGCTACATCAAAATGTTGGTCACTTCGAAAAGGCGCCGCGACCCGCGCATCCCGGAAGTGGCGACCATGGAAGAGCTAGCGCCGGCCGGGAGCAAGAGTTTGCTCAACGCTTTGTACGCCGGCCAAAATCTCGCCCGATCGGTGATTCTTCCCCCGGGAGTGCCGGCGGATCGGGTCAAGATCTGGCGCGATGCTTTCGCGGCGATGACCAAGGACGAAGCGTTCTTGAAAGAAGCCGAAAAGCTCGGCCTGGAAGTGGATCTGATCCGCGGCGAAGAGTTGAACCGCGACATCGAAGGCACACTGCGCGACAAGCGGCTGATGGAGTTGTACAAGGCCATCGCGGCGGCGAAATGAGAACGATGACAGTTGCCAGTGGTCAGTGATCAGTGATCAGTTGTCAGTACAAAACAGGAGCGAAGACCATGAATTCAAAGTTTCTTTTTGGTTACTGACAACTGCCCCTGCCGGTCGAACAACAAAACGCGATTCAGGGATTGTACACATCGAGACCCTCAACAAGATCAAAATCATCATCGCGGGTGGCTAGAGCAGCTAGATAGTGGCGGCGAATAAGAGCGGCGTCGATGGAATCGGCAGGGAGCAATTGGTAACGCGTCATCAAGTCATAGGAGGTCTGCATGACGTCCTTATTAAGGGGAAGGACCCGCATGAGCGTGAGCAGAGCTAGTGGCTTATCAAAGTCCACTTCCTTGAGCACCGCTCGATGGCGCTTGAGATAGCGAAGGACTCGTTTGGGAGCGATCTTTTTGTTTTTGATGAGCCAGGCGCGAAGGTAGATGAACAGAGTTTCGGAAGCCACTATGGGCGAGGTGAAAGCTACGACTGAGCCGGTTTCCACTCGCGTGAGAAAGTCTCGGCAGGAGACCCCGTACAACTCGTCTTCAAGCAGGTGATAGATGAGGATATTAGTGTCAACGAAAATGTTTGAGCCATCCGGGACATCCCTCAGCGATCTAATCGCCATATTTTGTTTGCTCGATCAGGTGCTCTATTTGGGCATGTTTTCGGACAGCGAGCGCGGCAAACGTATCGTCTACAACGCTATGCGCTTTCTTGCGCCGGCGCGAAGTGAAGCGCTGAAGTCCCAATCTTACAACCTCTTTTCTCTCCGCTTGGCTCTTGGGCAGCTTGCGCAACAGCGTATCCGGCACATGGATTTTTATCGCTCTCATCGGGATAACCTCCTACGAGGGAATTCTAAGAGCAAGGCGGACGTAGGTCAAGCCCTTTCGGTTCGGACTGATGATTCCGCCCAACGTGCTGGTGCGGGAGCAGAGGGTGATTAATTGATAGTACTGAGTAACGAGTGCTGAGGACTGAGTTGAAAATCCAGAAATACTCAGCACTCATACCTCAGCACTCAGCACTTAACTGGGGAGGCGCGATGAAAAATATTCTTTCCATTCTTCTAGTCGTCGCGGTGGTGGTTGTAGGCGCCATCGCCCACGCGCAGCAGACAGGGAAAGTCTTCCGCATAGGTTTCCTGGATCTAAGCACTGCTTCCGGTATCGCACTGCTCTTGGACGCGTTCCGGCAGGAGCTGAGCAAGCTTGGATGGATTGAGCGAAAGAATATCACCATCGAGTACCGATTTGCCGAGCAAAAGCCTGAGCGCCTGCCTCAGCTTGCGGCGGACCTGGTTCGTCTTAAGGTTGACCTGATCGTGACTTCATCGACGGCGCCGGCGTTGGCGGCGAAGAAAGCGACTACTACCATACCCATCGTGATGGCGAATGTTGGGGACCCCGTGGCTGCGGGGTTGGTTGCCAGTCTGGCTCGGCCGGGAGGCAATGTCACGGGGTTCTCGAGTTTAGCGCCCGAGCTAAATACCAAAAGGCTAGAAATACTCAAGGACGCGGTTCCCAAGCTCGCCCGAGTTGGACTTCTGCGGCCACCGGGAGCTAGCACAGGAGTAGACCTCCAACTGAAAGAACTCAGGCCTGCGGCTGTGGCACTGAAGCTAAAATTGGAGGAGATCGAGACTCAACTCGACGCCAAAGGTTTAGAGAGCGCCTTTAAAACCGCCAAGCAGAAGCAGATGGGCGCGATTATGACGACCTCCACTCCCGGTATTTTCGCCGAAAGAAAGCGGATCGTCGAGCTTGCCGTCAATTACCGCTTGCCGGCGATTTACTTCCAGAAGGGGTTTGTCGATGAGGGCGGTCTCATGTCCTATGGGGTGGACTTCGATGACATGTACCGCAACGCCGCACAGTACGTGGACAAAATTCTCAAGGGAACGAAACCGGCTGATCTGCCTGTACAGCAGGCGATGAAGTTTGAATTCATCATTAACCTCAAGGCGGCAAAACAGATCGGCCATACGACCCCCTACGAACTGCTCTGGCGGGCGAATAAGGTGATCAAAGATGCGCAATAGGCAACAGGCAGTAGGCAATAGTGAAGCCGGAAATGAGAACCGGATCCTAATGTTCATTTGAATCCGCGACTATTTTTTACCTTGAGTTCCCTCGCACTCCTCATCGATTTCGGCAGCACCTTCACTAAAGTCGTTGCCGTCGATCTGTCCAATGCGCGCGTTGTCGGCAGGAGCCAGGCGCCTTCGACCGTGCTCACTGATGTGCGCGAGGGGCTGCTACAAGCATTGACTTCGCTCCACGAGCGGCACGCGCTGTTTGATCATTCGCCCAAGGACTTAAGCATTCTTGAAGGGAAGGTAGTACTCGCATCGAGCAGCGCCGCTGGCGGTTTACGCATCGTGGTGGTTGGCAACGTTCCCGGCTTGACCGTCGAGGCGGCGAATCAAGCGGCGCTNGGTGCGGGCGCGAAGGTCGTCGGCTCAACGGCGTTCAAGCTTTCCGAAAACGCGCTTCGGGGAATCGAGAGCGCGCGCCCCGACATGATTTTGCTCACCGGCGGCACGGACGGCGGCGACTCCGCGACGATCCTGCATAACGCGCGTATGCTAGCGTCGTCCCGGCTCTCGGTCCCCATCGTCGTTGCGGGAAATAAAGCGACCGCGGCAGAAGTTTGTGAAATCTTGACGCGCGGAGGAAAAGAAGTCTGCCTCACTGCCAACGTCATGCCGAAAACAGGAACACTCGCCGTGGACGCGGCGAGGGAAGAGATCCGCAAGCTCTTCATGGAGCGGATCACGTATGCCAAAGGACTCGACGCGCTCGGGGGAATCGTTCCCGTCGTGTTGCCGACGCCAATGGCCGTGCTCGAAGGGGTTCGCCTCGGCGCCGACGGAACTCGAAATGAAAAAGGTTGGGGTGATCTGCTTGTCGTTGACGTGGGCGGGGCGACCACTGACGTTCATTCCATCGGTTACGGGCAGCCTTCGGGTCCGCAAATCGTCGAACGAGGATTACCGGAGCCTTATGCCAAGCGCACGGTCGAGGGAGACTTGGGCATTCGCTTTAACGCAATGACGTTGTTGGAGCGCGTCGGCTTGGAAAATTTCGCCGGCGAGTTCCGCGCCGGTTTCCCACATTTTGACGTTTCGCCTGCGGCGCTCGCGCGTTACATCGAACAGATCAGTCAAGACACTACCCGCGTGCCGCTGGAAGATTGGCACGGCGCCGTGGACGCGCAGCTTGCTCGCGTCGCCGTGGATCTCGCCGTGGAGCGCCACGTTGGGAAAAAGGAGCGTATCGTCGCGCGCGAAGGCGAGGCTTGGGTGTACTACGGCAAAGACCTGAGCGAGACGCCCACGGTGATCGGTACCGGCGGCGTGTTTCTCTACAACGGCCATGTTCCCTACATTCTCTCCTCGGGTGGCGGCGGTGACCGGGGTTATGACGTTCTGAGACCGAAGAATCCGACCCTCTTCATCGATGGGTTTTATCTCCTTTATGCCGTTGGGTTGTTGTCGCGAAGCCGCCCAGAGGTGGCGCTGCGAATATTCAAAAGCAACATGAAGGCGGTGGATGTTCCGCGGTCCTACGAAGCTCCTTTGGAATAGATTCGCGGCCGGAAATCACAACTGTGGATCTCAACTGCGGCAGGGAAGCGTTCCGCGCAATACTCTTGCTTTGGATTTGAGAAGCCCCCCTACGGTTCAAGAGAGTTCGCCTTGACTTAGCCGGGAGCCTTCTCTAAGGTTGGTCTCGATGAGCGGAATCGAGAACCGGCTTTTAGAGAACCGAAAAAGAAGGTGGGGAGCGATGGGGTTTTTCAGGGCAACCGCCGCCATTGTTGCGCTATTCGTGGACGCGGCGTTATTGACGGTTGGAGGGTATCGCGCTGTCGAGGCCGCGGAAGTCGAGAAACTTAACATATGCTACTCGTCGATTGCGGCGACCTCCGTGTCGACTTGGGTGCCGTACGAAGCCGGACTCTACAAAAAGTACGGATTGGACGTGAACATCATTTACATCGCGGGGGCGCTGGCGATTACCACATTGCTGTCCGGCGACACCCAGATCGTTCAGGGCTCCGGAGCCGCCGCCGTGCTGTCGCGCTTGTCCGGCTCCGACGTGACCATGATCGGCACAACCATCAACGTAATCCCCATGAGCCTGGTTACGACGCAAGACATAACGAGTCCCCAGGACCTCAAGGGCAAGACCTTCGGCGTCACCCGCTTCGGCTCGCTGACCGATTTGGGATTGCGCAAGGCCGCGAGCGAATTCGGTCTCGATCCCAACAAAGATATCAAAATGATTCAGACCGGCGGCGTGCCGGAAAATCTGCTGTTCATGCAGCAGGGCGTGATCAAGGGCGCGCTGATTTCTTCGCCGACTTTAGAGAAGGCCAAAGAGCTCGGTTATAAAGAACTGATGAATCTTGGCGATCTTAAATATCGCTATCCCGGCACGGCGCTGGTGACGACGGAGGCTTTTATCCGCAGCCGCCCCCAGACGCTCAACCGTTTTCTCAAGGCGACCCTTGAGGGCATCAAATACGCCAAGGCAAATCCCGACTTCACCGTGCGCATTCTCGGCAAATACACACGGAGCGCGGACACGAAACAGCTTGCGAGCGCGTTTAAGAGCTACGTGCTCCGCTACATCCGCAACGTCCCGACGATCACGCCCACGGAAATGGACGCGGTGCTGGAGGATGTCGGCGCGCGCAATCCCAAAGCCAAGGGAGCCGATCCTAGGCAGTTCTACGATCCCGCGCCGCTGGAGCAATTGACGAAGGAAGGTTTCATCAAGGAATTGTATCCCCGATAATAGGCGAGTCGAACCGTTCGAACAGTTCAAATCGTTCAAGCCGTTCAAAACGTTAGAACGGTCCTGAGCTTAAGGGTCCTCTCGCAACTNCACGCACGCAATCTTTGTCTTGTCGAACTCGGCAATCGTGAACTTTGCCGCGGTGCCGCCGGTTCCCTTAACGTATGACGGAGGGCTGGCGTAGTAGATTCAATCGGATCGGCCCGCGGAAGGAATTGTCTATGAAAGCCGCCGTGCTCTACGAAGTTCGCCAACCGTTGAGAATTGAAGAGATCGAGGAGCCTGAAGTGAGCGACGAGGACGTGCTCATTAAAGTCGCTGTCTGCGGCGTTTGCCATACGGATTTGAAAGTCATCGAGGGAAGAAACCGCTTCGTTCCGCCGACGGTTCTCGGCCACGAGGTGGCGGGAACCGTCGAACGGGTCGGTTCGCATTGTCAGGACCTTAAGGCAGGCGACCGGGTCATCATCGGCATGCGCTACAAATGCGGCCGCTGCCGTTACTGCCTCACGGCGCGAGAAAACCTCTGCGAAAGGCGCCCGGCGCCGCCGTCCTTGAAAAAAACCGACGGCANCGTGGTGACGCGGTGGAATGTCGGTGGCTTCGCCGAGTATGTCTCGGTTCCTGCGTACATGGTGTTTCGAGTGCCCGACGGAATGTCGATGGAGGAGGCGAGCATCGTCGGCTGCCGCGTGACGACGGCCTACAACGCGGTGAAGCATCGCGGGCGCTTGAAGCCGGGAGATTCGGCGCTGGTCATCGGCTGCGGCGGCATCGGCCTCAACACGATTCAATTTCTCAAGTGCTTCGGCGCTTATCCGATCATCGCCGTTGATGTCGTCGAGGAGAAGCTCGAAGCCGCCAAACAGTTCGGCGCCACCCACATGATCCATGCGAAATCGGATGATCCGGTAAAGGCTGTGATCAAATTGACCGACGGCGGCGTGGACAAAGCGTTCGAAGCGATCGGCAATCCGAAAACCGCCGACCAGATCATTCAAGCGACCCGTCCCGGCGGCACGGCGACGATCATCGGCGGCTTGGGCAACGGCCCGTTTACGATCAGCAGCGGTCGCTTCGTCACGAGCGAGATCACCATCACCGGCGTATCAAGCCGCCAGGCGAACGACGTCGAGGAAGTTTTTCAGATGGCGAAGTTGGGCAGAATCGAGTTAAGAAGCCTGATTACCACGAGCTATCGCTATGATAAAATCAACGAGGCCTTGGCGGATCTGGAGAACGGAAAACTGCGAATGGGGGTTTCATTATGGAATTGACGGAAAAGCAAATTGACGTCGAACGCGTGTGGGGAGCAACGAGAGCGTTGGTAGCTGGAGTTGTGATGGCTCTGGGTCTCTCGGCGGCATGGGCCGCGGAAAAGCGGCCCATCGACGTGATTTCGGACAATAGTTTTCTGATCGAAGAGGCTTATAACCAAGAGCCCGGCGTGATCCAGCATATTTTCAATACCGTGTACAATAATGACTCACGGCGCCGCGGTTGGGCCTTCAGCTTCACGCAAGAGTGGCCGGTCTTTTCCCAAGATCACCAGTTCTCTTTTACGATTCCTTCATATCACATCGTGGAAGGGTCCGACCGCGTTTATGGCGTCGGCGACATCCTGCTCAACTATCGCTACCAGGCTTTGGAAGAGGGCGAGGTCCGGCCTGCATTTTCGCCCCGGTTCAGTCTCGTGCTTCCTACCGGCAGCCGCGACCGCGGCACCGGCAACAACGTCGTCGGTTACCAGTGGAACCTGCCTTTCAGCAAGAAAGTCGCATCGGGTTTCGCCATGCACGCCAACTTCGGCCTGACCTATTTGCCACATGTCAGAGCGCCGATGGCGGCCGGCCAGCTTTCGCCAAGGCGGTCGCTGGTCTCCTATAATGTCGGCGCGAGCGGCATCTATGCGCTCTTACCGCGGCTTCATCTGATGTTGGAATGGGTGGGCNTCTTCGAAGAAAGCATCGACGATGCCGGCAGGGCTGAGCGCGCCTTCAAGCCGACGATCTCGCCGGGATTGCGCGCCGCCGTGGTCAACGAGGAAAAACTGCAGGTCGTTGTCGGAGCGGCGATGCCTGTCGGCCTAAACGGAAAAGCCGACAATCAGGGTGCGTTTTTGTATCTCTCCATCGAGCATGACTTGTTTTGAGAGACGCGCCGCCGTTGGACAAGTCCGATTCGGAGATGAACCGTGAACGGTGTCATCGAAGCTGACACACACGCCTCGGAGGGCGCGGCGCCCACGCGGCAACCTTTATGGATACGACTCTTATGGAAGAGACAAAAAACGGTTTCATCGACCGGGTGTACGTTGAATAGAAACAGAGATAGAGAATGAGTGGGCTGACGATTAAGAGTGCGACGATCGTGCCGATGACGGAGGAGCGGCGGAGCTTCGCTGGCTATGTTCGCCTCGATGGCAATCTCATCAAGGAGGTCGGCGAAGGTTTGCCGCTGCGAACCGCGAACAGCGATCAGATCATCGATGCCACGGGCTGCGTCTTGATGCCCGGGCTCGTCAACGCGCATACCCATCTGTATCAAGTTTTGCTGCGCGCGGTTTGGGAAGATCTCGAATTGATGCCCTGGCTGCGGCGCATTTACGGTTGCGCCCGGGTGCTTCGCCCGGAGCATTGTTATGCAGGCAGCCTGCTCGGCTGCGCCGAAGCGATTCGGAGCGGCGTGACCACAGTGTGCGAGCATAATTTTCTCAATCCGAGTCCGGACTGCGCCTTCGAGACGATCCGGGCCATTCAAGACTCCGGGCTGCGCGCCGTGTTCGCGCGCACGATCATGGATACGGGTGAGATCGTGCCCGACTGCGTCAAAGAAAAACCCAACGCGGCCTTTCGCCATATCGAAAGCATAATGGCGAAACACCAGCACGGCCCTGGTTTCAGCCTCATGACCGGCCCCAATACGCCCCCGATCAACACGACGCCCGAGTTATTAAAGGAGATACGCCGTTTCGCCGACGACAAGTCGATCGGCATCAGCGCCCATGTGGCGGAGTCGAGGTCCGTGGTTGAATGCGTTCGCCAACAACATGGCAAGGGCGGCGTCGTCGAGTATCTGCACCAGTTCGGTCTCGCGGCGCCGAATTCGATCTTCGCCCATTCGGTTCACGTCTCGCAGGATGAAATCGCTCTGCTGGAACAAACCGGCACGTCGGTGTCGCACAATCCGGTGAGCAACATGATGCTCGGCGACGGCGTGGCGCCGATCGTCGAGATGCTGCGCCAGGGCGTCAATGTCGCGCTTGGCACCGACGGCGCGGCGAGCAATCATTCACAGGATCTTTTCGACACTATGAAGGCGGCATCCTTGCTGCAAAAAGTTCATCGCCAAGACGCCGGCGTCATCGAGCCTTATGCCGTCCTGCGCATGGCGACGGCGGGCGGGGCGAAGGCGCTAGGCCTGTCATCGCTCTGCGGCACGATCGAAGTAGGAAAGAGAGCCGATCTCGTTCTTGTGAACCTTGAAACGATTCACAATCAGCCGATTAACGATATCTTTAGCCAGATCGTCCACTGCGCGAAGGCGAGCGACGTCCAGACGGTGATCGTCAACGGCGAGATTTTGATGCGGGATCGGCAGCTCACGCGACTCGATGACAAGCGGATATTGGCCGATGCAAAGATCGCCAACCGCGATCTGATGGAGCGGGTGAACCAGCTCTCGTTCTAATGCGAATGGCCAAGTATCGTGGGGCCGACGAGCGCGAGATTTTCCACGACGCGTACGATCCCCTCACACTTCGCCGGAGCCGTGGACATTGAACTTTTAAACGGCTGGAACGACTTGAACTGTTCTAACCTGTCGTCCCTGTACTCCAATGCAGGGTCGCATGCCGCCGTGTTGCGGCAAGTGCTTTTACCTGTTAATTCACTCTACCATCCATGCAGGACGAACTCGCAAAGAGCTTAGTTCAGGCCCTCAAGAGCGCGGGCATCAATTTCGTCACGTACTTGCCGGAGACGCGCTTGAGCCAGATCGTGCCGTTGATCCGCGACGATGCCGAAATGGAACTCATCGCAGTATCGAGCGAACAGGAAGCCGTGACCATCGCCGCCGGCGCGACGTTGGGCGGCAAGCAAGCGGCCGTGTACATGGAAAACACCGGCATCTACGTTTCGAGTTACAGCTTGCTCACCGTCGGTAAACAGCTCGGTGCGCCGCTGCTTCTTATCGTTGGCTATCTCGGCGGCGTGCCCGACCGGCGCAACAGTTTTCTCTACGCGACCATCGGTGCCCACACGATCCCGCTGCTTCAAGGTTTGGGGATCGAGTCCATGGTTCTGGAAGACGGCGAGAGGCTCGAAGAAAAAATCAAAGACGCGGTGCGGGCGGCGAACGCATTGCGCGGTCCCTTCGCGCTGCTCTTTGCCGGGGAGTTTTCCGTATGATCCGTTACGAGTGCTTGGAACTCCTTGCCGCGCGTATGACCGACCAACTGGTCGTGACTTCTCAGAGCGGCCAACGCATCGAATGGGCGCACCTGTCCAAGCACGAAGGCAACCTGCTCGTCGGCATGATGGGCTGCGCCATCGGCGTTGCAACCGGCTTGGCTCTGGCGTTGCCGCACAGGAAGGTCGTCGCGCTCGATTCCGACGGCAGCGTGCTGCTCTCATTGTTCAACCTCGCCACCCTTGGGAATCTGCGCCCGAAAAATCTGGTCGTCTATGTTTTTGACAACGGCGTCTACAGCGGCAGCCGGATCAGCTATCCCACCGCGACCTCGGGCAACACCGATTTGGAAGCGATGGCGCGCGGCGCGGGAATCGAGAACGCGCACATGATTCGTGATATCGATGAGTTCAAACAGAGAGGTCTCGAGGCACTGGTTCGAAACGAACTGGGCTTTTACGTCTGCAAAGTGGAGGAGAGTCTTATGCATCGGGAAATTCCCCGTCCCGATCTCGACCTGGCTGAAAATAAGTACCGCTTTGTGAGATACCTCGAGCGCACGGAACGGAAAACGATTCCGTTTTTGGGACGGGGCTAGCTCGCTGGCCTGTGATTGTTTTTGAGCAGAGTACAAACTACCAGACTGGGTCACGAGCGGGCGAGCCAGGCCAGTACTGAGTGCTGAGTAACGAGTGCTGAGCCGTTGCTATCGCTTGGCGCGTCGGTAGAGGCCGTCGATAAAACCGCTCTTGTCAAACTCCTCGACAAAGCGAGCGTCCACAAAATCTTGCGGTTTGGCCGCGCGGGCTTTGGGGTCTTTGAGCGCGAGCTGGTCCAGTATGGTTTTGATCCCTTCCAGCGTGGGATACTGCTTCTGCGGCAGTTTGTTTTCCGTAATCGAATTGTCCAGGGTCTTTTCCAGGATCTCGCGGTCGTCGGTGCGCAGGTACTTGGCCAAGATTTTTATTCCGCCCTCGCGGTCGGTTTTCATGCGGTGCACCGACTCGATATAGGACTTGACGAAGTTTCTCACGACGTCGGGATGCTCGCGCAGGTATTTGCGCGTGGTCACGGCCCCCTGGTGCTGGTAGGCCAAACCCTGGGTGGCGACGTCCGCCATCAGATAAAAACCTTTCTTCTGCGCCATATACGTAACCGGCGGCACCAGCACGGTGGCCTGAACCCTTTTGGTCTCCAGGGCGGTGAGACGGTCCGGTGTAGTGCCGACTTGCACGATGGTGACGTCCTTAAGCGGGTTAAGGCCGAGCTTGGAAAGCATAAAGCGCGCGACAAAATCCGCGGCGCCGCCGAAGCGCGCGATCGCTATCTGCCCGCCTTTTAGCTGGGCGGGAGTTTTGATCTCCGGCTGGGTCATGAGTTGATAATCCAGACTGACGATGCCGCCTGCCACATAGACCGCCTCCGCGCCCGCTAAACTGGCGCTGACCACCCCCGGCCCGGAGGCCTGAATAATCGGTGTGTCCCCCGAGACCATGGCCGTCACCGCCAGCGCTCCGCCAGTGAAGAACACGAGCTGCGCATCGATTTGGTTTTTCGCGAAGATGCCCATGTCCTTGGCAACCCAGAGAACCAGCTGGTCGGCGCTGACGGCGCCGTAACCCACCGTGAGTTTCGTTTGGCC
>C687J26845_10001907_pt1 | contig 12449 bp, 6 predicted proteins | sample RifCSPlowO2_12_FD_26845 | JGI IMG/M metagenome (IMG submission 26845) | reverse complement strand
AGGCCCTCGGTGGAGAGCAGATGGATGAGTTCGCCGTTTTTGTTGAGTTGGGGGTTGCGTGCCACGTTCAGGCTTCCTTCTTGTTTTCCACCACGAAGCTCAGGCGCCCGTCGTCGCTGCGCGCGAGTTCGAGCGTCTGCGTCNCGGGCAATGCGACGGTGGCCGCNCANACCTTGGCTTCGATCGGCAGTTCGCGCCCGCCCCGGTCCACCAGCACCGCGAGTTGCACGCTGGCCGGGCGGCCGTAGTCGAACAGTTCGTTGATCACGGCGCGCAGCGTGCGCCCGGTGTAGAGCACGTCGTCGACCAGCACCACGTGGGCGCCATCGACTTCGAACGGCAGCACGGTCTGGGCGCTGATGGCCAGGCCACGCTGCGCGAAGTCGTCGCGGTGCATGCTGGACGAGATCACGCCGACGCTCCCGGGCAGGCCCAGGTCGCGCTGCAGACGCTCGGCCAGCCAGGCGCCGCCGGAGGTGACGCCGGCGAGGTNCAGCGGCTGCGGGGTCGCCGCGATCAGGCCTTTGACGCCCTGAAGCAGGGTTTTGTAGAGTTGTTCGGCGTCCAGTTGCAATGCACTCAAGGCAGGCTCCTCAAAAACTGTTCCAGGATGATGCAGGCCGACGCGGCGTCGGCGTCTTTGGCGCCCAGGGCGTGTGCTTCGGTNGTGCTGTAACGCTCGTCCACCTCGAACACCGGCAGGCCNTAACGGCCCCGCAGCTGGCGCGCGAATTTCCGCGCCCGCGCGGTGTTCTCGTGCGCGGCACCATCGGGATGAAAAGGCACGCCCACCACNAGGGCGTCGGGCTCCCACTCCTTGAGCCGCAGGGTGATCTGCGCGAAACGGGCATCGCCCTCGGCGGCGATCGTGGCCTGCGGCGTGGCGGTGCGTGTGAGGCGGTTGCCGCTGGCCACGCCCGTGCGCTTGAGGCCATAGTCAAACGCCATGAAGGTCTGGCANGCGGAGGCGTCGTCCGTCATGCGTGGCCCGCGTCGGGCGAGAGCATCCAGGGCTGCAGGCCCAGCAGGGCCATGGCGCGCACGTAACGCTCGGAGACCGGCACGTCAAAAATCAGGCTCGGGTCGGCTTCGACCGTGAGCCAGCTGTTTTCGGTGATCTCGGATTCGAGCTGGCCCTGCCCCCAGGACGCATAACCCAGCGTGACGAACACCTTGCGCGGACCGGCGCCCGAGGACATGGCTTCGAGCACGTCCTTGGAGGTGGTCATTTCCAGCCCCCCGGGAATGGACAGCGTGGAGGCGTAGACCGATTCGCCGGCCCCGCCTTCCACGGCTTCGTGCAGCACGAAGCCCCGCTCGGTCTGCACCGGACCGCCCTGGAACACCGGCAGCAGGGCCAGGTCGTCGCGCCCCATGGGCAGATCGACTTTTTCAAACAGCCGGGGCAGCAGGATGTCGCTGGGCTTGTTGATCACCAGCCCCAGGGCCCCTCGTTCGCTGTGCTCGCACATGAACACCACGCTGCGGGCAAAAAGCTCGTCGCTGAGGCTTGGCATCGCAATCAGGAAATGATTGGTCAGGTTGATGGGGGCAAAATCAGCGGACATGCGTTGATTTTAAGCCGCTGCCCCCGCAGCGCCCGGTCGTGCAGGCCCGCACCCATCCACCGCCATGAACACCTACGACAAAGGCCTGATGTGGTTCCGTCGCGATCTGCGCTGCGAGGACAACGCGGCGCTGTACCACGCGCTCAAGGTGTGCCGCCAGGTCTGGTGTGTCTTCGTCTTCGACACCGACATTCTGGACACCTTGCCCCGGGCCGACCGGCGCGTCGAGTTCATCCGCGAGTCGCTGGTGGAGCTCGACGAGGACCTGCGCGCCCTCGGGCAGGCCAACGGCGCGCAAGGCGTCGGCCTGATCGTGCTGCACGGCCAGGCCCGCCAGGCCATCCCCGCGCTGGCCCGGCGGCTGCAGGTCCAGGCCGTGTTCGGCAACCACGACGACGATCCGGCGGCGCTGGCGCGCGACGCCCAGGTGTTTGGCGATCTGGCCCACGCCGGCATCCTGTTGCACAGCCACAAGGACCACGTGATCTTCGAGCGGCGCGAGCTGCTGACCCAGGCCGGNCACCCGTTTGGCGTGTTCACNCCCTACAAGAATGCGTGGCTCAANCAGCTCGATCCGTTCCACCTCAAGGCCTACCCGGTGGCGCGCTACGCCGCGACGCTCGCGCCCGTGCCAACCGAATGGGCGGTGCCGGTGCCGCGCCTGTCGGACCTGGACTTCGAGACCACCAACCTCGCGCAACTGCCCGTGCCCACCGGGTCCAGCGGTGCGCGTCAGCTGTTGACCGATTTCCTGCAGCGCATCGACCGCTACGACCAGGCGCGCGACTTCCCCGCCGTCAAAGGACCCAGCTACCTGAGCGTGCACCTGCGCTTTGGCACCCTCTCCGTGCGGCGGGTGGTTTCGGTGGCCCACCGGATGCATCTGCAGGGGATCGCCGGGGCGAGCACCTGGCTCTCGGAGCTGATCTGGCGCGACTTCTACCACCAGCTGCTGGCCAATTTCCCGCAGGTGGCGGACCGGGCGTTCAAACCCGAATACGACCACATCCGGTTTGAGCGTGGCAAACACGCCAGGGAACTGTTCGCTGCCTGGTGCGAGGGCCGCACCGGTTACCCCCTGGTGGACGCGGCCATGGCCCAGATCAACCAGACCGGCTACATGCACAACCGGCTGCGCATGGTGGTCGCGAGTTTTCTGGTGAAGGACTTGGGGCTGGACTGGCGCTGGGGCGAGCGCTACTTCGCCGAACACCTGATCGACTTCGACCTCGCTGCCAACAACGGCGGCTGGCAGTGGGCCAGCTCCAGCGGCTGCGACGCGCAACCCTGGTTTCGCATCTTCAATCCCGTCACGCAGAGCGAGCGTTTTGATCCCCAGGGCAAGTTCATCCGACGCTATCTGCCGCAGCTCACCGGACTGCCCGACGCGGCCATCCACGCGCCCTGGCAGGCCCGCGAGCTGGAGCTGTCTGCCGCGGGCGTGGTGCTGGGCAAGACCTATCCGCTGCCGGTGGTCGATCACGCCAAGGCGCGCGAGCGCACGCTGCTGCGGTATGCGGTGGTGAAGAAGAAAGAACCCCCACGCTCCGCCGCTGCGCGGGTCGCTGCCCCCCGAGGGGGCTGATCCACCTTGGGGCGGCCCGGCGGTGGATCGTCGGCCTTCCACACTCCGCCGCTGCGCGGGTCGCTGCCCCCCGAGGGGCTGATCCACCTTGGGGGGTCAGATCATCAGGCTTCGGCAGCGATCTGCGTGTAGTGCGCGATCAGCGCCAGCAACTCGTCTTCGGAGTACGGCTTGCCCAGGTAGTGATCCACACCCAGTTCGCGCGCGTGTTCGCGGTGTTTCTCCGCGATGCGCGAGGTGATCATGATCACCGGCAGATCGGACAGGCGCGGGTCGCTGCGGATGTTGCGCACGAGGTCGAAACCGTCCATGCGCGGCATTTCGATGTCGGACAACACCACGGTCGGGCGTTCCTGCTGCAGGCGTTCCAATGCCTGCAGACCATCGGCAGCCATCGAGACGCGGTAGCCTTCGCGCTGCAGCAAACGCTGGGTCACCCGACGCACGGTGATCGAGTCGTCCACCACCAGCACCAGCGGCACGGCGCTGAGCGCGGCGTCCACGGGGGTCGAGGTCTCGCCCACCACCTGCGGGGTCTGGCGCTGCTGCTGGGCGATCCACTCATGGACCTGGGTGCCGTACACCGTCGCCAGGGCCACCGGGTTGTAGATCAGCGCCACGGCGCCCGAGGCCAGCACCGACATGCCGGCCAGGCCGGGCAGACGCGAGAGCTGCGGCCCGAGGTTCTTGACCACCACTTCCTGATTGCCCAGCACCTGGTCCACGTGCATGGCCACGCGCTGCGCTGCGCTTCGGAAGATCACCACAGGCAGCGTGCGGCCCTTGGCCTCCTGAGACTGCGCGGAAGACTGCAACAGGGCACCGGACCAGTAGAACGGCACCTCTTCGCCCGCCACCGTCAGGCTGCCCTTGGCATAAGCCCCATCCAGCTCGGCGCTGGAGAGACGGCGCACCACCTGCACCAGGTTGGAAGGCACGCCAAAGGTGAGCCCGCCAGCGCGCACCATCACCACCTGCGTCACCGCGGTGGTCAGGGGCAGCACCAGCTTGAAGCTGGTGCCCTGGCCGGCGCGGGTGCTGGTCTCGATGCGGCCACCGAGCGCCACCACGTCGTTGCGCACCACGTCCATGCCGACACCCCGGCCCGCCAGCGACGTGATCTCGCTCGCCGTGCTCAGGCCGGGTGTGAAGACCAGATGGGCGGCTTCGTCGTCGCTGAGCTGCGTGCCGGCAGGCACCAGCCCCTGGGCCACGCCTTTTTCGCGCAGGCGGGCCAGGTCAAGCCCGGCGCCGTCGTCGCGGAACACCACCGACACGTCGTTGAGTTCCTGGGCCAGGTGAATCTCGATGTGGCCTTCGGCCGCTTTGCCCACCGCCAACCGGGTTTCGGTCGGTTCGATGCCGTGCACCACGCTGTTGCGCAGCAAGTGCTCAAACGCGGCGGTCATCCGGTCGAGCACGCCGCGGTCCATTTCGATATTGCCGCCCACGATGTCCAGCCGCACCTGCTTGCCGGTCTCCTTGGACGCCTGTCGCACCACGCGGTACAGGCGCTCGGAAATGCCTTCGAACTCCACCATGCGGGTGCGCAGCAGGTCGCGCTGCAGTTCGCGGGTCTGGCGCGCCTGGGCCACCAGGCTGTCTTCGGTGGCTTCCACCGCGCGTTGCAGGTTGCGCTGCACGGTGGCCACGTCGTTGACCGACTCGGCCATCATGCGCGTGAGTTCCTGAACCCGGGTGAAACGGTCGAATTCGAGCGGGTCGAAGGACTGGTCGGCGTCGCGTGCTTGAGCCAGACGCGACTGCATCTGGGTCTCGGCCTGCAGTTCGATGTCGCGCAGCTGACCGCGCAGACGGTCCAGGTTGCCCGTGAGGTCCTTGAGCGAGCCGCGCAAGGTCACGAGTTCGGACTCCATGCGCGAGCGGGTGATCATGACCTCGCCGGTCTGGTTGACCAGCCGGTCGAGCAGCTCCGGCCGCACACGCACGGCGGCTCCGGCCCGCGCCTGCAGCAGCGCGGGCACCTGCGGCAGGGTCATCCCGGCCAGTCCCTCCGCGGGACCCGTGGGCGCAGCAGCGTCGACGGGCAACGCCACCGGAGCGGCCACGGCTTCGGGCACCTCACCCGTCTCGTCGGGCGGCGCCTGTTCGGGCGCCCGCTGAATCACATCCTGCGGTTCGGCGTCGGTGCGACGCAGCACGTCAAAACGGGCGCTGATCGCGTCGAACGCGCTCTGCAGCGGCTCAAGGTCGGCACTGCGTTCGACGTCGGACCCCAAACGCTCGGCCGCCGTCTCCATGCGGTGCGCCATCTCACCCAGGCGCAGCGCACCGGCCAAACGGGCGCTGCCTTTGAGGGTGTGCAGATTGCGCAGCACTTCGGAGCGGGCGCTGCCGTTGTCGGGGCGCGCCACCCACTGGCGCAAGGCGCCACCGAGCCGTGGCAGCAGTTCGAGCGCCTCGTCGGCAAAGATCGGAAAAAGATCGACGTCGATCGTGTCCAGGGCATCGATATCGTCGTCGATGTCCTGCACCGGGCCCGCAGCGGGACCGGTCGATTCGTGCAGGCCACCAAAACCGGTGCTGGGTTCGCTGAACGCGGCCACCTCAACGCCGGCAGGTGCCAGCATCGGGGTGGGCGCGTTCGTCGGCGGGGCCTCAAAAAGCGGATCGGACTGCGCCTCGGGCACTTCGGGGGGCAATCCCTCAGGCACAGGCTCGTGCACGACGCGGTAGAGCGCTGCCATCAGCTCGGGGGAAGGCTCCTTGAGGAAGCCGGCCGCGAACTGGTGCAACAGTCGGCGAATGTCTTCGGAAGCGTCAACGAACAGCTGCGCCTGTTCGGCGCTGGCGGCCCAGCCAGCCTGCTGGTGCAGGCCGATCGACTCGATCGCGTGCTCCAGCGCGCGGGCGATGTCGGACAGTGACTGGAAGCCCACGGTGGCCGAACTGCCGGCCAGCGAATGCGCCAGCGCCTCGGCCTGGTCCGGCACCGGCTGGTGGCGCTCCAGCGCCCACTCGGCCAGTTCGGTGCACAGGCGGCGCGACCACTCGTCGGCCTCATTGAGGTAGACGTTGTACAGCTTGATACCGATGCGCAGGTCCCCAATGACCCGGATCTGTTCGTCTGAAGCACCCGGAAAGGACTCCTCAACAGTCTCGACGACCTGGGGTTCCGCGCCCTCATCCACCACCGGTGGCTGCAGGCCATCGGTCGGCGTTTCCGCATGGGTTTCAGTCTCGGGCGTCGGGGGAACCTCGTCCTGAACGACAGCCAGCCCTGCATCATCAGACACCGGCTCGGCCTGGATTTGCGGCGCATCTCGGGTGTCCAGATCGAAGTCGGCGTCGAGCGTGATGGACTCGACCTCCTGCGACGGATGGGCATCCAGATCCAGCGAGAGACCGTCAAACAGGGCCGACACTTCATCGGGCGCGGGCGATGGGAGAGGAGCGGGATCAACCGGGGCCGACGCCGGCTCCACCTCAAGATCCGCACCGTTCGCGACCACCGCGGCGGCAGCCTCGGCCTGCGCACTGGATGACGCGGCCATCAGGCTGTCGAAGTCGATCTCTTCGAACATGGATGGCAGAGGAGCGTCACCTGAGGCGTCGGCGTTCGGTCGATCGGCATCCAGCGTGGGGGCATCCGCGAACGGCACGGTGGCAGAAAAATCGACCTCCGCAGACGCGGGCACCAAACCTTCAACACCCGCGGGCGTCTGCCCTTCGGGGGGCTGGTGCGACGTGTCGTCCAGGGTCACCGCCTCAGCCAGGGTTTCGGCGTGAGTCGGCTCGGGCAGTGCGATTTCGTCAAGGGCGGGAGCGGCCTCATCCGCGGTCTCGACCACGGTCGCCGCGGGAGCGGGGTCGCCCATCCCGTCGGATTCGACGCGCTGCTCGGCCTGCGGCAACGCCAGTGCCAGGTACTGCGCCTGGTTGCGCCAGGCTTCGGCGCTGGCACGGAACGGCCCTGCGCTCCAATGGGTGTCGCGCCGGTCCGCGATGTCCTGCACCCAACGGGAGAACGCGGCCATCGCCTCACCCGCCAGCCGGAGCATGTCGGGATGGGCTCCGCGCTGCTCGGCCAGCACGGCATTGAGCATCTGCTCCATGGCCCACGCCGCCTCGCCAAACTCATTCAGACCCACCATGCGCGAGCTGCCCTTGAGCGTGTGGAACGCGCGCCGCAGCGTGGTGAGGTGTTCCAGATCGGCGGGGTCGACCCGCAGATGTTCCACCGCATCGAGTCCATTGGCCACGACCTCGCGGGCTTCTTCCAGGAAGATGTCGAGCAGATCGTCTTCTTCGTTGTCCTCGGCCATCAGGGTGTTGGGCACCGGAGCGGCAACGGGCGCGGACGCCTGCGACAGGCCCACCAGCGCCTGTGCGCCGGCGCTGGCGCTGTCGCTGACCACCGCCTGGGCCGCGTCGCGCGCGGCGCGTGCCACCCCGGGCTGTTCGGCCAGCGAGGCTTGCGTGGCCAGCGTGTCGAGCTGCTGGCTGAGATCGACCAGGGCCACCCCCTCCTGCACGCCGTCCACCACGCGCTGCACCTCGGCATTGATGGCCTGGGCATCTTGATGGGCCGGTGGCTTGGAAGCCTCGGAACTGAGCGTACGACCCATGAGCGGCAACAGCTCGCCCTTGGCCTCGTCAAACACAAACAGCTTCTTGGCCAGCGCGGGCTGGTAGTTGAGCATGTCCACCAGGAAGCTCAACGCGCTGAGGTTGTTGCCCAACTGCTGGAAGGTTCCGGCTTCGCGGGCCATGGTCTCGTCCACCTCGGTATCCAGGATCTGGTCCACCGTGGCCCGCATCCGCGCCACCGTCTGCACCGCCTGCTCCAACCCGAGCACCGAGAGCACGCCACGCATCTGCGCGAGCTGCGACACCGCCACATGCAACCCGCCCTTTTCGTGGGGGGTGCGGAAAAACTGGTCCAGCGACTTTTCAGCCTCGCCCAGCGAGACCTTGAGTTCGCCCACCACACTGCCCATGGTCTGGCGATCACTCACGCGGCGGTAGAGCTGCTCCATCCAGGCGTCCAGCGGCTGCGCGGGCGCGCCCGCCAACACACTCTCCAGACGCGCGGCCAGCGCCTGGGTGCGCTCGGTCATCTCGCTGTCGTTGGGGTCGAAATCCTCAAAAGCAGCTTCCAGGTACAGCGTGGTGGTCGCCACCTCCATGGCCAGTTCGGGCCTGACGCCGCCGGCATCGCGCGCCGACTGCTCGGCCGTCTTGAACAAGGCCTGCGCCAGCACGGTGCTGGCCGGATGGAGCTTGAGCAGGGAATCGCCCACCAGACCAAACTGGTCGGCCACCTGGCGGGCCCGGCTCGCATCCCCACCCGAAAAGAGCGACCAGGCTTCTTTCGCGGCATGGATGCGCTTGCGTGCCTGGGTCAACAGCGCCGGATCAAAACGCCCCAGCGTCGCCAGGTGGTAGTCCACCGGCTTGGTCGCGGCCAGATCAAATGCCTCACGCACCGCCACGAGGTGAGGCGCTTTGTCTGGCGTGGCGCCATCGGCCTGGGCACAGAAAAACAGCAGGTCGTGCAACAGGGTCTCGGACACCTGGTTCTGACCCCGGGCGAGCGTGGCGAACTGCAGCAGGATGCGCGAAGCCGCCCGCTTGACATACACATCCACCGGCAACAGGCGCTGGGACAGGGCCTCGAAATAGGCCGCGGCCACGCTCCAGAAAGTCCGCACCCGGGCCTCGGTGGCGCCGGCGGACAGTCCCCCGCTGAGCCGGGCCAGTTGCTGTGCGGCGGCGGGGCTCTGGGTCTTGACCACCAGCAACACCAGCCGGTCGAACAACAGGCGCTGGGGGGCATCGCACTGCGACGCGGACGCGCCCTTCGGGGCCTCGAGCACCACGCCACGCTGATCGAAGGGCCACAGATCGGCAGGGTGCACACGCTCGGCGACAGCCAGTTCCTGCACCTCCCGGTACTGCGCAAACAGCGCCACGGGCTGGACCGGCTTGTTGTTGAGCACCGCCTCCAGGTATTCGATCAGGGCGAAACTGGCCCGCTCAACCTTGCCAGCGGCCTCATCGTCACAGACCTGGGGACGCTGCACGAAGCGCTGCACCGCAGCCTCCATCGCCCGCAACACCTGGGCCGGCGCGAGCAGGCCCACCATTTCCAGGGCACCGACCGCCTGGTGCAGCTGCTGGCGGGCGATCCGCAGCGAACCCGGGTCCACCGCCTCCAGGTCGTCGCTGCGGGATCGTTCCGTCTCGCGCACGAAGCGCTTGATGGCCTTGTTGGCCGCGTCGAGCGACTTGCGCAACTCGTCGAACACCCAGGCCAGCGGACCGAGGTCGGCGAGCGGGGCGTCCGTCTGCAAACTGTCGGCGGTGGTGTCGAGCATGATCATCAGTCAGGTTGGTGCACAGACGCGGGAGGGCTCTCAGGCGATCTTGAACCGCGACACGGACTGACGCAGTTCTTCGGCCATGGCGGAGAGCTCACGCACCTGCTGGGCCGTCGAACGCGTACCTTCACCGGTCTGCTCGGTCACGGCAAAAATGTGCTGAATGTTGCCGGCCACCTCGTTGGCCGACTCGGCTTCGCGTGACGTGGCACTGGAGATCTGCTCAATCAGTTCGGCCAGTCGCCGCGACACGCGGTCGATTTCGGACAGCGCGGTACCGGCGTTGTCGGACAGCTTGGCTCCTTCGACCACACCCTGGGTGGAGCGCTCCATGGCGGCCACCGCGTCCTGGGTGTCGGTCTGAATCGCCTTCACCAGCGCCGCGATCTGGCGCGTGGCGTCGGCCGACCGTTCGGCCAGTCGCTGCACTTCCTCGGCCACCACCGAGAAGCCCCGACCGGCTTCACCGGCGGATGCGGCCTGGATGGCGGCGTTCAGGGCCAGCACGTTGGTCTGTTCGGTAATGTCCGAGATCAGTTCGGTGATTTCACCAATCTCCTGCGAAGACTCACCCAGCCGCTTGATGCGCTTGGAGGTTTCCTGGATCTGGTCGCGGATGGCNTTCATACCGCCGATCGCGTCCTGCACNGCCTGCAGACCCGATTCNGCGGCTTGCAGAGAAGTCCGCGCCACCGAGGCCGATTCCTGCGCCTGTCCNGANACCTGGTTGATGCGTTGCGCCATGTCCAGCACGGACTGGCCGGTTTCACGAATCTCGCGCAGCTGCTCGGTGGANGCAGCCAGCAGCTCGGTCGAGGTGCTTTCCACCGCGGACGTGGTCTGCGCCACCCGGGTGGCCGTGGCCTGCACGTTGCCCACCAGCGAACGCAGCTCTTCCACCGTGTAGTTCACCGAGTCGGCGATGGCGCCGGTGATGTCCTCGGTCACNGTNGCTTCCTGGGTCAGNTCGCCTTCGGCCACCGTCTGCAGTTCGTTCATCAACCGCAGAATGGCCGCCTGGTTGGCGTCGTTCACGCGCTTGGCATCCTGCTCCAGCGACTCGGCCGCCTGNCGCTGACGCTCAGCCACCCGTTGGCGCTGNCGGCTGTCCTGCAGCTGCACATAGGCCAGGCCGCCCGCGCAACCCAGCGCAAAGACCGCGGACAGCAGCAAGACGGCGATTTCTGCGCCGCCCAAGCCAGAGCGGGACGACAGGCTCGACTGGAGCTTGCCCAATGCCAATCGCAAGGGTTCGCTGTCGGCAATGATGCCGGCCTGCGCCTCCCGGGCCGACACCAGACCCTGCAGGTTGCCCAGAATCGCGCCAGCTTCGGTGCGGGTCTGCTCGTACATGGCCAGCAGTGCCTCCAGCCGTTCGCGCACCTGTTCGTCCTTGGCGGCGGCAAGGCGCAACTCTTCACTGCCCTTGAGCAAGCCGTCGGCGATTTCCTTGAAGGTGTTCAAGTCCTTGCCCAACAGGAACACCGCCTCGGGACTCACACCCTCCATGGTCAGGAATTCGTTGGCCGACTTGCCGATGCGCTGGGTCAACATCACCAGCTGGCCAGACGCCGAAATTTCGGCCGCTGGCGCGTTCTGCTGCAGCTTGAGGGACGAGACGGTCTCGGCGATTTCCAGCAGGTCGGAAGACTGCCGGTTGATCGTGCGCAGGGCGTCGCCCACCTGGGTCAGAATTTTCTGCTGCGCGAGAATGGCGGCGGCGTTGTCGTGCGCACGCTGCACCACCGGGGTAAGTTCACTCAGCTGCGGCTGGAGTTCGGCCGCCAGCGCGACAAGGTCCGCGCCATGGGAATGGCTGTCGCCTGCGCCATGTTCTCCGCTGGCGCCCACACGGAGCGCGGCGACGTTGTCAAACAGCACCTCGGCACTCTGATCCACTTCCGGAAAAGCCGCAGCACTGCCGATCAAGGCCTGTGACGCGCTTTTGGCCAGTCGCTGCGACTGCATCAGCGCCTCGCCGGTAGCGGCCACCTGCAGACTCAGGTTCTGGGTCTGATTCAGCACGAAGAACGTCACCGCACCCAACACCACCAGGCCAAACGCCAGCAAGGTGGCCAGGGTCCTCTGGTGCTGTTCGGCCAAGCGGCGGCCCAGCAAGGGCAGCGACACCATCCCGGCCTCGGACGGGTTTTCATCGTCCGGCGACCGGCTTTCCGGAAGGTCACCCGCTGCGGAGTCCGGCGCGAGCCGCGCGGCGGCCAGATCGGCGATGTCCTGGTCGATGGAATCGCCCAGGTCGGGTTCGGGTTCATCACCAGCTTTTTTCTTGAACAGTCCCTGGAATCGATCAAGCATGGCCATGAGAAAACCTTCCAACAGAAAACAACATACGGGAAACCGGTATTGGCCGACGGCGTTCGGCCATCAGGCNGCGATGGCCAGAAATTCGGACTCACCCGCCAAGGCCTGAAGATCAAGCTCCTGCCACAGCTGGCCCTGGTGNTCGATCAGACAACGGGTGAAATAAGCGGGAGCATTCTCGGGGTTGGACCCCAGCGCACTGAACATGGCCGGNTTGCGCAGGCCCAGCAGGCGATCGATCCAGAGCACGGCATTGACNCCCAGCGCGGCATGCAGACTGACCAGCCGCGATTCNGAAGACACGCGNTCCCCACTTGTGGCAGGCGCGAGCGACCGGTTCAGCAAACGCGCCAGATCCACCACGCCGTGCAAGCCACCCCGCAGACTGGCCACCCCGGCGTACCAGGGCTTGGTGTAAGGCACGGACTGAATGGGGGACCAGGGGAAAATCTCGCCCGCCTGGACCAGCGGTATCAGGTAGCGCTGCCCGCCCGCTTCCACGGCCAGCCAGGAGGCTGTCGCAGCTTCGGTTTTCGCGGCGGACAGACGTTGCGCCAGTCGTTCCTGCAGATCCTTGAGTGACTGTCGGTTGGTGGCCATGCTGGGTAAGGTTCGGGGCGCGTGCGGTGG
>C687J26845_10001905_pt1 | contig 12458 bp, 9 predicted proteins | sample RifCSPlowO2_12_FD_26845 | JGI IMG/M metagenome (IMG submission 26845) | reverse complement strand
TGTCCATGGCGTAGCGGCCCTTAGGGGTGAAGTGGCTGTAACGGCCATTGGCGCCCTGGGTCAACCGGAACGGCCCGCCGCTCCAGGGCAGCGGGTAGTGGTAAAGCACCGGCAGCAAGCGCGGATCACCCAGGGCGGTGCGCAGTTTGGCCTTGTAGTGCATGGGCTTGCTGGCATCCAGCGGCGCGAGGGTAAGCAGGCGGATTTTGCTGCGCGGCGGCAATACCCAGCGGATCGGTTTGTCTGGCACGCCGCCGGCGTTTTCCAGGCGGTCCAGGCGCAGCTCGATTTCCACCGGGGCATACAGCTCGTTATTCACCAGCAGGGTTTCGCCGGCGTCATGCTTTTGGGTTTCAAGCTTTACCTGCTGGTCGATGTGCTCAACCATGCGGTCACGAAACACGAACACCTGGGCGCCGGGCGCAGCCTTGTCGGTGTAGGTCACCACGCCAGAGGCATCGGTGTATTTATAGATGGTCAGCGCCTGGGCCACATTGGCCAGCAGCAGCGCCGCACACAGAGTCATTAAGCGGGTAAACATAAGCTCTCACGTCTTATCGGCTATCCCGACAAGGTTAGCAGCGCGATTCCCCGACCGCGAGAGACTCGCCTTGCCAGTGTGCGGCAGTCGGCATTGCCCGGCAGCCGTCCCGCTCGTCTGATACGCGCCTGTAAGTGCTGCCCTAGAGCCTTGCATGCGACTTTAGTCGTAGGGGCTACACGCGCGCCATCGCCTAGACTGCCGGGCTCTTTCGCCCCGCACGAGGTTACCCGTCATGTTCGCTGATCGCATTCGCCTGTCCTCACTACTCGACAAGGTGATGAGCGCTGCCGATGCAGCCGCCTTAATCGAGGACGGCATGACCGTCGGCATGAGCGGCTTTACCCGCGCCGGTGAAGCCAAGGCGGTGCCCCGCGCGCTGGCCGAGCGAGCCAAGACCCAGCCCCTGCAAATAACCCTGATGACCGGCGCCAGCCTCGGTAACGACCTCGACAAGCAGCTCACCGAAGCCGGCGTGCTGGCCCGGCGCATGCCGTTTCAGGTCGACAGCACCCTGCGCCGCGCGATCAATGCCGGTGAGGTGATGTTCATCGACCAGCATCTCTCGGAAACCGTCGAACAACTGCGCAACCACCAGCTCAAGCGCCCGGATATCGCGGTGATCGAAGCCGTGGCCATCACCGAGCAAGGCCATATAGTGCCGACCACCTCGGTGGGCAACTCGGCCAGCTTCGCGATCTTCGCCAAGCAGGTCATCATCGAGATCAATCTGGCGCACAACCCCAACCTAGAAGGCCTGCACGACATCTACATTCCGACCTACCGGCCGACCCGCACGCCGATTCCGCTGGTGGCGGTGGACGACCGGATCGGCAGCAGCGCGATTCCCATCGACCCGGCGAAGATTGTCGCCATCGTCATCAGCAATCAGGCCGACTCGCCGTCCACCGTGCTGCCAGCGGATGCCGAGACCCAGAGCATTGCCGATCACCTGATCGATTTCTTCAAACAGGAAGTGGCCGCCGGGCGCATGGAAAATAACCTTGGCCCGCTGCAAGCCGGCATTGGCAGCATCGCCAATGCGGTGATGTGCGGGCTGATTGACTCGCCCTTCCACGACCTGACCATGTACTCGGAAGTGCTGCAAGATTCGACCTTCGACCTGATCGACGCCGGCAAGCTGAGCTTCGCCTCCGGCAGCTCAATCACCCTGTCGAGCCGGCGCAATGTCGACGTATTCGGCAACTTGGAGAAGTACAAAGACAAGCTGGTGCTGCGCCCGCAGGAGATCTCCAATCACCCGGAAGTGGTGCGGCGCCTAGGCATAATCGCGATCAACACGGCGCTGGAGTTCGACCTGTACGGCAACGTCAACTCCACCCACGTCGGCGGCACCAAGATGATGAACGGCATTGGCGGCTCGGGGGATTTTGCCCGCAACGCGCACCTGGCGATCTTCGTCAGCAAGTCGATGGCCAAGGGCGGCGCGATCTCCAGCGTGGTGCCGATGGTCAGTCATGTCGATCACACCGAGCATGACGTCGACATCCTCGTGACCGAGCAAGGGCTGGCGGATTTGCGTGGCCTGGCGCCGCGCGAACGGGCGCGACTGGTCATCGACAACTGCGTGCACCCGGACTACCGCGCCGCCCTCAATGCTTACTTCGAAGCCGCCTGCGCCAAGGGTGGACACACTCCGCACCTACTGCGCGAAGCCCTGCAGTGGCATATCGACCTGGACGAAACCGGGCGCATGCTGGCCAGCTAAAACGTACGCGGCAATGCAAAAAGCCGCTGGTGGTTTGCACCCCAGCGGCTTTTTTCTGCGTGTTTCACTTAGCCCAGACGGCTACTACGCGGCGCTTTTAACTTAGCCGTTGCAGCAGCAGAAACCCCGACAGCAACAGGGTATTGGCCGCCCAGGCCGCCGTCAGCACGCTGGCCAGATCGCCGTAAGTCTGGTTTGCCACGTTGTGCCGGCACAGCCAGATTTCGCTGATGATCCACACCGTGTAGCCGATCAGCAAGGCAAACATCAGCAGCAAGGTGGTCAGCGCCGCACCGCTGAAATACACCGCCAAGGTCGTGGCCCAGAGCAGGCTGCTGGGAATTACCCCATAGAACCAAAAAACTTCGCGCAGTGGTTTGACGATCAACATCGAGCCGAAAACTGAGGATTTCATAATAACGAGTGCTCCTGATTGGCGATGCAGTCGGCTCTTTCGAACGGCTGCGACAAGGCCCTCAAGACAACAGCGGCCTACTTTTAGGATAGTAGCCGAGCCGCCTGCGTCAAACCGCCGCAGCCCCACCGCAACAAGCTAACGCATTAGTGTCCAGCGCTAGGCGCTACTCAGCCAAGGCGTCAGGCGCCAGGCACAAAGTGCTTTTGCACCGTGCCCCGGGCGATCAGCCGCGACAGGTAATCGAGCTTTTGTGGGTCGCGGTCGACGAAACGGAAGGTCACTTGCAGCCATTCGCTGTCCGGGCTTTGCTCGAAAGCGGCGATGGCGTGCAGGTAGCCATTCAGGCGCGCCACCTCGCCGCCCTCGCCCTGCTCCAGATCGAGCACTGCGCTTTCGAGAATCTGCGGCAACGGCTCGCTGCGTTTGACCAGCACCACCGCATCCTTAAGGCTCAGGCCCTTGATCACGCAGGCGAGCACGCCAGCGGGCAAGCGCAACTGGCCCTGACCGCGACCACCGGGGGGGGCCGCCGCCGCTTTAGCGCCGCTGACCAGCGGGGCCACCAGCGCCCGCGCTGGAGCCGCCACGGGCGCCGACTTAGCGCCGGTGAGGGCCGACAATGAGTCATTGGCAAAGGGATTGGCCGCCGCTGGCTTGGCTGCCGGCGCCGGACTTTTGCTGCCGGTCAGCGCCGACAACGAATCATTGGCAAAGGGATTGGCCGCCGTGGACTTGGCCGCTGGCCCGCTGAGATTGGCCAGCGCGCCGCTGCGACTGAGTGCCTTGGTTACCTTGCTGATCAGCTGTTCGCTGGAGAACGGCTTGCCGACAAAGTCGGAAACCCCGGCCTGAATCGCCTGCACCACATTCTCTTTGTCGCCTCGGCTGGTGACCATCACAAAGGGGGTGGTTTTCAGGCTGTCCTGCTCACGGCACCAGCTGAGCAGCTCCAGCCCCGACAGCTCAGGCATTTCCCAGTCGCACAGAATCAGGTCAAAGGCCTGCTTGCCGAGCATCTGCTGGGCTTTGCGACCGTTGACCGCTTCTTCTATATGGATGCCGGGGAAGTGGTTACGCAGACTTTTTTTGATCAAGTCACGGATGAAAGGCGCGTCATCCACCACCAGTACACTGACTTTACTCATCAACCACTCCCGTTCGAATGGTCTTAAGCATAGTCGCCTGTGCTGGCATTACGCCAACCCCAAAGCCCTAGATGGTCGTTAAGTATCGCAACGCTTTAGCTGCGCCGATAAGTGCGCGCCGAACATCGGTAGGGTGGGCTTCAGCCCACCCTACGAAATCGATCATCTGCACTTAAGGGATAGGGGGTCATCCCGAAGGCGCAGCGCTTACCGTCATTCGCGCTTTACTCGCGCGGCTTGCCCTGCACTTCTTCCTGCATGCGCTTGAGGCCCATGTGCCGCACGTCGGTGCCGCGCACCAGGTAGATCACCAGTTCGGCGATGTTGCGCGCGTGGTCGCCGATCCGCTCCAGCGAACGCAGCGCCCAAATGACGTTGAGCACCCGCGAGATCGAGCGCGGGTCTTCCATCATGTAGGTGACCAGTTCGCGCAGGGCGCTCTTGTATTCACGGTCGATGATTTTGTCGTACTGGGCCACCGACAAGGCCAGGTCGGCATCGAAACGGGCGAAGGCATCCAGTGCCTCCTGGACCATTTTGCGCACCTGATCGCCGATATGGCGCACTTCGACGTAGCCACGCGGGGCCTCGCCTTCTTCGCACAACAGGATCGCGCGCTTGGCGATTTTGGTCGCCTCATCGCCGATCCGCTCCAGGTCGATCACCGACTTGGAGATGCTGATAATCAGCCGCAAATCCGAGGCAGCCGGCTGGCGACGAGCGAGAATGCGCACGCACTCTTCATCGATGTTGCGCTCCATCTGGTTGATCTGCTCGTCGCTCTCGCGCACCTGCAGGGCCAGGCCGGAATCGGCCTCGACCAGGGCGGTGACCGCATCGTTGACTTGCTTTTCAACCAGGCCGCCCATGGCCAGCAGGTGGCTGCGAACCTCTTCCAGTTCGGCGTTGAACTGGGCGGAAATGTGCTGGGTGTGGCTGTCTTTGTTCATCATAAAGGCTCCGCAAAAGCTGCCGGCGGCACGCGTTAAATTGCCCGCCGATTAATCATCTCTCCAGGTACTGCGCATGCCGCCAAGGTTTGGCGGCAGCCCCTGCTGTCAGCCATAACGACCGGTGATGTAGTCTTCAGTTTGCTTCTTGGCCGGGTTGGTGAACAGCGTGTCGGTGTCGCCAAACTCGATCAGTTTGCCCATGTACATAAAGGCCGTGTAGTCCGAGACGCGCGCGGCCTGTTGCATGTTGTGGGTGACTATGACGATGGTGAACTTGGTCTTCAGCTCGCAGATCAACTCTTCAACTTTCAGGGTCGAGATCGGGTCCAGCGCCGAGCACGGCTCATCGAGCAACAGCACTTCGGGCTGCACGGCGATAGTACGGGCAATCACCAACCGCTGCTGCTGGCCGCCGGACATGCCCAGGGCCGAGTCGTTCAGGCGGTCTTTCACTTCGTCCCACAACGCGGCGCCGCGCAGCGATTGCTCGACGGCCTCATCGAGAATGCGCTTCTGGTTGATGCCCTGAATGCGCAGGCCGTAGGCGACGTTTTCGTAGATGCTTTTCGGGAAGGGGTTGGCCTTCTGGAACACCATACCGACGCGGCGACGCAGGTCGGCCACATCTTCGCCTTTGCGATAGATGTCGCGGCCGTCCATGTTGATCGCGCCTTCCACCCGGCAGCCATCAACCAGGTCATTCATGCGGTTGAAGCAGCGCAGCAGGGTCGACTTGCCGCAGCCGGACGGGCCGATAAAAGCGGTTACCCGCTGCTTGGGAATATTCAGCTTAACGTCGTACAGAGCCTGCTTGTCGCCGTAGAACAGATTCAGGCCAGGCACTTCCAGGCCAACGGTTTCCTCGGCCAGACGCATGCTCTGCGAGCTGCGCCCCAGGCTGCTGATGTTGATACCATGTGTATGGGGCTCGTGTTGCATAACTTCACTCCGTAACGGATGCGTGAAAGATTGTGGCATTGGTGGACAAGGCTTAGCGCTGGTCCACCCGACAAAATGGGTTGCTGGCGCTAGATCAATGATCCAGGGCTTTGTATTTTTCGCGCAGATGGTTGCGCAGGGTGACCGCGGAAATATTCAGTAGCGCGATCACCAGCACCAGCAACATCGCGGTGGCAAACACCAGCGGCCGCGCCGCCTCGACGTTGGGGCTCTGGAAGCCGACGTCGAAAATATGAAAGCCCAGGTGCATGATTTTTTGATCGAAGTGCAGGTACGGATAATTGCCATCCACCGGCAGCGCCGGCGCCAGCTTGACCACGCCCACCAGCATCAGCGGCGCCACTTCACCAGCGGCGCGGGCCACAGCGAGGATCAGCCCGGTCATCATCGCCGGAGTCGCCATCGGCAAGACGATCTTCCACAGGGTTTCCGACTTGGTCGCACCCAGTGCCAGGGAGCCTTCACGCAGCGCCCGGGGAATCCGCGCCAGGCCTTCTTCGGTGGCGACAATCACCACCGGCACGGCGAGGATCGCCAGGGTCAGCGAGGCCCAAAGCAAGCCGGGAGTACCAAAGGTCGGTGCCGGCAGGGCTTCAGGGAAAAACAGCCGGTCCAGCGAGCCGCCCAGCACATAGACGAAGAAGCCCAGACCAAACACCCCGTAAACAATCGCCGGCACCCCGGCCAGGTTGTTCACCGCGATGCGGATAATCCGCGTCAGGGTGTTTTGCTTGGCGTATTCACGCAGGTACACCGCCGCCAGCACGCCGAACGGGGTGACGATGATGGCCATCAGCATGGTCATCATGATGGTGCCGAAAATCGCCGGGAAGATCCCGCCCTCGGTGTTGGCTTCCCGCGGGTCGTCACTCAAGAACGACCAGAGGTTGTGAAAGTAAGTGCCCAGCTTGGCGAATACCGACATGCTGTTGGGCTGCAGGGCTTTGACGATTTTGCCCAGGCTGACTTCCTTCTCTTCGCCACCCACTTCACGCAGCACCAGGCTGTCGCGGTCGAACTCAGTGTGCAGGCTCAGCAGCTCGCCTTCCAGGGCCTGATAGCGGGCCTCCAGGGCGGCGCGCTCGGCGTCGATATCGGCTTGCGCTGTGGCATCCAAAAGCCCTTGCAGCTCCAGCTTGCGGGTTTGCAAACGCAGGCGCTCGAGGCCGTGGTTGATCGCGCTGATGTCTTTCTTCTCCAGCTGGGCGAGCCGGCTGGACAACTGGTTGACCCGCGCCAGTCGCTCTTGCAGCACCGGCCAGGCGGCCTGACCTTCGGCGATGACCTTGCCGCTTTCTTTCAGGCTGACGATATAGCCGTAGAAGTTGCCCCACTCGCGGCGCTCCAGCGCCACCAGCTCTTGCGGGTAGCTGCGCTCGGTCAGCCACTCGCCGATCACCCAGGAGAAATCGCTGCCGTAGACTTCACGGTTGCCGACCTTGATCAGGTCGCGGGTCATAAACTCCGGGCCCTGCTCGGGCACCGGGAAACCGGCGCTTTTCAAGCGCACGCGGGTCACTTCTTCGTCTTGCACCAGCTCGCCGACGATCAGATGCGCAGCCTGGCCGGGAATCTGATAGTTGGCCTGCAGCAAGTCGGCCGGCCAGAAATAGCCCAGGCCACGGACGCTGATCAGCAGCAACAGACCGAGGGTCATGATCACCGCGATCGACACGGAACCCGCGCTCATCCACACGCCGGGAGCGCCGCTTTTGTACCAAGATTTCAAGGAATGCTGTTTCACGATAACTACCTATATTCCACGCCCAGGGCAGCAGCTATTAGAGCGACGCGTACTTGCCACGCAAGCGCTGACGGATCAATTCGGCCAGAGTGTTCATCACGAAGGTGAACGTCAGCAGCACAAAAGCGGAGAGAAACAGCACCCGATAATGCGAACCGCCGACCTCGGATTCCGGCATCTCCACCGCGACGTTGGCCGCCAGGGTGCGCATGCCTTCGAAAATGTTGGCGTCCATGATCGGCGTGTTGCCGGTGGCCATCAGCACAATCATGGTCTCACCGACCGCACGGCCCATGCCGATCATCAGCGCCGAGAAGATCCCCGGGCTGGCGGTCAGAATCACCACCCGCGTCAACGTTTGCCACGGCGTCGCACCCAAGGCCAGCGAACCCAGGGTCAGGCTGCGCGGCACACTGAAGATCGCGTCTTCGGCAATCGAGAAGATGTTCGGGATCACCGCAAAGCCCATGGCCAGACCGACGATCAAGGCGTTGCGTTGATCGAACTGGATGCCCATGTCGTTGGTGATCCACAAGCGCATGTCGCCGCCAAAGAACCAGGTTTCCAGTAACGGGCTCATGCCCAGCGACAACCAGCCCACGCCCAGCAGCACCGGGATCAGAATCGCAGCTTCCCAACCGTCTGGGACCCGCTGGCGAATCGAGGCCGGCAAGCGGCTCCAGGTAAAGCCGGCCAGCAGAATGCCTATCGGCGTCAGCAGCAACAGGCTGAATACTCCGGGCAAGTGCAGCTCAACATAGGGCGCCAGAAACAGGCCGGCGAAGAAGCCGAGAATCACCGTCGGCAGCGCTTCCATCAACTCGATCACCGGCTTGACCTTGCGGCGCATGCTCGGCGCCATAAAGTAGGCGGTGAAGATGGCCGCGGCAATCGCCAGCGGCGCGGCCAGCAACATGGCGTAGAAGGCCGCTTTCAAGGTGCCATAAGTCAGCGGCGCCAGGCTCATCTTCGGCTCGAACTCGGCGTTGGCCGCGGTCGATTGCCAGATGTACTCAGGCTTGTCGTAGCTCTCGTACCAGACCTTGCTCCACAGCGAGCTCCAGGAAATTTCCGGGTGCGGGTTGTTCAGTTTGAGCGGCAGCAGCTGGCCGCCGGCCTCGACCACCAGCTTGTTGGCCCGTGGCGACAGCGCCAGCAGGCTGGCATTGGCGGCCACCGGTTCGATCAACAAGGTGCGCTGGGCGGTGCTGTGGAACACCCCCAGTTCACCGGCGCCGTTCAGCGCGACGAAGCCCTTGCGGCGCTCCTCGGGAACGATTTGGCGGATCGCCGAATCGCCCATCTGGAAGTCGCGGATATGCTTGAGGCGCTGCTGATCATCCGGGTCGCGAGCCATAAACCATTGGGCTATGCCGCCCTTGGAGTCGCCGATCATCAGGGAAATGCCACCGAGCAGCTGGCTGCTGGTGGTCACTTCACTGGTCGCATCCTGGAGCAATTCATAGCGGCCATTGAGGCTGCGCTGGCGCAGATTGAACACGTCCATATGGGCGCGGCCATTCACCACAAACAGCCAGTTCTGCCGCACATCGATAAACAGTGCCTTGATCGGTTCGGCAATTTGCGGCAGTTCGATGCGCGCTTCAGTAACGCTGGTTTCGCCAGTGAACTGGTTTTCTTCCTTGGTCAGCTCCAGCACATGCAACTGCGTGCCGGTGGAACCCACCACCAACAAGGTATCGTCGTGCACGCCGAGGTTGACGTGCTCCAGCGGCCGACCCTGGGCATCCACCTGCAGCGCCGTTTCACCGTAGGGGTACTCCAGCTCCGGGGTGATGGTTTTCTTGCCGTCCGGATAACTGGCCTTGTAGGCGTGGCGCAGCACCAGCGCCTGACCATTGGACAGGCCCAACACCACCATGGCACTGCCCGGCTGCCCTTGCTGCAACGACACCACCTGGGCGCCGGCCGGTAACGGCAAGCTGACGCGGCGCAGTTCATTGCCGGTCTTCAGCGCAAAAAACAGCGCCTCGCCCCGATCGGAAATCCGCAGGCCGATTTGATTTTGTTCTTCGATTGCCAACAACAGCGGCTTACCGGCGTCTTGCAGCCAGGCCGGGCTCTGCACCTTGCTCTCGCTCAGCTCGGCGCCCTTGAACAGCGGCATCACCACATAGGCCAGGTAGAAGAAAATCAGCGTGATGGTGGCCAGCACCGTGAGCCCGCCGACAAACACATACCAGCCGGTCAGGCGGTCTTTGAGCGCGCGAATGCGCCGCTTGCGTTGCAATTGCGGGGTATTGAAGTCAATCCGCGCAGGAGAAGAATTAGTCATGGGGAAGTTGGCCAGATCGTTCATGCTGATTATCCAACAAAGCCTAACGGCGCTTTGTGACAGAAAGATTACAGAGCGCAAACACAAAAGGTCCGCCGACCAGTAACACTGGTAGCGAACCTATTAATTAGCGCGGCCTGACTGCTCAGACCACGCCTGGGCTTCCTTACCCTTGCCGCCTAGAACTTAGAGACCGAGGTCTTTCAGCGCCTTGGCCACGACTTTGGCTGGCAGCGGGATATAGCCGTCTTTAACTACGACCTGCTGGCCTTGCTGCGACAGTACCGACTTCAGGAACTCGGCTTCCAGCGGTGCCAATGGCTTGTTCGGTGCCTTGTTGACGTAGACAAACAGGAAGCGCGCCAGCGGGTATTTGCCGCTCAGTGCGTTGGCTTCGTTGGCTTCTTCGACTTCACCACCGTCTTTCTTCGACAGGGGTACGGCGCGGGTGCTGGAGGTCTTGTAACCGATGCCCGAGTAACCGATACCGTTCAACGACTGGCTAACCGACTGCACCACCGAGGCCGAACCTGGCTGCTCGTTGACGTTGCCCTTGAAGTCGCCTTTGCACAGCGCGGCTTCTTTGAAGTAACCGTAGGTGCCAGATACCGAGTTACGACCGAACAGCTGAATCGGCTTGTCGGCCCACTCGCCGGTCAGACCCACGTCGCCCCAAGTTTTGATGTTCGAACCGCCACACAGACGGTTGGCCGAGAAAATGCCGTCAACCTGGGCCATCGACAGGCTTTTGATCGGGTTATCTTTGTTCACAAACACGGCCAAGGCATCGACGGCGACCGGTACGGCGGTCGGCTTGTAGCCGTATTTGCTTTCGAAGGCGGCCAGTTCGACGTCCTTCATCTGGCGGCTCATAGGGCCCAGGTTAGAAGTACCTTCGGTCAAAGCCGGTGGCGCGGTAGAGGAACCAGCGGCCTGAATCTGAATGTTCACGCTTGGGTACATCTTTTTATAGTCTTCAGCCCACAGGGTCATCAGGTTGGCCAAAGTGTCCGAGCCTACGCTGGACAGGTTGCCGGATACGCCGGTGGTTTTCGTGTAAGCAGGGATTGCTGGATCAACATTGGCGACCGCGCTGGCAGTCGCAACAGCTGCCGCGACAAACGTCATGGCCGTCATCAAACGCTTCAGTTTCATGCCTTACTCCTAGCTGGATAGGTTAACTCGGCGGCCAGTATCGGTAGGCCATGTGACCACTCTATGGCTTGATTGTGACAATTAGATGAATGTCCGAGCCTGGAGTAAAGACCATAGACGCCAGCCAGCAACAGTCGCCGACGCAAGCGGCGGCCAATCGAGGATAAGCATTCACATGAGAGCTAAAAGCTGATGCGGTTTGTGCAGGAGGGGCTTTAGCGACCCACATGGATGTGGGAAATGCGGCGAGCCGTATGGAACGGCTGCCGCCCGCGATTGGGTCGTAGTTTTGGCGCAAATCCCAAGCCTGATCGCCACGCACGGTGTTTCGCGGCTAAAGCCCCTCCTACCAAACACTACGACCACAGAGCCTTTATTTACTCCGACAACACCAGCGGCAGCGGAATTTCGGCGAAGGGCACCGGCAGCTTGAAAGTGCCATCGGCCGGCTGATTGGCGCGGGTGATAGCGACCAGCTGGCGAATATCCTGCAAGCGCAGGGCTTGCGGGACGTGCGGGTCGTTGCCGAAGAAGTCCTCCCAGTGACCAATCACCGTCAGCCGTGGCTGCAGGCGTTTGAGCAATATCTCGGGATAGGCCGGCGACTGGTTCCAGGCGCCGGCGCAGAGCACTTCAACATCCACCCGCTTAGTGTCTGGCAGCTGCGGTGGCAAGCCCAGGGGCGCGGTGCTGCCGGCGTCTTGGTAGTGGATGCGATAAACCGGCTTACCTTGCGCGTCGAGCAAATCCACCAGCCAGGCCAGGGTCTGGCCTTCTTTCCAGCCGAACACCGAGGTCGGTAATTCGGTCAGGTCCTGGTCGTAACTGCCGGTCAGCAACTTGATGCCGAACATATGCGGCGAGTGCTCGCTCTTGATCGCCATGGCGCGGATCTGCCCCTTGGGCGAGTAAAACCACTGACCTGGGGTGGCACCGAGGGCCATCTCCGCTTCGGCATCGACGATGCGCTCACGGGGGATCGCGGCGGCGAGGATATGACCCATGGTCTTGCTGCCATAGACCTTGGCCTGCGGCGCGTGGGTTTGCAGAATGCGCGGCACGTCCAGCAGATGATCATAATGGGCGTGGCCCACCAGCAGCATGCTGACATCGGCGGCCGGCGGCATCAGTTGATCGATCTTGGCGTTATCGGCCACCACCGTCAGCGGCGGCTGACCGAGGGTCGCCGGGTTGCTGAACGAGGGCGCAAACAGCAACGCCTCACCCTGCCAACGCAGCAAATAACCGCCGACCCCGAGGTATTGCATGCTCGGCGGGGCCACCTTGGTTGCCTCCCAGAGCGGCAAGCCGGCAGGGTTTTGCGCGCACCCGGCGAGCAACAGCAGTGATAACAGGGCAATCCGACGCAGCATGGCCAAGCTCCTTGAAAATGACGCTGATTAGTTACCCGCTGGGGGCAAAACGTAGGGTGGGCTTCAGCCCACCGAGACCCTTATCCAGCGCTGGTGGGCTAAAGCCCACCCTACAAAATAGCCCTGCAGCCTAACGGCTCGCCC
>C687J26845_10001903_pt1 | contig 12464 bp, 6 predicted proteins | sample RifCSPlowO2_12_FD_26845 | JGI IMG/M metagenome (IMG submission 26845) | reverse complement strand
CGCGATATTACAGGCCGGAGGAGCTGGCTTGGCGGGAGCGGCCGGCGGTGCCGTCACCGGGGCTATGATTGGCGCGGCCGGCGGTCCTATCGGGGCGGCAGGCGGGGCGGTCATCGGCGGCATTGCCGGCCTGGTGACAGGCGGTATCCAGGCGTACACTGGCCTACGAGCTTCCCGCGACAACCGGCGCAAGGAGGAAAAGGCCCTGCGCGAAATGATTGCCCGCGAAGAACGGCGGTATAACCAACAGCGGGCGGACCAGCAGGAGCAGCAGCGGTACGACCGGCGCACGGCGGCCCTGCAATCCCAATGGCTCGCCATGCAGACGGCGGGGCGCAAGGTGAACGAGTTGATAGCCCAGGGTCATGTAAAAACCGACCGCTTCGTATCCAACGGGAGGTAAGATGGCTCGTTCAGCGATGCAAATGCCGATCTACACCCCGGAGCCCGAGTTCAAAGGGCTGGGGATTGTGGGCAAGGCCCAGGCGGCGGCGGAATCGGCGGCAGCCCCGGCGATGCAAGCCTCGCAATTTCTGCAACAGCAGCAGCAGCAGTCCGAGGCTGACGCCAAGACCAAGGCCCAGGCCGCGCAGTTTCAAAAGCTCCTGCAAACGGGCGTACAAGGGATGCAAGGGTATGTACAGGAGATTTCCGGAACCCAACCTGAGCTAGGCCAGCGGTTTGCGGCCCAGCTTCAAAATTTCGCCCCGTTGCTTTCCGACCCGAATATCAAGCGGGAAAAGGCGTGGGAGATGACATCGTGGATTTACGACTCCTGGGACAAGCAGGTGAAAGAGGCGAACAAACTGCCTGAATTGACGTTTGAGCAAAAGCAGGCTCAGACCCTGGACACGCACCGAAAGACCAAGGAGATAGACAAGGAATTTGAAAAGCCTCAGCGGGTGTCGGACGCGGCGAAGGATCGGGCGCGGAAGTTGGCGATGGCCGAGAAGAAAATCGGGATGTCGATGAATAACCTCATCGCAAATATCGTAGCGCGGAGCGAGAACAAAGAAGAATCGCTTGACGACGAAGCCAAAGCTGCCGCCCAAGACAAGTTTGATAAACTATGGGATGATCTGAACTCAGCCGAGATTGAGGCGGGCGGCGATGCTACGCCAAAAGGGACGTCTCTTTATAAAAGTCCGTCGATGAAGTATTACACCGGGCCGGGATTTGGACATGGAGATTCGGACATAGCGAAGCCGAATAAAACATCGCTCAAGGCATACGAGCCTGGAAAAATAGTTGAATATCAAGGCGTGAAGTACCAGGTAAAGGCTGGCGCTGTCCCGACAATAAAGGATGGCGTTCAATATTTCAAACAAAGCGATTGGGAGCAAATAGATTGAATGGCCAAGGAACTCGCTCCCTGGGAAATGGAATGGGCGGCCCCATCTGATCCTCTTACCGAAGCTGTAAACCGTAGCGCAGCGACCGTCGAAGTCGCACCTAAAGCGCCAAAATCATTCCCTCTAGGCGAAAAAGACTTCAACGTCAAGCGCAAGCGGACCCAGAAATGGGACCAGTATATTGACATCTTCGCCAGCGAATACCCAGACCTTCCAGACCTTGGCAATCTCGCGAAAGCGGCCATGCTCCAAGAATCAGGCGGGCATGTCAAAGCAACGTCGACCGTAAACGGCAAACCCGGCGCCCGGGGGCTGATGCAGGTCATGCCCAAGACATGGGAAGGCATGGGGCGCGACCCGTCCAAGATTTACGACCCCATAGAGAACATTGCCGGCGGAGTGCAATACCTGGCCGAGCAATACCGGGCTTTTGGGGACCGGCGGCTGGCCATGGCCGCGTATAACGCGGGACCCGGCAACGTGCGCAAGGCAGGAAACCGGGTTCCGGACATTGAGGAAACCAAGGCGTATGTTGATGCCGTTGAGGGATACTACGGCGTTTTGGCCGGAACCGATACACCACCGTGGGAATTGCCATGGGCTACGCCGGGGCAGGAAAAGCCAGGTGTTGGCATGGGTGATGTTAAGTTGGCTGAATCGCAAGCCACGCCGCTTCCGGCCACAGTTCGAAAGTTCGTCGCCCATCCATTTGGAGGCGGGACGTATACCGTGCCTGCGCCGACTGAGAAAGAATTGGCCTTAGAAGCGCAAAAAGAGGCCGACATTGCCCGCGGCGAGGATGTGCGACAGCGGCAGCGGGATGCCCCCGAAGGCGCATTCTTAACCCCTGAGCGCATCGGGCGGGAAAAGTTCAGACCTCCGCCTGGCGAAATGGTGGAAACACTCATGCCCCCCAGCGGCCCGGGCGGGGAGATGTATACCCTCAAAGCCCCGAGGGGCGATAACCCGATGGAAGCCATTGGCGCCGCCATGTCGGGCATGACCCAGGACAACACTGGGTTTCTGGCAGACGTAATCCGCGGCAAAGGTCATACCCAGAGGCTTGGCGAACGGGTCAGGCTGGCAGAGGAAGAAGCTGGCCGACAGGCGAAATACGCCACGCCAGAGGGTAAGGCGCTTTTGGCATCGGCACAGAAAAAAGCCGAAAAAATGCAAAAAATGTCAGTTGACGAAGAAGAGGCGTTGGCTGAAAACCCTGATTTTGCCCAGCAGATGGAAGATTTTGCCGGTGCGGTAAAGGATGATTTCCCGCAGTTTGCCAAGGACCTTGCTGCCCAGATTATCGAGGACGGGCCGTTTTTAGTGCTGGCATCCCGCGGGGCGCATTCCGTGCTTCGCGCCATGTCCAAGGCTGGGTCGGCATATCGNGCCGGGGCTATAGCCAGGCGAGCGGAAAGCCTGGCCAAGAACCCCGCGGCACTTGAGGCGAGATTGGCCGCCCGTGGCCCAACGGCCGCTCCTACCGCCTTAGAAACCATCGCTAGGGCTAAACGGGTGGGGGCGGCCGTCGAGGCAGAGCGTGTATCGACTCAAGCATTAGGTAAAACGCCGATTATTGCTAGGGTGGGAGAGGAAAGCGCGGAAGATATTGCCGCCCTTGCGGCTGTCCAATATCCGAAAGAAGCCGCGGCCGGGCGAAAATACGGCGGCATTGAACTTACCAGGGACGTAATCCTGGGCACATTCGGCGGTGTGGCTATCGGAGCATTCCGCCGTTCCATTGACACTAGGGTCTCGAGAAAGACCGCGGCAGGGGCTAGAAAGGTTGCATACCTGACCGGCGCCGAGAACCACCCAGCCATCCAAGAAATGCTACCTCAATTCGCTGCTTTGGCCGAAAACCCGGAAGTGGCTGGAGTGCGGTTTAAAATCGATGCCGGGGAACAGAAGCCTGAGTTTTGGGACCGGGCCCGGCTTGACGCTGCCGATTACAAAGACCGGCCAGAGGGATGGTACATAAAGGCCGGCGAGGCCGGAAAAGGCAAGGCTATCATCCTGCGCAAGTCGGCCGGCCAGGAGACGGTTGTCGAGGAAACGGCGCATTTCATCCAGGACCAGCTACGGAAGCGGGTGAAAGAGGATGTAGAAGGCGATGGGCCGTACTCCCGCCTTGCGGAGCAGATAAAAGACTGGGAAGGCAAAATACGCGAGGCGGCGAAGGAAAAAGGTGTTTCCGTCCCAGAAGGGGATGAACTGTTTGCCCAGACGTTTGCCGCCCATATGGGATATGCGGACAAGTTTCCCCAGTCGGTGCGCCGTATCGTAATCCCAGACGGCATATTGCTTGGATTCCGTCGGCTGATGAGCGAAGATCCTGCCATACGTGGCGAGTCGTTTCAGGCCGGCGACTTGCGCCAGGCAGAAGCCGTGCCGAGGACTGGAGAAAAAGGCGATGCTCTGGCCCGGGCCGAAGATGCCTATTTCGCGGACAGGAAGCAAGGCGACGAGGCGGAAATAGCGCGCGCTGAGTTTGAATACGACCAATCGATACGGGCTTACCTTGGCATGGAAGCGTCCACCGCGGACATTCCCGCCCGGCGCCGACCGCTACCGAATGATGAGCCGGTTCCGGCCGCGCCAGAGCAGTCCGCCACGCCGGCCGCCACCCCCGTGAAGCCATCTAAACCCGTTGCCCCCGCGAAGCCCGGGAAACCGGCAAAGCAGGCGGAACCCGTAAAGCCGCCGGTAAAGCCCGTGGAAACCGCGGAAGCGCCAAGGGAAAGACCGAACCGGGCGGCAGGCGTTTCCTTCCGCAAATTCCGCGAGGTGCAAGGGTACTTGTCGAAAAAAGACTCAAAGACGGGCAAAAAAATACCCCCTTCCGATTCGGAAGTGCTGCAATACCTGCGCGAGCTGGGTGATGAGCCGGTACCAGAAAAAACAAGGCGGGTGCATTCATCCAAGATGGGTAACGCGCCTAGGGAAGCGCGTAGCCGGGAAATCGGCATGCTCAACCATGTTTTGCGCGATGGCGACGAAGGGTTGCAAACGGAAGTAATGAAGGGCGCGGATTTGCCGCCGCAATTTGAAACCGCTTTTGTGAAATTAACCAAGGTCGAGACCCACGATAAGCGGATGATTCGGTACAAGGACGGCAAAGGTGCGACGTACGATTTCAAGGCTGACGAGGATATTCATGTAGGCGGGAACCATGAATACGGCATTAAACCATGGGATGAAGCAAATCCTCCTTTCCAGCTAAAAGAATCGCCGAAGCCGTCGGAATTGCAAAAAAGGACTACAGAAAGATTTCGCGGGTATGTCGAATCCATCAAGGCCAAGCCGTGGGAGATGAATTGGCCCGTTGCGCCGACGAGCGAAGATATTGCTAGGTCCATCGAATTGACGGACAGGCGCGGGCAGACCCGGTTTCAGTTGAAAGGATCACAAGAGTATCCGAAAGCTAAAAAAGATGTAGACGGCCTAAAGGTTCGTGAAATCGTTCCTAATACAGCATCCATTGATGCGTCCGTGGGTGAATACAAGACTCTTTCAGGCATCCGAGAAGTTAGTTTTTCATCCTTCCCAGACAGAGGCGAGCCTGTTCGCGGAAAGCGGGAAATTGATTTAGCGGATCAAATAAAAGCCTCCGGCGAAATTAATCCATTAATAGTTGTCATTGATTCTCAAGGGCCTTATATCCTTGAGGGCAGCCATCGTTTCGATGCCTTGCAAATCCTTGGGAAAAAATCATTCCCGGCCATCATCGTAAAAGACCTTTCGGAAATAGCTACGGATGATTCAAGGTCGAATGGGCCTTGGGGTAGGACTAGATTCCAGCTAAAGCCAGGCGAGAAGGTAAAGGGCGAGCAGGAGGATATGTTCGGAGGCCGAGGCCGCGTTGCAAGCCAAGGTTTAATCAAGGCCAAGAACGGCGACAAGGGCCTGGACGATACCCCGCTGTTTAACGCCGCTGACGCTGAGGCTACAGAAAAGGCCGGTAAGGACCAGCAAAGCCTTTTCCAGTTGAAGGAAGCCAACAAAGGCGGCATCCCGTTAGACGATGCCGACCCCAAGAAGCCTACGACTATATCCGTATCCCAAGCTTTCATCAAACGAAACTTCACGTCCAAAGGCGACTTGCCTGCCGAAGTGTTCCAGGCCAAGATCGAGAAAGACGGTTGGTTCAATTCCCAAACAAAGCAAGTTTCCTACACACTGCGCGACTTCAAACAGGCGGTAAAGAAAGCGTACCCAGGCGGGGCCAAGCCGCACCAAGTCAAGGTGATGGATTCGTACCTTAAAGGCGAGGCCAACGCCTTCGACAAACTGCCTGCCGGGGTGAAAACCGAACTGGACAAGATGCGCGCCGAGGTGGACGCGCTTTCTGGGTGGATGGTACGCTCCGGCGCCGTTGAGGGTGACTTGGCGTTGCGTATTCAGGACAACATGGGCGTTTACCTGAACCGGTCTTACCGAGTGTTCGACGATCCAAACTGGGCTGATAAAGTACCTAAAGACGTGCGCAACAAGGCCAAGGCTCTTTTGCGACAGGAATATCCTGGCAAATCCGAAGCGCAAATATCTGGCCTGATTGAAAACCTTCTATATGAAGGCAAAGCGGGCGAGACTCCTATTGGCGTTCTTCGCCGTGGTAAGCTTGGTTCAAAAGACCTGTCCATGCTGACGAAGCGCAAAGGTATCGCTCCTGAGATCCGCGCCCTATGGGGCGAGTACGAAGACCCGGTAGTCAACTACACGCGGTCGGTTACCAAGATGGCTCATATCGTGAGCAACCATCAATTCCTAGAAACAGTGAAAAAGTCCGGCATGGATAATTATTTCCATACTGAGCCGATTGTAAAGGATGGCATTTCCTACGATGTCCGCCTGGCGGCCGACGAGTCGGACGTGATGAGGCCACTCAACGGCCTGTACACCAGCAGGGAGATAAAGACCGCTTTTGAACAGTCCATGGGCAAAGAAGAAGCCCCGGATTGGCTGCGCATGTATGCCAAGGTGAACGGTGTGGTGAAGTATTCCAAGACCATCGGGTCGATCATGACCCACGTCCGCAACCTGACCGGAAATACCGGGTTCGCCGTAGCAAACGGGCATTGGAACGTAGGCAAGGCCAAAGGCGCTTTTCAAACGGTGCTTTCCGACATCGGCCTGATGAATGACAAGAAATGGCAGACATACTACCGAGAACTGCAAGAGATGGGGGTCGTCCACGAATCCGCGAATGCCGGCGAGTTGATGGACGTTATCAAGGACGCGGGGTCCAAAGGGCCGATGTCGTTCACCGACAATGCCGCGGTCAAATTCGGCAAGGATGTTATCGGCACCATTACGACAGCCTACCGGGCCGAGGATGACGTTTGGAAAATCTACGCCTATGAGAACGAACTCGCCAGGTATAAAAAGGCCCAGCCGAACGTTGACGAAAAGGCGCTTAAAAAGCGGGTGGCGACAATCATCCGGGATACCTACCCGACCTATTCCCTTGTCCCTGCCGGGGTGAAGTTTTTCCGTCGCTTCCCGCTCGTCGGTACGTTCACTTCCTTTCCGGCAGAAGTCATAAGGACGGCCGGCAACACGATTGCGCTTGCCGCCAAGGAGATGAAAGACCCGGCCCTACGGAGTATCGGCGCCCAGCGCGTTGTTGGCATGATAGCCGCGGCTACGGCCATTGGGACTGCGGCGATGGTGTCACGGTCTCTGATTGGGATTTCCAAAGAGGACGACAAGAATATCCGTGCCTTCCTTCCTCCGTGGTCCAGGAATAGCCAAATCCTTTACCTGGGATACAACGATGATAATGAGCTTCTATGGGTAGATTTGTCCTATGTTGACCCTCATTCGTATTTGAAAACCCCGCTGATGGCTTTTATACGCGGCGACGAATGGGAGGATAAGGTAATCGACGCTGGCGTGGAAGCGCTTTCGCCTTTCCTTTCCGAGCAGATCTTGGCCGCAAAAATGTTCGACATAGCCAGGAACACAACCGACAGGGGCAAGCAAGTTTATAACCCAGAAGGGTCATGGGCGTCAAAGGCCGTCAGTGTTATATCCCACGTCGCTGACGCCATGGAGCCGGGAACGGTTGGCAGCATGCGTAGGATAGTCAAAGGGCTGGCCGGGCAAACGTCGATTTATGGCAAGGAATACAACCCCAGCATCGAGGCTTTGGCGACGTTCTCCGGCCAACGCGTTTCGGCTCTCAATGTGCCGCAGGCTTTGGCGTTCAAGACCAGGGATTTAAACCGGCGGCTGATGGACGCCAAGCGTATCCTTTCAGGCGTGGTATCGCGCCGCGGGACGGTATCGGAGAAGGAAATAAAAACAGCATACGAAAATATGGAAACATCCAGGGAAGAATTGTGGACCGAGACGCAGGCCGTTATTCAGGCGGCGAATAAGATGGGCGTGGAATACAATGCGGTGCAAAAAGAACTACAGGCCGGGGGATTCAGCCACGACGACGCAAGACAGATAATGCGCGGCGAGTATGCAGCCTTCAAGCCTGGGAAGCAGTTTTTGAAAGAGCGTATCGGAGAGGCTAAAACGCGGAATGATGCTGATGCCGTGAGCGATTTTGTGAACCGCAAGAACCTGGTTAAGGCTTTGGCGAAAGAGGCTTCGGATCGGGTGCGGGAGAAGCAGTCAAAGGAAGTCCGGCCTTAAGCATTTCGTGAGCCATGATTGCCGCCCGTCTGTTTTTCCGGTTCATGTGTGATATATCCAGGCTCCAGTTGCCGTTTTCGTCCGGCTCGACAAACATCCCGGCATGCTGGAAAACGGCATGAAGGTTTACCATTCGCTCAAACGTGAGCGGCTTGTTGATGGTGGATAAGCGAAGGCAGCTATTCAATTTCGGCATTTGCGTCTATAAAATAAACCGGGCTACGAAATCGGATTTTTAGGCTAGGCAGAGCGCGGAAAAAAGCCTTTACCAAATCCAGGCCCTTGTATTTGTAAACATAATACGCCTTAAATCCTGGTCCGAAATTATCTTGCGTCCGCTTCGCATATTGATTCCATTTCAATTTTATTTCGCTCATCAGTCATCATCCCTTTCCTCGCGCTTGAAGTAGAACCCGAACCGCAGGTTTTTCCACCGATGCCATAGGTGATATTTCACGCTGCGCCAGAATGAAGACTCTGGCAACTCGGGCGCGAAGAATCCTTTGTACTGGCATTCCTCGCGGAGCTTATTTTCCCAAGTGGTTTGCATAATGTCTCTGTTTATTTTATTCATATCCTCACCCCATCCAAAACCCGCAGCGGGTAAAACAACGTCAGGCTAAACCGCTTGTATTCCTTGGTCATCCACGTCCGCGACATGCCCATGAACCCATCCTCTCCCTTGTACCGGAACGGGCGGCCAAAGGCAATCCATTGCGGGTTTACGGGCTTCTGGCGCACGATCTTGCGCCCGGCCTCATCTAAAATGCCCGTGACGATTTGGTAGGCTGTACGGTCTTTGGTAAAGTTCATTGGCTCACACTTTCCCCGACAACCAATATAGGGGCAAAATCAGGCCCGCACAGACGGTTAAGTTCCATTTGGTGCCATGCCCGAAGCTTTTCCAGAGCTACCGCCTTCCACGCCTGGGCATGGGTTGGGAATGCGGTAGGCGTTTCTCCGTCCAAAAACTCCTGGTACAGGTAGGCATTGAATCGTCCTTCCGCCTCCTCGATTTCAGCCAATAGGAACTTTGCATCCAGGAACCCAGAATCCTTGAGGCGTATCTTCGCCTGGTCGATAAACCCGAATTTGTAAAACGCCATGCCAAGCTGGAACGTCATGTAGTCCTTGTGCTCAACGTCCAGGTTCGCCGTGATGGCCTGGGAGAACCATAGGATGGCGTCGGCATAGTGCCCCATGGAAGCGTAGGCTATGGCTATGTTCGCGTCCCGCCAGGCGTCCGGCTCGATGGTCTTGAGAATGCGCACGTTGCGCTCTGCCTTGGCCTCCAGGTCGTCGGTATGGTGATGGACCTCGATGTCCTGGAATCCGACCGTGGACAGCCCGAGGTCTTTGGCAGAGGCTTGCAGGAAATCATGCTCCTTGATTTTCCCGGCCCATTTCAGGCTTGCGATATTCTGGAATAGCCGGAGCTGCATGTACGACACTTGGCCGCGGATGCCGTCGCGGAAGTCAACCACGTTGAACTTGAACGCTTGCGGGAATACCATACCCAGCTTACGGAAGTCCCACTTGGCGAAGTTTTTCAGCTTTCGGATTGCGGTTTCTGAAAGGCGCTCATCAGCGTCCAGCCACAGGATATAATCGCCGGTACACTTGGACTTGGCAAAGTTGCGGGCAGCGGAGAAGTCGTCGATCCATTCAAAGGAATAAACCTTGATTTTGTTTTGGTCGTTCCATTGCGCGTAAGGACCCGGGCCGAAGCCTGAATAGTTTTGAATCCACTCGGAGTTTTTTGACGTTTCAACGACTACAATCTCGTCGGCAAAATCAAGTTGAGGCAACAATTCCCGTAGATTTCTGGTTTCGTTCTTCGTAATCATGCAGACCGATAGCGTCCGCTTTTTGGTCGGTAGGATGGCAATCAGCCCTTGAAGCTGTTCTATCCGCTTGGCAAAAGAATGGTTCTCCCGGCATTCCTTGGTGCCTTCCGCGGCTATCCGCGCCCGTTCGTCCTCATGCTCCAGGTAGTACGCGATCTTGCGCTCCAAGTCCTCCTGTGTGTCCCAAGCGACGTAATGCACCCCGTCCTTGAGGCCCGCCAATTCTTCCATGCCGTCCACCCGCTGATGCAACAGCATGCACCTGCCGGCCGCCATGGCCATAAAGGCGCGGTCGGAGAAAAAGCCGCGGGACTCTCGGTATTGATTGTCGGCAATAGCCAGCTTGGCCCCGCGGTACAGTTTTCCGGTTTTGCGGAAGTTGTACAAACTTTCCCCTTCGGCGATACCTTCCGGGTAGTTGCGGCCGTAAACCTTGACGTTGTGCGGTAATTTTTTCAAGGCTGTTGCTAAGTCTACCCGGGCCTGGGTGTACGGGTTGGCTATGAATATGGCATCGCAGGCGCCGTCCGTATCATCATTGTCAAAGATGGACGGCTCGGCGGAATTTTGCCAATAGGCCGAACGGATGCCGATGTCCGCATAGGTTTTGAGAAGGGACGCATTGACGGTCAGGTGATACTCATAGTGCCGTAGAATTTCCAGCATGCCTGGTGTGGCCTGGTCATTCCATACATCGCCGCTCCAATTTATCATCGGCCCTTGGCATGCGCTTTTGATGCGCTTGATTTGGTCTAGCGTGACGGCATCCTTGGTATGGAACTGGGTAACGACCGTATGCGGCTGCCAGGCTTCGGCGGCATCCACCACGCTCTCCTTGCCGCGGACGTAATCGACTTCCCAAACGATACCCATGGCTTTCAACGCCTCGCGCAGCCCTACCTTTTGCTCCTTGGCTACGTCGTATAGGTCGATGATAGGGGCATACAGAACGCGCTTGCGCTCCGGCAGAGGGTTGGGATATATCGGCCCAGGCGGGACCGTTATTCCTTCGGGGAATTGTTTCCAGACGAGGGGGGAGTTATTTTCGGATTCGTTTTTCGTTCGCAGGGCGTCGTCGGCTTTCTTATCAGCAATACGGCATCCCTCGATAGCGACCACCCGGTATCCGCTTTGATAAATGCGCGCGGATATGTAATTATCTCCTCCATACGTCTTCCCTCCCCAGTTTCCCCAGCCTTCGCACTTGTCCCATAGCCACCGCGGGATGATGCCGCATTGAATATAAGGTAAACTTTTCTCCTGTCCGTCCCTATCAATAATCGGCATGCTCTCGACATGCCATTCCTTGCCTGCCCTGTTTTGGTAAAAACAGCCTGCGCCGACATCGGGATTGTCCATCATGAAGGCAAGTCCTTTGGCGATGGTGTAGCCAATCACTTCGATGTCGTCGTTCAGTATGCACAGGTAATCGCCGCGCGCGGCAGCCCCGGCGGCATTAAATGCGTTGATTGCCCCCAGAAGTTCGCCTTGCTCTATCAGCCTGATTTCTGGCTGCGCGCGCGCCCATTCCAATGTCCCGTCCGTGCTGCCGCCGTCTGCCAAAACAATTTCCCAGTCTACACCAGGAATGAAGTTCGGAGGCAATGATTTGCGGCATGATTCCACCATGGCTTTGAGATATGCGACGCGTTGGAATGTTCCGCTGATAACGCTAAGGATCATTGTTCCATCCTTTTCAGGAAGTCTTTGTATGCTATGGCTATTCCATCCTCCAAGGATGTTTTTGGTTTCCATCCAAGGGATTTTATTTTAGACACGTTTAGCAGCTTCCTAGGCGTTCCGTCTGGTTTCGACGCGTCGAAGCGTAGTTCTCCATTGAACCCAACAACCCTGCATACCATTTCCGCCAATTCACGAATGCTACAATCTACGCCTGTACCTATGTTGATGGCATCTGAAAGCAGGTACTCGTTCATAAGCAGCACGCAAGCTTCGGCCAAATCGTCTACAAAAAGAAACTCCCGCATTGGCGTCCCTGTTCCCCATATCACCAATTCGGGCTTACCCTTCGCTTCGTGTGCCCGGCGAATGAGAGCCGGCAGGACGTGGGCGTTTTCTGAGTGGTAATTATCTCCAGGACCATAGAGATTGGTCGGCATACATGAAATCATCGACGCAGAAAACTGCCTGTTATACGCCTGGCACATTTTAATCCCGGCTATCTTGGCAATGGCATAAGACTCGTTGGTTGGTTCAAGAGGCCCAGTAAGCAGCTGATCTTCGGTGATTGGCTGGGACGCAAGGCGAGGGTATACGCAAGAGCTTCCGAGAAACAGGAGTTTTTTCACCCTGAATTGGTGCGCGGCATGGAAAATATTGGTTTGTATTGCCAGGTTGGAAAAGATGAAATCTGCCGGATAGGTGTTGTTGGCATGAATGCCGCCAACCTTCGCCGCGGCGAGAAAGCAGTAATCCGGGCGCTCGCGCCAAAACATGGCGTTTACGGCCGTCTGGTTTGTCAGGTCCAATTCTTTATGGGAGTGGCCGAAACAATGAGCGTATCCAGCCGCTTTTAGTGCGCGAGCAATGGCAGAGCCTGCCATCCCATGGATGCCGGCGATATAAATTTTAGCCGATTTTTCCATTACGATCGATC
>C687J26845_10001893_pt1 | contig 12493 bp, 11 predicted proteins | sample RifCSPlowO2_12_FD_26845 | JGI IMG/M metagenome (IMG submission 26845) | reverse complement strand
GCGGCGCTGGAACAGATCGCCGGTAGCGCGGCCATGGTGGTCGGCACCCATGCGCTGTTTCAGGACGAGGTCAAGTTCGCCCGACTGGCCCTGGTGATCATCGACGAGCAGCACCGCTTCGGCGTGCAACAGCGCCTGGCCCTGCGCCAGAAGGGCATCGGCGGACGCATGTGCCCGCACCAGCTGATCATGACCGCCACGCCGATCCCGCGCACCCTGGCGATGAGCGCCTATGCCGACCTCGACACCTCGATCCTCGATGAGCTGCCGCCCGGCCGCACGCCGGTGAATACCCTGGTGATCGCCGACAGCCGCCGCCCGGAAGTGATCGAACGGGTACGCTCGGCCTGCAACGAAGGCCGTCAGGCCTACTGGGTGTGCACCCTGATCGAGGAGTCCGAGGAACTGACCTGCCAGGCCGCGGAGACCACCTTCGAAGATCTCGTTGCCGCGCTCGGCGGGCTCAATGTCGGCTTGATTCACGGGCGCATGAAGCCGACGGAAAAGGCCGCGGTGATGGAGCAGTTCAAGCAGGGCCAGTTGCAACTGCTGGTCGCCACCACCGTGATCGAGGTCGGCGTCGACGTGCCCAATGCCAGCCTGATGATCATCGAGAACCCCGAGCGCCTGGGCCTGGCCCAGCTGCACCAGTTGCGCGGGCGGGTCGGCCGCGGCAGTGCCGCCAGCCATTGCGTACTGCTCTACCACCCGCCGTTATCGCAATTGGGTCGGGAACGGCTTGGCATCATGCGCGAGACCTGCGATGGTTTCGTCATCGCCGAAAAAGATCTGGAGCTGCGCGGCCCGGGGGAAATGCTCGGCACCCGGCAAACCGGCCTGCTGCAGTTCAAGGTCGCCGACCTGATGCGTGATGCCGATCTGCTGCCGGCCGTGCGCGATGCCGCGCAAGCCCTGCTGGAACACTGGCCGCAGCATGTCAGCCCGCTGCTCGAGCGCTGGTTGCGGCATGGCCAGCAATACGGCCAAGTGTGAACCCGTTCACAGGGCATCCGTCGCCTCACCCCTCGCCCCAGCGACCTGCTGTTTATACTTCGGGCACTTGCGCCCCCCTTCGAACCGGATCTCGATATGAGTGATGTAGCCCTCGCCCCAGACACCGCAGCAACCCCGCCGCCGGTGATCGTGCAATTGCTGGATAAACTCGGCCTGGCTTATCGGGTACACGGCGAGCGTGCCGGGTTACCCGCCACGCAACGGGTACAGGCGGTGCTGCTCGAAGATGCGGTTGGCGCCTTGCTGGTGCTCTTTCCACAGAGCCAACTGCTCGCCCTGGATCGCCTGGCCGAGCTGACCGGGCGCACCCTGGTCGCGGTAAAACCCGAGCGCCTGCAACGCATGCTCGCCAAGCATGCCCTCGGCGTATTGCCCGGCCTGCCGCAGTTGACCAGCTCGCCCTGCCTGTACGATGAGCGCCTGCTGCAAGTGCCGAGCCTGTTCATCGACTCCGGCCAACCCGGCGTACTCCTGGAAATAGCCAGCGAGGTCTTCAAGAGCCTGCTGAGCAAAGCCAGCGCCGCCCGTATCGGCGAGCCGTTGAGCAACATTCGGCTCAACCTCGACCGCCCTGACGACGACCGCGCCGAGATTACCCAGGCGGTGCAAGCCTTCACCGCACGGCGCATCCAGCAACGCCTGGAAGAAACCATCGAAATCCCGCCACTGGCGGAAACCGCGCAGAAGATCATCAAGCTGCGGGTCGACCCGAATGCCACGGTAGACGACATCACCGGCGTGGTCGAAACCGACCCGGCGCTGGCCGCCCAGGTGGTCAGCTGGGCCGCCTCGCCCTATTACGCCGCACCCGGCAAGATTCGCTCGGTGGAAGACGCCATCGTTCGTGTGCTCGGCTTCGACCTGGTGATCAACCTGGCCCTCGGCCTGGCCCTGGGCAAAACCCTCAGCCTGCCCAAAGACCAGCCGCAACAGGCCACGCCCTATTGGCAACAGGCGATCTACACCGCCGCCGTGATCGAGGGCCTGACCCGGGCCATGCCGCGCGCCCTGCGCCCGGAAGCGGGGCTGACCTACCTCGCCGGCCTGCTGCACAACTTCGGCTATCTGGTGCTGGCGCATGTCTTCCCGCCGCACTTCTCGCTGATCTGCCGGCACATGGAAGTCAATCCGCACCTGTCGCACAGCTACATCGAGCAACATCTGCTGGGCATCAGCCGCGAGCAGATCGGCACCTGGCTGATGCGCTACTGGGACATGCCTGAAGAACTGGCCATCGCCCTGCGCTTCCAGCACGACCCCGAGTATGCCGGCATTCATGCCGCCTACCCCAACCTGGTGTGCCTGGCGGTCAACCTGCTGCGCAACCGCGGCATTGGTGCCGGCCCAGCCAGCGAGATTCCGCAGAGCCTGTTCGACGCCCTGGATCTGAGCCGCGAGAAGGCCGAAGAGGCAGTGACCAAGGTCCTCGCCGCCGAAGTCGCGCTACGCGAACTGGCGACCCAGTTCCATCCGCTGCATTGAGGCCGCAGCCCCCCGGAGTTACGCCGGCTTGTGCAGGATGGCGGGCCGCGTAGGCTTGAGCGCAGCGATACCCATCGCAGGTCGACAGCTGCAGAGGCGGGCCCGGGCGGCGACCCGCGGCGGCCCACCCGCTTGTAGCCCGGACACATCCCGGAATCGCAGGGCAATACGGGCTGACACAGCCCGAATTGCATGACGCTTGTCCAGGCTACGCAACCGAGCCTCTGCGCACCTAGCGCTTGGCCGCCTTCCTGAGCAGCGCCCGCCGCTCGGCGAACAGCTGCGGCAACACCTGCACGCAGCGCTCCAGCAACAACGCGACCGCCGGCTGCTCGTAGAGCGCGGCGTATGCGGCCAGTTGCGCGCTGGGCATCTGCCGGTAGGCATAGAGCATGAACGACTCCACCGCCTCGACGCTCGAGGCCCGCAGCGCTGTGGCCTGGCTCGCGGTCTGGCGGCTCAGCGCTTGCTCGTCGAGGCTATCGCCACGCGCCATGAGGGCCAACAGCGCCTGGGTCTTGCCCACTTCGTAACGCAGCAGGCTGGCCAGTTCGCTGGTGTGCGCGGCGCCATCGAGGCGCCGCACCAATGCCAGACGCTCTTCGCGCGGCGGCCGCTGGGCCAGTTGTGCCCGGTAGCTGGCCAGTGCCGCGCCGCCGTCCTCACCGACCGCGCGTTCGGCCTCGCTGAAGCGCTGGGCCACGGGGCTGTCGAGCACGCCCTGGATCTGTTGCAGCCGGGCCTGGTCGAAGGTGTCGGCGAGCTGCCTGGCGAGGTCCAGGCACAGCCCATCGGCGGCGAAGGCGTCGCCCAATTGCGCCTGCTGCCGCTTGTTCAACCCACGCTGGAGCAGCGGCGCACTCTGCTCGCAGAGCAGGCGAATGCCGGCCAGCTCGAACACCGGGGCAAAGGCTGCGACTCTGGCCGGGGCGGCGTGAGCCAGGTTGCTGAGGAGGAGCAGAGCAAGCAGCGACAAGCGCATTAGCTGGCATCCACGATGACGGTGCTCCAGCCTAGCGAATGCAACCGGCGCCGGCCAGCGGCACAGGCTGGCGAAGGGGATCAGGCCGCCTTTTTCGTGCTGCTGTTCTTTTTCGGCATCAGGTACTTGGTCAAGCCCTGGAACCAGATCACCAGCGCCGGGTTGCCCTGGATCTGGATGTCCTTGTTCTGGATGCCCTGCATAAAGGCCAGCTGCTTGTTCTTCGCGCTCATGGTGGCGAAGCCGTAGGCGGCATCCTTGAAGCCCAGGGCAAAGGCCGGCTGGCTGGCCGGGCCGCGCTTGCTGCTGATGCGCCGGTCCTTGACGATGAAGTGCCGGGCCACCTTGCCATCCAGCGTGTGCAGCTGGAATACCATGTCGCGGTCGACCAGTTGCTGCTGGAAAGCCGGGTTGTCGCGGCTGGCCTTGGCCATCAGGCGCCCCAGCATCCACAGGAGAAAACGGAATTTCATGCGCACGGCCTCGACGGGTGAAAGGAATTGGCGGCGCATTGTAGTGTTTTTTGCGGGGGACTACAGCCCGGCAGCGAAGCCGGCGGGAAGCGCGGAAGACTGTCGAACGGCGACTGCCTGAACAGCCTCGACAGTGTGTGGAGGAAACCCGGAGCCAGTCGGCTCCGGGCTGGCGAGGCTCAGTTGACCGCGTCTTTCAGGGACTTGCCCGGTTTGAAGGCGACGGTGTTGCTGGCCTTGATCGTGACCGGCTGACCGGTTTGAGGGTTTTTGCCGGTGCGAGCACCGCGGTGACGCTGCACGAAAGTGCCGAAGCCCACCAGGGTCACACTGTCCTTGCGGTTCAGTGCACCGGTGATTTCTTCCAGTACGGTGTTGAGTACACGATTAGCCTGATCTTTGGTCAGATCCGCCTTTTCGGCGATGGCGGCGGCGAGTTCCGGTTTACGCATAAATGCCCCTTTGACGGTTTTTTGTTGTTGTGTCCGTGCTGCTCATCCAGAACAGCGCCCAAGGCGCCGCAACAGCTCTGCGCTGCGGCAGACCACAGGGAGAATGGCATGTGATCAAGACCTGCGCCAGTCTTGTCCGACAGTTTAACCGGACAATTTGAGGGTGTTTACGACAGAGCGGCCGGCATTCACGCCAGCAGCGCCGGCAACTGCTTATTCAGCGCGAGCTTTTCCTGCACGGCCGTACCGGTCAAGGCATACCCGAGCAGGTTGCCGGCGGCATCGCGGCACAGCGCCCGGATGTCGCTGCCGCTGCCCTCGACCGTCCACTCGCCCGGCCTGTCGCGCGGCGGCGGCGAAACCACCAACGGGCACACCGGGGTCTTCACCGTGACCGGCATCGGCCCGTAACTGACGGCGCTCGGCTTGCCGGCCAGGGTCTGGGCCAGGGCGCGAGCGCAGTGCATCAGCGGCATGACGTATTGCAGGTTGAGGCCATCGACCTCGGCGCAATCGCCCAGGGCATAGATGTTGGCGTGGGAGCTGCGCAGTTCACGGTCGACCATGATCCCGCGATTGACCTGCAGCCCGGCCGCTGCGGCCAACTCGGTGCGTGGACGCAAGCCGACCGCCGAGAGCACCAGATCGCAGGCGATCAGCGTGCCGTCGGACAGGCGCCCTTGCAGACCCGCGCCTGTACGGTTGAGGCTGGCCAGTACCGGGCCGAGGTGGAAGCGCGCCCCGAGGCTTTCCAGGCCCGCCTGCACCGCCGCTGCCGCCGCCGGATGCAGCAGGCCGGGCATGACCTGCTCGCAGGGCGCCACCAGCTCGACCTGATAACCACCGAGGCTGAGGTCGTTGGCGAACTCGCAGCCGATCAGGCCAGCACCGAGCAGCAGCACACGCTTTTTCCCGGCCGCGGCGGCGCGAAAGCGGGCGTAGTCTTCCAGGTCGTTGATCGGCAGGATCGCGTCCTGGGCGTCGCCCGCGACCGGCACCCGAATCGGTTCCGCGCCCCAGGCCAGCACCAGGTCGCGGTAGGCCACCGGCTCCTCGCCGATCCACAGGCGCTTACGCCCCGGATCGATGCCGGTAATGCGCGTATGGGTATAGATCTCGGCCTTGAGCTGTTCGGCCATGGCGCCGGGTTCGGCCATGCTCAAGCCATCGGCGTCCTTGTGCTTGCCGAAGCCGGTGGACAGCATCGGCTTGGAGTAGGAGCGGCCATCATCGGCGCTGATCAGCAGCAACGGGGTGTCGCTGTCCAGCTTGCGAAACTCCCGGGCCAGGTTGTAGCCAGCCAGGCCGGTACCGACTATCACTACGGGTGTAACCACGGGCGTCGCTACAGCTGCGCTCATCTTCACTTCCTCGATCGGCAAAACCGGGCCACGGCCTCGGGTCGGCGCCACTGCATGGACTATTCAGAGAACCCTGGCAACTCAGCTGATTTCGATCATCTCGAAATCCTGCTTGCCGGTGCCGCAGTCCGGACACAGCCAGTCCGCGGGGATGTCTTCCCAGGGGGTACCCGGTGCAAGGCCTTCTTCNGGCAGACCTGCGGTTTCATCGTAGATAAAGCCGCAGACAATGCATTGCCACTTGCGCATGACGACCTCCGCGCGCTGGGAATTTCCCCGACCCTAGCGCAATTGCCCCCCCTGCGCCAAGCCTGGCCCAGGCCAGCGGCGGGGCAGCCGGCAATTACCCGGCCCATAAAAAACGGCGACCCTGGGGTCGCCGTTTTTTATGGGCTGCGATCAACCGATTTCGATCATCTCGAAATCCAGTTTGCCCACGCCGCAGTCAGGGCACAGCCAGTCTTGCGGTACGTCTTGCCAGGGCGTACCCGCGGCGATGCCTTCGTCGGGCCAGCCCTGGCTTTCGTCGTAAATCAATCCACAGACCACACATTGCCACTTCTTCATAACGTCCTCGGGTGCCTCTCGGGTAGTGCATGCAGGCACGCTACCGGAAATCCGCGGGGGCGCCAAGCCGCCGGCCGGGCAATTGCGCCCGGCGGCAGGTTACCCGCCGGGTGGCGGGCAGGCTTAGCCGCGATCAGCGCGCGATCAGCAGCGGATCGCTGATGGCCATGGCATACATGGCGATCAGGGTCAGGCTACCGGCTGCCAGGAGGTAGTACAGGGTCGGCAGCATGGTCTTGCGCAGGGTGATGCCTTCGCGCCCGAGCAGACCCACGGTGGCCGAGGCCGCCACCACGTTGTGGATCGCGATCATGTTGCCAGCGGCTGCACCGACTGACTGCGCCGCCACCATCATCGCCCCGGACACGCCGAGCAGGCCGGCGGTGTTGAACTGGAACTGCGAGAGCATCAGGTTGGACACGGTGTTGGAGCCGGCGATAAAGGCGCCCAGTGCGCCCACGGCCGGGGCGAAGAACGGATACACGCCGCCCACGCTGTCGGCCACCAGTTGCGCCATGGCCACCGGCATCGACATCAGGTCGGAACCGTTGACCCCGGAGTTGATCAGGATACGCACCATCGGAATGGTGAAGATCAACACGAAACCGGCACCCAGCAGGGTGCGGCTCGACTCGCTGACCGCGGCCTTCAGCTCGCTGAAGCGCATGCGGTGCAGGAAGCAGGTCACGATCACCACCATGCACAGGATGCCACCCGGCAGATACAGCGGTTCCAGGGTACCGGAGACGCCGGTTTCGCCGAGGATGTCCTTCCAGCCGAAGCTGACCGCGATCAGCGCCGCCTTGAGTTCGGGGAAGACCCGCGACATCACCAGGAAGATCGCCAGCAACAGGTAAGGCGCCCAGGCCATGGCGACGGACACCGGGGTCTTGCCCGCGACATCCTCGATCTTCATCTCGACCTTGCCCATCCACTCGGACGGCCAGTCTTTCGCCTCGGCGAAGTCCCAGGTCTGCTTCGGCAGCAGGAAGCCCGCCTTGGCTGCCGGCACGACGATGGCCAAACCGACCATGGCGCCGATCATCGACGGGAATTCCGGACCGAGAAACACCCCGGCGGCCATGTACGGCACGGAGAAGCAGATCGCGGTGAAGATGGCGAATGGCGCCACCGCCAGGCCTTCTCTCCACGACTTATTCTTGCCGAAGAAGCGGGTCATGATCATCACCATGATCAGCGGCATCAGCAGGCCGATCAGGCCGTGAACAATCGCCACGCGCGAATAGATCAGGTGGAAGAACACCTCCCAGTTACTGTTCAGGGCGAGCAATTGCTCACTCATGCCGACCTTGTCCAGGCCGCCAGCCACACCCACCAGAATCGGCGTACCGACCGCGCCGAAGGACACCGGGGTGGATTGCACCATCATCCCCAGGACCACCGCCGCCAGGGCCGGAAAGCCCAACGCGACCAGCAGTGGCGCCGCCACCGCGGCCGGGGTGCCGAAACCGGAGGCGCCCTCGATGAAGCAGCCGAACAGCCAGGCGACGATCAGGGCCTGTACCCGCCGATCCGGGGTGATGTTGGCAAAGCCACGGCGGATCGCACTGATGCCACCGGAGTGTTTGAGGGTGTTGAGCAGCAGAATCGCACCGAAGATGATCCAGAGGATCGCCGCAGTGAGGATCAGCCCTTGCAGGCTGGAAGCCACGACCCGGTTGAGGGACATGTCCCAGGCGGTCAGGCCGATCAGCGCGGTGAGCAGGAAGACCACCGGCATGGCGTACTTGGCTGGCCAGCGAAAGCCGATCAGCAGCACACCCGCCAGCACCAGCGGCACGAAGGCAAGGATGGACAGTAGCGTTTGATTCATGGGTTGGGTCCTTTCTAGTTGTTGTGAACCACTGTTGCTGTTGCCCGGAATGACCCGGTCATCACGCATCGGAGCCGGTCAGGCCCGCGAACACCGCACCTGCGGCANTCATGCTCAAAAGCCCCGGACGCCTGTGCGCACGGGGCCGAATTCAGTTCGCCAGGCGCGTTACGCCTCCTGCTTGAAGCGCAAGCGCCAGGCGTGCAGCAGCGGCTCGGTATAACCGCTGGGCTGTTCGCGGCCCTTGAACACCAGGTCACTGGCGGCGCGGAAGGCATGCGAGCGTTGGAAATCCGCCGCCATCGGCCGGTACAGCGGGTCGCCGGCATTCTGTCCATCGACCACCCGGGCCATGCGCTGCAGGGTCTCCTCGACCTGCGCCCGCTCGACCACGCCATGGTGCAGCCAGTTGGCAATGTGCTGGCTGGAGATGCGCAAGGTGGCGCGGTCTTCCATCAGGCCGACGTTGTGGATGTCCGGCACCTTGGAGCAACCGACGCCCTGTTCGACCCAGCGCACCACGTAACCGAGGATGCCCTGGCAGTTGTTGTCCAGTTCCTCCTGGATATCCGCCTCGCTCCAGCTGCGCTCGAGGGCCACGGGAACCGTCAGCAGGTCGTCGAGCAGGCGGTCGCGCTCGGCGTTGAAGTCGATGCTTTCCAGTTCGCGCTGCACCGCCTGCACGTCGACCTGGTGGTAATGCAAGGCATGCAGCACGGCGGCNGTCGGCGACGGCACCCAGGCGGTGTTGGCGCCGGCCCTGGGGTGGGCGATTTTCTGTTCGAGCATGGCGGCCATCAGATCCGGCATGGCCCACATGCCCTTGCCGATCTGCGCACGACCGCGCAGGCCNCAGCTGAGACCGACCAGCACGTTGTTGCGCTCGTAGGCCTGAATCCACGGCGTGCTCTTCATGTCGCCCTTGCGCAGCATCGGCCCGGCTTCCATGGCCGTGTGCATCTCGTCACCGGTGCGGTCGAGGAAGCCGGTGTTGATGAAGGCCACCCGCGCGCTGGCGGCGCCGATGCAGGCCTCGAGGTTGACGCTGGTGCGCCGCTCCTCGTCCATGATGCCCATCTTCAGGGTGTTGCGCGGCAGCNCCAGGAGGTCTTCGATACGGCCGAACAGCTGGTCGGCGAAGGCCACTTCGAACGGGCCGTGCATCTTCGGCTTGACGATATACACGCTGCCGCTGCGCGAATTGCCCCGGCGCTTGAGGTCGTGCAGGGCGATCAGGCTGGTCATCACCCCGTCGAGAATGCCTTCGGGGATCTCGCGACCTTCGCCGTCGAGGATCGCCGGGTTGCTCATCAGGTGACCGACGTTGCGCACGAACAGCAGCGAACGGCCGTGCAGGGTCAGGTTACTGCCGTCGGCGCCGCGGTACTCGCGGTCCGGGTTGAGGCGGCGGGTGATGCGCTTGCCGCCCTTGTCCAGCTCCTCGCTCAGGTCGCCCTTCATCAGGCCCAGCCAGTTGCGGTAGATCAGCACCTTGTCGTCGGCATCGACCGCGGCGACCGAGTCTTCGCAATCGAGAATGGTCGACAGCGCCGCTTCCATCAGCAGGTCCTTGACCCCGGCGGCATCGGTCTGGCCGATCAGGCTGCTCGGGTCGATCTGGATCTCCACATGCAGGCCGTTGTTCTGCAGCAGGATGGCGCTGGGCTGCGCCGCCTCGCCCTGGTGGCCGCGGAATTTTTCCGGCTGGCGCAGGCCGCTGTGCGTGCCATTGGCCAGGCCGACCTGCAACTGGCCGGCGACCACCCGGTAACTGACGGCGTCGGCATGCGAACCGCTGGCCAAAGGCGCGGCCTGGTCGAGGAAGGCCCGGGCGAAGGCGATCACCCTGGCCCCGCGCACCTGGTTGTAGCCGGGGCCCCTCTGCGCCCCGCCCTCTTCGCCGATCGCGTCGGTGCCGTAGAGCGCGTCATACAGCGAGCCCCAGCGCGCATTGGCGGCGTTCAGCGCGTAGCGCGCATTCATCACCGGCACCACCAGCTGCGGGCCGGCCTGGCGGCTGATCTCGCTGTCGACCTGGGCGGTGCTGGCCTGCACGCTGGCCGGTGGCGGCAGCAGGTAACCGATGGCTGCGAGGAAGGCGCGATAGGCCGGCATATCCGTCACCGGCCCCGGATGGGCGCGGTGCCAGGTGTCCAGTTCGCCCTGCAGGCGCTCGCGCTCGGCCAGCAGCGCACGGTTGTGCGGCGCCAGGTCGTGCACCAGGGCGTCGAAGCCGGCCCAGAAGGCCTCGCGCGCGAGCCCGGTGCCCGGCAGCACTTCTTCATCGACGAAACGTTGCAGGTTGGCGGCCACTTGCAGGCGCTGGCAGTTCACGCGATCGGTCATCTTCGGTTCTCCAATTCAGTCTTCACCTGCCCCGCGGCAACAGCGGCGGGGGTCAGGCTTTGTTCGGTGCTTTGGGTTCAGGCCAGGGCGGCGACACCGGCCTTGGCGACCTGGGCGTCCTGCTCGGCCTTGACCCCGGACACGCCGACCGCGCCAATCACCTGGCCGTCGACGATCAGCGGCACACCGCCTTCGAGGGAGGTCAACAGCGGTGCGGACAGGAAGGCGCTGCGACCGCCGTTGACCATGTCTTCGTAACCCTTGGTCTCGCGCCGGCCAATCGCCGCACTGCGCGCCTTTTCGCCGGCGATGTAGGCGCCGATCGGCGCGCAGCCGTCGAGGCGTTCGAGGGCCAGCGGATGACCGCCGTCATCGACCACGGCAATGCTGACGGCCCAGTTGTGCTGCTGCGCCTCGGCGCGCGCAGCGGCGAGGATGCGGGCGACTTCGGCTTGACCCAGTACGGCTTTGCTTTGCATGTTCTTTCCTCATGATTGATTTGCGCGTGATGCGCGAATTCGTGGGCTGTGACTCTCAGCCCATGGCCTCTTCCACCACTTCGATCCAGTGGCGTACCGGGGTGCGGCCGGCGCCGTCGAGGTGGGTCTGGCAGCCGATGTTGGCAGTGACGATCAGCTGCGGCTTGCCGCTTTCCAGGGCGTCCATCTTGTTGTCGCGCAACTGCCTGGACAGCTCCGGCTGAGTGATCGAGTAGGTNCCGGCCGAACCGCAGCACAGGTGCCCATCGGCCACCGCGGTGAGCTGGAAGCCCAGGCGGGCGAGCACGCCCTCGACGGCGCCGCCGAGTTTCTGCGCATGCTGCAGGGTGCACGGGCAATGGAAGGCCAGGCGCTGGTCGCCGCGCACGCCGAGCGCTTCCAGCGGCTCGCCGCGCAGCACTTCGACCAGATCCTTGGCCAACTCGCTGACCCGCTTGGCTTTCGCCGCGTAGGCCGGGTCCTGTTCGAGCAGGTGGCCATAATCCTTGACGAAGGCGCCGCAGCCGCTGGCGGTCTGCACGATGGCTTCGGCGCCGACCTCGATCGCCGGCCACCAGGCGTCGATATTGCGCCGGGCACGCTGCAGGCCCTGTTCCTGGGCATTGAGGTGGTAATCCACGGCGCCGCAACAGCCGGCTTCACGCACGCTGGTAATGCTGATGCCGAGGCGATCGAGCACCCGCGCCGTGGCCGCGTTGGTGTTGGGCGACAGGCCGGCCTGCACGCAGCCTTCGAGGATCAGTACGCGGCGGCCGTGCTGCGCCGGCGGGCGCGGCTTGGCCGGGCGGATCTGCCGCGGCAGCTTGGCCTTGAGCACGGCCGGCAGCAGCGGACGGAAGGCCTCACCGGCCTGGACCAAGGCCTTGAACAGGGCCGGCCGCGGCACCAGGGCGCGCAGGCTTTCGCGCAGCACGCGCTGGCCCAGCGGACGCGGNACNGCCTGGTCGACCACGGCGCGGCCGATGTCCAGCAGGTTGTGGTAGTCGACCCCGGACGGGCAGGTGGTTTCGCAGTTGCGGCAGGTCAGGCAGCGATCCAGGTGCAACTGGGTCTTGGCNGTGACCTGGTTGCCTTCCAGCACCTGCTTGATCAGGTAGATGCGCCCACGCGGGCCGTCCAGCTCGTCGCCGAGCAGCTGGTAGGTCGGGCAGGTGGCGTTGCAGAAGCCGCAATGCACGCAGCTGCGCAGGATGCTTTCGGCCTCTTCGCCGCGCGGCAGACGCTTGGCCTGTTCAGTTAAATTCGTCTGCATCTAAACCTCGGCGTACATGCGGCCAGCGTTGAAGATCCCCTGCGGGTCGAGCTGGGTTTTCAGCTGGCGGTGATAGCGCAGCAAAGGCGCGGACAGCGGCTGNAACGGGCTGTCGCAGACGCCGGCGCTGAAACAGGTGGCATGCCCGCCGGCGGCACTGGCGATACGGCGGATCTGCGCCGCCTCGGCAGTCGATTTCAGCCAGCGCTGGGCACCACCCCAGTCGATCA
>C687J26845_10001889_pt1 | contig 12513 bp, 11 predicted proteins | sample RifCSPlowO2_12_FD_26845 | JGI IMG/M metagenome (IMG submission 26845) | reverse complement strand
CTAAAACTCTTTCTCATTTCCCGTACCTCCTTCGGTGATCTATTTTACCAAATTTGACTCTTAACTACCGGCCCGAAAAACCCAGTCCATTATAATTATACTCGCCGGTTTGTGGGTCAATAGGATTTCCGCTTTGGGGTTTTCCGGGAAATCTTCATCAGGGGTATAACCGCCCCAAAAAACAAAATGGTCGATTCCGAATGTGAATTGAAGTTTTTGGGGATTTCCATATTGAAGAAATAAATTTTTATGGTGAAGTTTGGCTTTGCGTACGGCCCTTCTGTCATTTAAAACACCATCTTCGTATAACCCCGCCATAAAAAAATTTTTCTTGCCAATTTGAATAAAACCATTGGAACCTATCCGCACCCTGGGGTGGGGAGCCGTATTCTGACCAACCATAAAATACTGTTTGATGGCGACAATCCACTCATCCTGACAGAATCGGAGAACAGGCCGGCTGTAATTTGAAAATATTTAGCCTGAAACCCTCCGAAAAGTTCGGGTAAATAAACGTGATGTTTTGGGTTTGTTTCAAATTGATGATTCCTCCTGCAAAAAACGATTGCGATTGTTTAGGCAATTGATATAAAGCGGTTGCCGAAAGGTGCGTAAAAAAATTGTATTGTTCCAATGCTGGTACCTGCCCCAGTTTATTGGTCCAGAAATAGAAGGGTTGCCGCGGAGAATTACTCAATATCGCCTCCATTGAAGCTTTGCCCGTTGCCGAAATGGTTAGCCCTGCCAGTGTATTTGAAAAACCAAGCCACATAAAACAAACAGCGGCAAATTAAAAAGTTTAAGGAATTTATTCATATTCCGTTAAAAATTTATTCCGGCAGCCCGGAGTTGGGTATCGTATTCTTCTTTTATTAATTTCCAAAGGGTTAACTGGTCGAAGCGCGAAACGATGCTCTCCCGGGCATTTGAAGCCAGTTTTTTTGTCAATGCTTTCTCTTTGATCATTCGAACCATTGCTTCTTCGATTGCTTTAGCGTTTTTGGGTGGAATAATTAAACCGTTGTGCCCGTGTTTAACTATTTCATTACACCCGTTAATGTTGGTAACTATTGATGGCAGCCCCATGGCACCGGCCTGCAAGGGCACATTGGGAAAACCCTCACGGTAGCTGGGAAAAACAAGACAATCACTTATTGCAAAATAAGGGCGCACATCATTTTGAAAACCGGTGGTGATGATATTCGGGTTTTCATAAATTTGCTGTTTTGTGGTTTCTTCCAAAGGGTCGAGATTATCTTCGGTGGGGCCTACCAGGAGCAAACTAACATTGTGATGTTTTTTCAGGAACTCAATAAATACTGCAACCAACTCATTAATGCCTTTGTCTTTTACAAGCCGGCCAACGAATAGGAATACGAAATTTTTTGATGGAATCCCGATCTCATTTTTAAATTCCTCTTTGAATATTCCGGAATATTTTTCAGGATCAAAATAACCAGTGTCGATACCATTTGAACTCCCATGCCCCATTACTTTTAACTTCTCAGGTTTTGTATATTTTTCTGAGATTATTATTTCGTAAAGCCCTTTTGAGTTGGGATAAATACTTGTGCTGAAACGATAGGTAAGTTTTTCCACGAAATTTAATAGCTTACGTTTTGTTCCGACAGCTTCCAAAAGCGGTAGCCCGGCCACGGTATGAAAACGCAATGGCACACCGGCCAGCCAGGCAGCCAGCATTCCAACGGTGCCTGCTTTGGGGGTGTGTGTATGGATAATATGTGGTTGTTCTTTTTTAAATAGCCGGTACAACTGCCACAGGACTTTCAAGTCTTGAAACGGTGTAATGGCCCGGGTCATGGGCACTAACACGGTGTTCACACCTTCCCGTTGCCCCACTTCATCCAATTCCGACTGCGGCCCGGACGACACCGCAACAACCTCAAAATGTTGCTGCATAAAGGCCAATTGGCCTTTTAACAGAAACTGTAATGATAAGGGGACAGTGGTGATACGGATGAGTTTAGGATTAGGCATTTTTTGACGTATCTAATAAATTTTTCAAAAGTTCCTTCGGCGCATTTAATGGGTCATCATGCCAATTGCCGTTTCTGTCAAAATAACCCCCAGCCTGAAGTAAAGCAGTATGAGAAAAGCCATAGCTTATCTCAACAATCTTGGCTTCACCGGTTTTATTGTTTACAACATAATCATAACCCATACATTTAAAGTTTAATGCATCACTTGTTGCAAAAGCCGTATCTATTATATTCTTTGTGACATAGTTCTTGTCGAAAAACAGATCGCCCCCACCTGAAGCCCTGAAATCACCTTTGCGGATACTTCGTACAATATAACTTAGTTTATCACCAATGACAACAATTTTTAAGTCATAGCCATCGTTCGGTACAAATTCTTGAAATAGGACATAACCACGCTCATTAGGAAACTCTCGCGCACCTCTAAGTGTGCGGATAAATTCAGGAATTCGCTTTGCTCTATTTATAAAAGTGCTTATTGATTTGGCTGATCGAATATTTGAGCTTGCTTTAAAAATTAAACTTGGTGAACCATTAAAACCTTTTTTTAACATACGACGACCATATTTAATTGCTTCTCGCCTGTTGTTTATTAGCCTAACATTATGCGAACCAGAGCCATTCTTTAATTTTGCGATTATAGGAAATTGAGGATTATTATCTAACCACTCAACAAGTTTATCCATAGTATAAAAATGATAAAATTTTGGTATTGGAGCCTTAATAGCTTGAAGCATATAATTTTCTGCCAGTTTATCATCAAAATGCCATGCATCCTCGAAATCAGGAAAAACTTTTAAGCCCATTGCTTTGGCTGAATACAAAATACTTCTTGCCATCAGCATATCCTGAAAATTATAGCCACTAAAATGCCAAAGCAAAACATCATACCCACGAATATCATCAATGATATTTAAACTATGGGCGGGAAAAACCTTGAAATCTAATTCTTTGCTTTGACAAAAATCTATCCATACTGATGTCCATAAACCTGAATGATTGTCACCATGTTTATTTGTTAATATGGCGACTTTGCAAAATATTTCTTTCATAACTTGGTTTGTATATTTTTTCTCACTGTTGATTTTGAAAAGGTTGCTGTTTGAAAATTAATCTATACTTTGTTTTAAATTTTCCAAAAAAAGATTCGTCCTTTTTGTTATAGTAAAAGAATAACACCATAAAAACCCACATAGGTAATCTTCTCAAAATATCACCTCCTAATGCATACAAAAGTATTGCTATTATGGCAGCAAAAATAGCAGGCTCTTTTAAATTACGTTTAAGTGTTTTATAAAAGATATTCGTGAGCAAGATTACACCAATAATACCTGCGTGAAGAAAGGCAGCCAAAAAAGACTGGTGTACATCCCAGAATTTATCATCCTCCCAAATGTGTACACCTGTACCTAACCCGATAAAGGGTGATGTAACCCCAATTTTTAGCGCATCTGTGTATAATATTTGGCGCCCGCTTTCCAAATCATTATCTATAAAATATCCTATCGCGTATGTGGCAATTTGTTCTCTATAATATATTGCTGCACTCACAAAAATAGATAGGACCAGCACAAGAAGAAGGATCCTTGATTTCCTTTGGAATTTAAAATAAACATATAAAATCAAAAAACTAAAAGCGCCCGAATAAACCGAAAGGTAAGCCTTTGTTGAACCAGTATTAAAAGCCATATAGGCATCCATAAAAAGTAATATAACTACTATTAGTCGCATCCACCATTTTTTTTCTACAGAAAAAACTTTTAACCCGATGAACGGAAGTGGAACAAGAGACATTGAAATCTGATGCAGGTTATCGGCAAGTGGCACAAAATAGTGATAATATTTTAAGCTGATTCCAAATATGGCATCAGTATATAAGCTAATTACAAATAAAATTACCATCGCAATACTGGAAACCAGAAAGATATTCCGCAGTATAGCATAAGTGTTTATTCGGCCCCTTTTAATGAGATTTTCCAATGAAAAGCACGTCATAAGTACAATAATAAAGGCACCAAAGTCAAATAACATACCTTCGAACGTGCCAGTAGCATGTTTTAAAAAAACTACATTATATATGAAACCAAAGAAACTTACCAACAAATAAAAGACCCAGAAACGAGAAAAATGAAAAGAGTTTATCCAATTCGTAATAATTGGCCGCTGTATAACATATATAAATAGCCAAATAAAATATACCTCTCCAAAACCCATTATACCAAAGCGCAGTAGGGTATATGGTAGTATTATCATACTACCAATAATAAACTTCTCAATTTTACTCAATTGGTATTTTTTAACAAATGGATTCATTTTAACTTACTTACTTACTTATCTTTTTAATTGGTACAGAACATGTTTTTTGTAAAGTCTTTTATTTCTTCGAGCTGCCAGCAGCATTAAAGCAGTTTTTAGATTCAACCTTTTTATGTACCAATTAAAATCTCGCATAAGTATGCGACTGCTTATATACTTTCTTAATAAATCGTTCCTTCTTAATTTATACTCAGCTTCGCGAAGTGACAATGCTTCAGAATATTTAAGCAAATCATTTTCGGACTGCTGGTTATTGATTATCATTTCCTTGTCACCAGCAAAAATACCAATAGGATTGTAACTAATAAGAGTCCCGTCCTTAAACTCTAACGATAAAATAATTGATGATTTATTATTTTCAGTTTGTTTGATTAGTGGTTGATTACTTTTTGCCGTATAAACATCATCAAAACAAAAATTACCAAGGCTATAAGCAATTAGTGCATCATTAACATTTTCAATACCCTGCAATACGTGCGGATGGTGGCCATAAAAAACATAAGGACAAACTTGAGCTAATTGGTGAGCCATAATTACGTGATCATAATTTGGATAATTAACATGCTCCTGTCCCAAATGTAAGCTTATGATGTTAAAATATCCCAAATCATTATATATCTTTAAATTAGTTGTGACCTCGTTAACATCGAGCTTGTTTATTCCCGGGCCCTTTCCATTGTGAACACCAATTGGATTAGATGAATAACAGCAAAAACCATGTAAAGCAATTTTACTATTTGAGCCCTCCAAAAATTCAACTTTATCTTCAATACCAAAATACTTGATGTTATTTTCCTTCAATAATCTAAGAGTCAGATCGTAACCCTCACGTCCATAATCAAAAATGTGGTTATTAGCCAGGTTGACAACTCCGATATTTAAAAATGATAAAAGTTCTATATTAGCCGGATGGGCTTTAATATATGCCGATTTATGACCATAACTGCGGGCAGCTAATGAAAATGGAGTTTCAAAATTGCCAATCACATAGTCAAAATCTTTAAGATATTCAGAAACTAGGGCAAAATAATCTTTAACAGAAGTGTTTTTGGTAATGTCGAACTTGCCAAAAAAAGCGATGTCACCTAGAAGTGCTATCTTCATAATACAAAAATATGTTTCTTGATTTTAAATCATTGAATTTTAGCTTTATAAAACTAAATCAATTAAACAGTTTAACTAATCTATCAGTAATGGATCTATATGAATAATGAACTATCTTATCATTATAAGTACTTTCAACAAAGCCTTTATCTACCTTAATTTTATAGAGCCCGGCCAAATGTTTTTTTAGATTTTGGAAATCATTATCAAAAGTACTTGATGCCTCTTCAATAACGAAACCACCTTCTACCTCCTCAATTATTCGTTTAAATTCGCTATTGGGGACCGTACCATTAACTACGCCCAATAAATTGCGCTTTGTTAAGAATCCTTCAAACAATTTGCCTGTAATTATCCCTTGATCTTGTTCTGTATTCCAGGTAGCAACCACAATTAAATCACTGGCCAACTGTATGGAAAGTGATTCTTTTCTTGAAACACTGCCCTTGTTGAGCAAACAAGAGCTTAATCCATGCTTTAGCGCTTGTTGATAAAGTACCTGATATTCCTTGCCAGCGTAAACAAATTCAATACTTTGTGCTTCTATAAAATTTTCATCCATCAATTCTCGCAGTGCTCTAAAAACAACATCAAGTTTTCTCTGGCCACCATATAAACTGCCAACATAGCAAAGCCGTATTTTTTTATCGTCTAAATTGTTATCTTTTTGAACAAGAAACTTTCTATCGTCCTCATCAAACCCGTTCACAAGTAAATGAAATTTGTGATGGAACTCGCCGGGAAATTTAATTAGCAAATCATTAGAAATATATGTAACGATGTCAGCTCTCTTAACAATTCTTTTTTGAATTTGAGAATTTATATAATACTGTAACGGAATTGATTTAGTGCTGTAATTAATTGGATCGCGAAAATCTGCGATCCATAAGGACGCGATTTTCCTTTTTTTAATATTAAACGCAGCCCAATGCGCCCCTAAACTTGGATAACTGGAAAACACAATATCAAAGTCATTTTGCTTAAAATTTATTTTTGAATAAGAATTAACTTTTCTACTCCAATCATAGTTCCTCAAAAGCGAATACAGTAAATGAATAATTTTAAAGAAATGAACTTTTACAGCGCGTACAGCGCTATCCTTTGATGATACTTTTAAGTATGAGTTAGCACTTCCTTTTTCAAGCAAGCTATTTCTTCGTCTTAAAAAAAAAATGTTAAAATATGTGCTCTGCGAAATTTGCACTCTTGTAATTTTGGCAAATTCAACTTCTTCCATATTATTATCAATCTTTGATTGCTCATGAAGTTTCGGTGATAGAACAGTAACATTAAATCCAAACCTAATTAAATATTTTGCAAGTTTTGACAATCTTACTGCACCAATTTCATTTTCTGGTGCAAATGCAGTAGCTATAATTAAAATTTTATTCGCCATACTTAGTATTCAAAAGCTTTGGTTGATTTCATTAATACTTCAATTATTCATAATTATATCGTGTTTTAACCTTAAAAAAAGTTGATATAATTTTTATGGGCTATCCGCCTGACTCCAGTACATACAATATCTTGTGGTTAGTGGTGTTAAATTACACCATTACTAGTAGCCATATTGGTGCTACTGGAGTCAGGCGGATAGCCCATTAATTTTTTTTACCTTAACTTAAAATCATACCCTGGTTAAGAACTTAACAATCTTAAAGAGCTTATGTGCTCCAACAGTTTTCTTTAGTTAAAATGACAATGAAACTATCGTGAATTTTTATAGTTAGAATTTTATTTTAACATTCTAATTTCTTTGGATAAATCTTCAAACAACTATCGTTTCACAATTAATCTATCAATGCCTGTTTTCTTTATTATGTTATAAATAAATTTATATAGTTTTTGATCAGATTTATAATAACTATGCGGTACAGGTTTTGAATCTAGTATATCCTTAAACTCCTTAATGGTGATCTTTAGTTTCTTCGCAATATATTCAATATCTCTATTAATTTCAGACTCATTATATGGTAAAAATTTTAATTCGTTAATTGCTTCCTCTCGTGTCATCTCACCATTAAGTATTAAACTTGAAAAATGCGCTTTCCTTTTATCAATACCAAATTTCTTAATTAAATAATACGATTGAAAAAATTTTGTAAATCTAGATTCATAATGCTTCCCCCCATAATACCTCCACTTAAACTTACTTTCCAAAAAATTAAGTGCTTCACTTTTTTTGTATGGCAAATAATTCAAAGGAAATACAATCTTTAGTCCATAAATGTATGGATAATAAATATTAGTCTTGTAAAACCCTGAGAGCGGAATACTTTTTAATTTAACCATTCCAAATCTTTTATGAATATCTTTTAAATTCACGAGATCTTGTGATCGGGTTGTCCAAGATGAAGGCAAACAAGATTCCGTAGCATAATTATGACCGGCGAAGAAATACTTTATTTTATGTTCCTTTGCTGTTTTATAGAGTGATGCCATAAACACATGATCTTGAGGCACATCTTGATTTAAGACGCCTGCTTTATAATAAGCTAATTGTAAATCACGCATTTCCTCCCAATTTACAACATATGTTACTAAATCAATATCTAATGTTTTAACGATATCTTCAATGTTTTTTGTTGCCAATTCAGAATTCCATCCAGCATCTATGTGAACAGCTAGTGGATTTAATCCTAATTCTTCTTTAACATAAAATGCTAAATAGGAGGAATCAACTCCTCCACTAAGTCCTATAATAACATCATATTGTTTAGAACTTCCTTTCGATGATAATTTTACTTTCTCACTTATTTTTTTTAGGCGTATTAAACCCTCCTCATTTGGAAACCAGGAAACATTAACATCTTCCATGTTTGCTCTCAGTACTTCCTTCTCTAAGACAGGCAGCTTTATTAAATCATCTACTGTATGAATATTTTCTATATTAATGCCTTGATAAAACCTTTTATAAAAATTACTATGCAAGAAGGCATATTTAATTATTTTTCTCAATTCCGCGTTTTGAATTTCAATTTCTCTCTCGTGATTTGTATAGTCTTTGCTTATATACCCTTTAAATGCCTTGCGATAAGCCTTGGCATACCTCAACCTGTAAAGTTTGTAGCCATAGAGTGATACCATAAGATTTTGAAAAAAAATGGGACTGCTATTGTATATCTTTTCTATGGATTTATTCATTTCCTATTTCCTCTGAATTTCACGCATATGGTTGTGGGGCAGACCATCATCTGGTGATTCCGTTCTCTTGAAAATTGAACGTAAAACTTAACAAACTGCTGAACATAAATCGTTCACGCTGGATTCAGGATTATATCAGTCCAGTTAAATATCATAAGACATGTTTCACGTTTGTTATTTATCCACATCAAGACAAATGATAACATTTCCGCACACGATAACAATATCGTTGTGACAAGGGAAGGTCAGGGGTTTTGCAGGAAACCTAATCAATATTTTAAATATCTTCGTCTGGTTTTAAGCAAACTGCGCTTGACCTGTCCACCAAGTTTAAGGCACGGTCTCAGCGACTCAAATATCCAACCATTGCTGGGATAGTCCTTATAGAATTTCGCGGGTGCTCTCATAATCGAGTCCCATTCTTCAACCGTCAAACTAACTTTTTTCAATATGAAATCCAAGTCTTCCTGCAATTGCTCTGGCGCATAGAAGTCCTGAGCAAGTTCCCGCAATGCATCTTCACGTGTGATTTGACCGGAGACAATGAGGCTGGACAAGTGGGCTTTGCGCTTATCATAGCCAAATTTCTTCGGTAAGTAATAGCCTTGGAAGAAGCGAGTAAAAACCGATTCATTGTGTTTGCCAGTATAGTCCTTCCATTGGATCTCTTTCTTGAGAAACTCTTTGGCCTCAAATTTTTTATAAGGCAGGTAGTCAAAAAGACAGACCTTCTTGATGCGTTTGATGAGGGGATAGTAAAAGAACATCTCAAAAAAATTGTTGTGAGGATATTTCTCCAATTTCTTGCCGCCCATCAATCTATGTACATTCCTGATGTGAAACCAGTCACTGGCGTCGTAGCCGCGCCATGCATGAGCCATGATGCACTCGCTACCCCAGTAATCGTGACCGCTGATCCAATAACGTACACCCTGCTGTACCGCAAGCTGGTTCAGTGCCGCGATAAAGGAATGGTCTTGTGGAATATCACAGTTAACCAGGGAAGAGCGGAAAAAAGACCGTTGCAAATCCCGCATCTCTTCCCAGTCACACACGATTGTGAACAAATCAAGGTTGAGATGTTTGATGGTTTTCTCAATGTTCTGCACGGATAATTCACTGTTCCAGCCACTATCAAAGTGTAACGTCAGTGGACGCAGGCCCAGTTCTACCACTTTGAAAGCCAGATAAGTGCTATCACAGCCACCACTTAAGCCCATCACGCAATCATACTCTTTGCCGCGGCCTTCAGCCTTTATCTTACTGACTAAACGGTTAAGGTAAACCTGGCCTTGTTCAGGCGTGGGCCGATATTTCAATCGATCTAAAGCATTACTGCAATGATGGCAATTACCGTGTTCATCGAACGTTATATCAGGATCAGTCGTATCCATAACGCAGCGAACGCACATTCTGTATGTTTTATCCATTTCGAATTTTCTTTTCGATAACCTCCCGATCGGGATACGTAATCAACACTGCTCGATGTTTCCCTTGAAATACAAAGAATGAGCCGGCTCCCGCGGCAGATGCACCGCCATCCTTAATGGCACTTACCATGTCATCGAGACTTCCGGCGCCACCAACGGCCACCACCGGAATACCTATAACGCTGGTTACAGTTTTAATCAGCTCAATATCATACCCCTCCATCATACCATCGCGATCGATTGAATTCAAAAAAATTTCACCAACACCAGCTTGCTCTAAACGGCGTGCATAATCCACAGGTGATAACTTGGTGTTCTTGGTGCCACCAAGGATAAAAACCTCATATTTACCCAGCAGGTTCTTCTTGACATCGATAGACACGATGATACTCTGACCGCCGAAGCACTTTGTGGCTTCCTGAATCAAATCTATGTTGTGAGCAGCGGCTGTATTCAGGGCCACTTTTTCAGCACCAAGAGTAAAGATCTTTTCGATAGTTTTCAAATCCCGGATTCCGCCGCCATAGCAAAACGGCATGAAGCACTCAGTGGCTACCTCAGCAATCTTCTGATACGGTGGTTCTCTGTTTTCTGTAGAAACGGTGATATCGAGAAATACCAGTTCATCGACTTCCTTCTCATTAAAAATTTTGATGGCATTGACAGGATCACCTATATACTTAGGATCCTTAAACTTGACTGTCTTAACCAGACCATGTTTTTTCAGAAGCAATACAGGTATAAATCGATTTCTCAGCATATCAGGATAATGCCCAGTTCTTCAGGAAACCCATGCCGAACTTGTGGCTCTTTTCCGGATGGAACTGCACACTTGTGATATTAGCATGCACGAGGGACGACACAAAATCATAGCCGTGCACTGTCTTGGTCAGGATATCCGCCTGGTCTTCGCAGACCACGTGATAAGAGTGGACAAAATAGAAACGAGACGGCATTTTAATGTTATCAAATAAAATCGAGTCCTTGCAAATATTTACAGTATTCCAGCCCATATGGGGAATCTTTAAATTTTTATGATCTGCATCAAACCTGAATCTGACCGTTTCGGCATTAACCCAACCAAGCCCAGGCAATATTCCCTCTTCACTTTTTTTACTAAAAAGCTGCATCCCGAGACAAATTCCTAAAATGGGCACGTGACACTCTAACACCTGTTTGTTTAAAATGCTTACCAGCCCTCGACTCTCCAGGTTGCTCATGCCCGCATCAAATGCGCCCACACCCGGTAAAACCAATTTGTCGGCCTTTGCGATGATTTCCGGATCACCTGACACTACTCCAGGCATACCTATTTTATGTAACATGTTAGCTATTGAACCGAGATTCCCCATCCCGTAATCGATGATAATTATCATATTTCTATCCACCAATTGCATTTTGCCTTTTATACAATCCAGCAATCCAGCGATAAGTTCTCTTTTTGGGCCAATATTTCTTCAAATTCTTTTTTAGACTCAATATCTTCTTTTTTGCACCCTCGGGCTTTGCCCCAGGAAGATAAAAGCCACAGACAGGACAGGGAATCTCAAAGGTGAATGGATTGGTTAAAGCTAGTTTTTCTAGAATGGAAAGCCTCGGAATAAATACAAGACGATCGCTCTTCCCAATGTGAGTAGTTTGAATATTTATAAAGCCGTAATCATCAAACAAACTGTGAATAGTTGCGCTGTTGAAGCTTCGCATATGGTAGTCTGGGTTAAACTTTGATTTGCAATTCTGGCAGGGAATCAGAGACCTTTCTAATTGCTGCTCATAAGGAACAGAGATTAGGACGTATTCTCTGGATACTCTGCAAAGTTCCCTTAGGCCAACTTCAAACATTTTCAGAGGAAGATGTTCTATGACCTCAAGCGAGGCTACTAGATCGAACTCTTGGTCGCGGAAAGGGAGTGAATCTATGCTGGCTATGGTCTTCTCAGTTTCTACATATTTGAGTGCTGTAGTGCTTCTGTCTACTCCATGGAGCCTTTTAAACCGTCCTGTCTGCTTTGCAAGATGGTTGATAAAAATTCCATTACCGCACCCGACATCGAGAATATTTTCGACTTGACGCGGGATAAGCGCGGAGATTGTCTCCACCCTTTCGAAATCTGCTCGCTGGATTTTATCGACTCTCCAAAATTCATCATTTTCATAGTATTCTTTTTCGATGCTCATACTAAAGCCCTCTCCATTCTTTTAGCATTGGCCGCCCTTGGCATGTTTGTATGAACGCCATAGATAGGGTTCACTGAAAAATTCATTTTATTCAAAGGTACTATTGAAGAACATTCTTTTTACCATTTGATATCTTACACTACACCATATTTCTTGTGCAAATTAGCATGCTAATGGCTTGAGTTGTATCTTTCTGAGCGCTGTTTTCAGGTTCATCCCTAAGAGTCCCAGTCTTACCCATATCTCCGATCCATTTTCTATGCTATAGAGCACCCTGTCCAGCCCGTAATGTTCTTTCCCATTCCCAAAATCCCCTTCTATTCTGTTTCGCTCCCGCTGTT
>C687J26845_10001888_pt1 | contig 12513 bp, 14 predicted proteins | sample RifCSPlowO2_12_FD_26845 | JGI IMG/M metagenome (IMG submission 26845) | reverse complement strand
CTGATCGAAAACCTGATCGTGCGCGACTCGGGCACCAGCCTGAAGAGCCAGCACGCGGGCATCTACGTGCAGCCCGGTTCGCACCGCGCCGTGGTGCGGCGNTGCGACCTGACCTACAACCTCTTCGGCCTGTGGATCGAAAAGGCCAACGAAGTGCGCATCGAGCACAACCGCATCACCGGCCTGCGCGACCTCAACTCCTCGCAGCGCGGCAACGGCATCCAGCTCTACAACACGCAGGGCGCGCGCATCACCGGCAACGACATCAGCTTCGTGCGNGACGCGCTNTACGTCGACGTGTCGCACAACGCCGAGTTCCGCGNCAACCGGCTGCACCACAGCCGCTACGGCNCGCACTACATGAACTCGTACCACAACCTGTGGGAAGACAACGACAGCTACTACAACCGCGGCGGCCTGGCCCTGATGGAGGTGCGCNACCAGGTGGTGCGCGGCAACCGCACCTGGGGCAACTCCGACCACGGCATCATGCTGCGCACCCTGCAGGACTCGGTGATCGAAAACAACGTGGTGGCCGGCAACGACCGCGGCTTCTTCATCTACGACGTCGAGTACGTGACCCTGCGCAACAACCTGGTGGTGGACAACCACGTGGGCGTGCACCTCTCGGCCGGGTCCACGCGCAACCAGGTGGTCGGCAACGACTTCATCGCCAACCGGGAGCAGGTGCGCTACGTGGGCGCGCGCGACGAACCCTGGGGCCACCCCAAGCCCGGCCAGGGCAATTACTGGAGCAACTACCTGGGCTGGGACCGCGACGGCAACGGCGTCGGCGACCTGTCCCACGAAGCCAACGACCTGGTGGACCGCCTGCAGTGGCGCCACCCTTCCATTCAACTGTTGCTGGGCAGCCCCGCCGTGCAGGCCCTGCGCGTGCTGGGGCACCAGTTCCCGGTGCTGCGCGTGCCCAGCGTGATCGATCCCCATCCGGCCATGGCGCCGAAACATCCCCACTGGAGCACATGGCGTGACAAGTATTTCCGCTGAGGCCCTGCACCTGGAGGGCGTCACCAAACCCTACGGCAGCCGGCGTGCGCCGCTGCTGGCGCTGGACAACGTGAGCCTGCGGGTGCCGCGCGGCCAGCTCTTCGGCCTGATCGGCCACAACGGCGCGGGCAAGAGCACGCTGTTCAAACTGGTGCTCGGTCTCATCACCCCCAGCCTGGGCCGCATCCAGGTCAACGGCTGCGCGGTGAACGGCCCCGACTTCCGCACCACCCGGCGCACCCTGGGCTACCTGCCCGAGAACCTGGTGCTCTACGACAACCTCACCGGGCTGGAGACGCTGCGCTTCTTCGCGCGCCTCAAGGGGGCGCCGCAGACGCAGTGCGCCGCCCTGCTCGACCGCGTCGGCCTGACCCGGGCCGGCGGGCGCGCGGTGCGTGAGTACTCCAAAGGCATGCGCCAGCGGCTGGGTTTTGCCCAGGCCCTGCTGGGCGACCCGCAACTGCTGCTGCTCGACGAACCCACCACCGGCCTGGACCCNTCNGCGATCCGCGATTTCTACGACCAGCTCGACCTNCTGCGNTCGCAGGGCGTGACCCTGGTCATCAGCTCGCACATCCTGGCCGAGCTGCAGCAGCGGGTCGATGCCCTGGCCATGCTCAGCAACGGCCGCGTGTGCGCGCAAGGCTCGGTGCAGGCGCTGCGCGAGCGCTCGCGCATGCCGCTGGTGTTCCAGCTGCGCGCCGCGCCGACCTGGCTGCAGACCCTGGCCACCGAGCTGCCTGGGCAACTCGCCGGCGCCGACGTCGTGCTGCAGCAGCGCGAACCCGATCTGCTGGAACTGCGTTGCCCCCGCGAGCACAAGATGCGGGTGCTGGCTTGGCTGGCCGGCGCGGAGCTGAGCGACCTGCAGATCCATGAGCCCTCGCTGGAGGACGTGTACTTCGGCCTGAGGGAGGCCCCATGAACGTTTCATTGCAATGGCGCCAGGTACAGGCCGTGGCCGCCAAGGAATTTCGCGACCGGCTGCGCAACCGCTGGGTGCTGGCCGTGGCTGTGGTCTTCACCGTGTTCTCGCTGCTCATCACCTACTTCGGCTCGGCCGCGCAGGGCCAGATCGGCCCGCGCTCGATCGAGCTCACCATCGCCAGCCTGGTCAGTCTGGTGATCTACCTGATTCCGCTGATCGCGCTGCTGCTCGGTTTCGATGCCATCGTCGGCGAGCGCGAGCGCGGCTCGCTCGACCTGCTGCTCGCCCTGCCCATCACCCGGCTCGAACTGCTGCTGGGCAAGTACCTCGGGCTCGCGGGTGCGCTGACGCTGTCCACCGTCTCGGGCTTTGCGCTGGTGGCCCTGCTGCTGTACCAGCGTTTCAGCTGGGCCGGCCTGTACCACTACGCCGGCTTCGTGCTCAGCTCGGTGCTGCTGGGGCTGGCGTTCCTGAGCCTGGCGGTGCTGCTGTCGGTGCTGGCCCGCGACCGCACCCGCGCCTCGGGCCTGGCCATCGCGCTGTGGTTCGCGCTGGTGCTGGTGTTCGACCTGCTGCTGCTGGGCCTGCTGGTGGCCACCGGTGGCCAGTTCGGCGGCCAGGCCTTCGCCTACCTGCTGCTGCTGAACCCGGCCGACATCTTCCGCATCCTCAACGTGTTTTCGCTCGACGACGTACAGCGCCTGTATGGCCTGGCCAGCATCCTGCCTCCGGCGCTCAGCCAGGTGGGCTGGCTCGCCAGCGCCATGCTGGCCTGGATCGTCGCCCCCCTTGCCCTGGCTTCCTGGAGATTCCGACCATGAACACCCCTTTCAACGCCCCCCTGAACCGCCGGCGCCTGCTGTGCGGCTGCGCCGGCCTGGCCACTCTCAGCCTGCTGGGCTGCGGCCAGAGCGGCGCTGCGGCCAGCAGCGCCCCGGCCGAGATCGACGCCCAGGCCAGTTGCTCGCTGGACGGCATGCTGCTCGCCGACTACCCCGGCCCCAAGGGCCAGATCCGCTACGACGGCGTGGCCGAGGTGCAGTGGTTCTGCGATTCGGTGGAACTGCTGTCGGTGCTGCTGGCGCCCGAGCAGGTGCGCGCGGTGCAAAGCGCCCATGTGCAGGACATGGCCCTGGCCGACTGGGACCAGCCCCGCGGCCACTGGATCGATGCGCGCCAGGCGCTCTATGTGCTGGGCAGTAAACGCCACGGCTCCATGGGCCCCACGGCCGCGAGCTTCGCCACCGAGTCCGCCGCGCAAACCTTCATGCAGCAACACGGCGGCCGCCTGCTGCGCTACGCCGAGATCCAGCCCGGCATGGTGGACCTGAGCGGCGGTGCGCTGCACGACACCCGCATGTGATGCCGCAACGCCGCCGGTTCATCGGTCTCTCGCTGCTGGGCGCCGCGGCCGTGCTCGCCGGTCTGGGTTACCGGGTGGTGCGGGGTGCCCCGGCGCCCGCCCGGCGGGACGCTGTACTGCCCGACGACGTGTGCCTGACGGCGCCCACCTTCTCCCACGATCCCACCTCGGGCCTGCCCCTGCACGCGGCGCGCGAGGTGCCGCCCGAAGCCCGCTGCCCGGTCTGCGGCATGTTTCCGGCGCGCCAGCGCCGCTGGGCGGCCCAGGTCATCTTCAACAACGGCGACGTGCAGTACCTGGACTCGCCCCTGAGCCTGTTCCTGTACCTGCAGCGGGTCCCGCGCTACACCGCCGGCCAGAGTGCCGCCAACATCGTGGCCTCGTACGTCACCGACCTGGAAACCGGTGCCTGGATGCCCGCCGAGCGGGCCTGGTACGTGCACGGGTCCGGGCAGATGGGACCGATGCGCTCGGGCAACCTGCCCGCGTTCGCCACCCTGGAACAGGCGCGCGCCTTCGCGGCGCGGGAAGGTGGCGAGTGGTTCACGGCCGAGCACTTGCGCCAAGGCCTGCCTGCGTCGCTGCAGCGGCTCGCGCCGCACACCCACGGCTGACCACTTTGATGCGTGTCAAAAAACGGATTTAATTGTTCATATAGAATGAACATTAAAATCCACCCCACCCCCTTCACCACTTCATTCAAGGATTCCCCATGAACGCCAAGAACCTTCTCCTGATCCTGGGCTGCAGCGCCGCCCTGCTGGCCTGCGGCGAAAAGCCCGCCGACACCGCCGCGGCGCCGGCCGCTCCCGCCCCGGTGGCCGCAGCGCCCGCACCCGCCCCGGAACCCGCACCGACCCCCGTGGCCGAGAACGTCGTGGGCAAGAAGGTCTATGGCTCGGTGTGCTCCATGTGCCACGCCGCTGGCGTGGCCGGAGCGCCCAAGCCCGGCGACAAGGCCGACTGGGGCCCGCGCATCGCGCAAGGCAAGGACACGCTCTACAAGCACGCCCTTGAAGGCTTCACCGGCGCCAAGGGCATGATGCCCGCGCGCGGCGGCGGCAGCGCCCTCACCGACGACGAACTGAAGGCCGCCGTGGACCACATGGTCGCCCAGTCGCTCTGAACCCACCCGGCTCCACCATGACACACCTGCTCCAACGCCGCCAGTGCCTGGCCGGGCTGGGCGGCCTGCTCGTCGCCGGCCTGGGCATGCGCCCGGCGTTGGCCAGCCCCGACGTCCACCGGGCGTCCCGCGTGTTGATGGGCACGCGGGTGGACATCGTGGCGCAAGGCGAAAGCCCCGGCGCCACGGTGGCGGCCGTGCAGGCGGCCTTCGCGGAAATGCAGCGCCTGGAACGCATGATGAGCCGCTACCGCGCCGACAGCCTGGTGAGCGCGATGCACCGCAGCGCGGGCCATGGCCTGGTGATGGCGCCGCCCGAGCTGCTATCGGTGCTGCAGCGGGCCAACGAGCTCTCCCGGCTCAGCGACGGCGCCTTCGACATCACGGTGGGGGCGTACCACGGCTGGTCGTTCGACCCGCAGGACGCCCGCATGCCCGCGCCGGAAGAGCTGCGCCGCGAGCGCCGGCTGGTGGACTTCCGCGACGTGTTGATTCACCCGGAGACGGGTCAGGCCGGCCTGAGCCGCCCGGGCATGCGCATCGACCTCGGAGGCGTGGCCAAACTGCCCATCCTGCAGGCGGGTCTGCGCGTGCTCGAACAACACGGCCTGCGCCATGCCATGGTCAATGGCGGTGGCGACGTGCACACGCGCGGCCAGCTCCAGGGCCAGGACTGGCACGTGGGCATCCGCGACCCGCGCGCGCCCGAGCGGCTGATCGGCACGGTGCAGGTGCGCGACGGTTGTGTGGCTTCGTCCGGCGACTACGAGCGCTGCTTCGTGCGCAACGGCCGGCGCTACCACCACGTGCTGGACCCGCGCACGGGCATGCCCAGCCGCGGAGTGCGGGGCGTGGTCACGGTGTCGCGCCAGCCCGATCCTCCGGTCAACGGCCTGGGCGCAGCGATCATGGTGGCGGGCGCCACGGCGGGGCGGCACCTGCTCACGCCGCTGCGCGGGGTGGACAGCCTGATCGTGGATGCCGATGACCACATCCACACCATGGGGCGGTGGGGCTGACCCTCGTTGCTTCCGGCATCAGCCGGCTTTGGCCTTGGCCGGCTTGCGCGCGGCCGGTGGCCGCTTGGCGGTAGCGGCCGGAACGGTTGAGGCCGGCGCCTTTTTGGGCATCTTCAATGAGGCGAGCTGGATCGGGATCAGGTGGGGCAGCAGCCCTGCGTGCGCCTTGCTGGTGGCCACGGGGGCCAGCAGGTCGGCCAGCGTGACGCCGTCGAGCACGTCAAAGAACCCCTTCATGGCCTTGTACAACGCGTCCTTGAGCCGGCAATAGCCGTCGAGCCGACAGGTGTTGTTCTTTTTGTCAAAGCACTCCACCAGGGTCAGATCGGTCTCGGTCTGGCGGACGATCTCGCCCAGGGTCAGCTCGTTGGCCGGTTTGAGCAGGCGCAGGCCGCCGCCCCGGCCGCGCGTGGTCGCGATCCAGCCACACGAGGCCAGGATCATCACGATCTTGGTGAGGTGGCTGCGAGAAATGCCGTGTGCCTCGGCAATCTCGTTCACCGTGGGCGGGTGCTCGCGTCCATCACAGGCCGCGCAGTACATCAGCACGCGCAGGCTGTAGTCGGTCCATTGGGTGAGTCGCATCGGGTCTTCGCCCTGTGAAAAGACGAGGTTGGTTCAAGAGGTTTCACTGTACCGTCAAAACGGCGCGCGCCCGGGCGGGCGCGACCGCCGCTCAACCTCTTGGCCTCTCAGTCCTTGAGGATGGCGCCCGTGCCGTCCTGCACCTGCACATGGATGGGGATGCCCTGGCGCACGCTCATGGACACGGTGCAGAACTCCTCGAACTGCGCGAGCACGCGGTCCAGGTGCTCGATGCTGGCCGCGGCCTGGCCCAGCTCCAGCTTCACGTGGATGCCCACGATGCGCAGGCGCTTGTTCTCGTTGCGGCCCATCTCGGGCGTGGCGGTGGCCACCAGCGTGCCCGGGTCCTGCTTGAACTTCTGCAGCGAAAACAGCAGGCTCGCGCTCAGGCAGTTCGCCACCGCCGCCAGCAGCAGGTGGTCGGGCGCCGGGCCGGCGCCCTGGCCCAGCGGCGCGGGCTCGTCGGCCAGCAGCGACGGTATCGCCGCACCGAAATCGACGAGGAACTGGTAGCCCGACTGGCGGGTGATGGTGACGCTGGCGTTGTCGCTCATGGTCTGTCCTGAAAAATGGCTGGAAACAAAACGCGGCAACCGGGCGGCCGGCGCACCGAGGGCAATACTAACAAACCCCACGGGGTATAAATTCAAGCGCTTTCAACCGCCCGCGAGATCGGCGACCGACCATTGGTTCAATTGATCGATGGTCGCGGTGACGCCGCCGCAAACGATCACAGCGATCGTTTTGAAGGACTGGATCTCCGGTCGCTGGCCGTAGACCACGGCCAGCGCGGCCCCGCAGGCGGGTTCAACCACGATCCGGTGGTCGGCCACAAAGGCCTGGCACGCCGCCACGGCCTCGCGGTCGGACACGACCACGCTGAGCACGGGATGGCGCGAGGTCCAGTCGAACGCCTGCTGGCAGACCTGCCGCGCCCCCAGCGAAGACGCGATGCTGGTGATCGCAGGCAGTTCCACTCGATGGCCCGCCGAAACCGATTGCGCCAGCGAGTCGGCGCCTCGGGTTTCCACGGCGATCACGGGCAGGTCGGACCAGCCGTTGCGGTGCAGCCCCTCGACCACGCCCGACAACAGCCCGCCACCACCCACCGACAACACCACGGCATCGGGCCGGACTTCCGAGCGCGCGATTTCGTCCACCATCGTCGCGTGCCCGCTCCACATCAGCGGGTCGTCAAACGGGTGAATGAAGGCATCGTGCTCCCCGAGGAGAGACAGCGCCATGGCGTTGGCTTCTTGCCATGAGGGGCCGTGAACCATGAGCTCGGCGCCTTCCTGCCGGATCAATGTCCGCGCCCGTTCGCTGGTGGTCTGCGGGACCACCACCGTGACCGGCAAGGACAACTGCCGACCCGCGTAGGCCACCGCAATACCAGCGTTGCCACCGGACGAGGACACCAGCCGCATGGCACCCCGGCGGGCCTGTTCCTGGCACTTCAAGCCGATGCCACGGATCTTGAACGAACCGGGCGGCTGCAAGGCTTCCATCTTCAGCCAGACCGGGCGTCCCGATCGAAGCGTCAGCGCACGGGACTCGATGAAGGGGGTTTCAATGTGAAGGGATTTCATGCGCAGAAATGTACCCGGCGCNCGGCACCTTCACCCCCCACCGCGCTGCATGTACAGGTCGAAGCGTTTCATGAAGGCNTGGCGCTGCGCCGCGTCCAGCCCGTCAAAGACGAATCCCACGCGCAGCACGGGCATGCGCATGAGCGCGATCACGCGGGGCGGCCGGGTCTGCCAGCTCAGCTGCAGCGTGCCCGGCGGAATCTCCACCCGCGCCGTGTGGCCCTCGCGCTGCCAGGCGCAGGCACCGATGGCCGCGGGCAGCCAGCCCAGCCACTCGGCCTCGGTGCAGCCCATGTCGCGCTCGAAGCGCTCCGCATAGCTCGACTGCAAGTCAGCCCCCAGCGATGGGTGGCCAGATGGCCAGCACGTCGCCCTCGACCAGCGTGGTGCTCATGCGCTTGTCGGGCTCGACGTATTTGCCGTTGACCAGCACCAGGTGAACCAGCTTGGGCGGCAGGCCAAAGGGCTCGATGATCTGGCTGATGGGCGCGTCCGGGCTCACCTCCAGCGACAGCTGGTTGCTGCGCCGCGCGTCGGCGGGCAGGTAGTCGGTCAGCGTGGCGAAGAGCTTGAAGGTGATGCGCATGGAAGACATTGTGATGGATGGCAAACGATCCGCCGCCGGGCCGCCCCAAGGCGGATCAGCCCCCTCGGGGAGCAGCGACCCGCGCAGCGGCGGAGCGTGGGGGTCATGGCCTCACCGGCGGCGTTCGTCGGCGGCGCCGCTCCAATGACCCTGCCCCTGTGCGCTCGACAGGTAGGCGTCCATCAGTTTCGTGGGGTCGTGTATGAGCCGGTCTTTCCATTCGCCCAGGCGCACCTGGCCTTCGACCAGGCCGCGCATCACGCCCACGTGATCGGTCCAGCCCACGGAGTTGCAGCCCACCATGACGTCGCCGTGGAACTGCAGGCTCAGGTGCCGGCCCGCGGTCTTGTCGGTCAGCTCCACGTGTTCCCCACCGGGCACGCCCTGCCAGTTGCCAAAACTGGTGGAGATCAGGCCCAGGGTGTCGAGCACGTTGATCTGCGTCACGCCCGGCAGACTGGTTGACTGGCCGATCATGTTGAGCGCGGCCACGCGGGCCTGCTCGGCGGCGTTGGGCTGGATGGCACTGACGATGGTCTTGCCGCTGACCTTGTCATAGGCTTCGGCGCAATCGCCCGCGGCGTAGATGCCGGGCACATTGGTCTGCAGGTGTTCGTCGGTCAGCACCCCCACCAGGCAGCGCACGCCGCTGGTCTCCAGGAAGCCGATGTTGGGCCGCACCCCGGTGGCGCTGATCACGAGATCGGCCTCCACCCGTTCGCCGCTGGACAGGCGCACCTGCATCTTGCCGTTGGGGGCGGACGCCGAGCCGATGCCGACCACCTGCGCGATCTTGCCCAGCAGGCCAGGCTCGGCACCGTTGCCGCGCTCGATGGCCTCGACCCGGGTGCCGGTGAACACCTTCACGCCGTGGTTCCCGCACCAGTCCTTGATCATGCCGCCCGCCGTGGGGCCCATCATGCGCGGCACCATGCGGTCGCCCATCTCCACCACGGAGAGTTCCACGCCGCGCTTCTGCAGCGCTTCCATGATGATGCAGCCGATGAAGCCGGCGCCCATCTGCAGCACCTTGGCGCCGGGCTTGGCCAGGTTGGCGATGGCGCGCGCGTCGGCCAGCGTCCAGCAGCTGTGCACGCCCGGGCCGTCGATGCCGGGAATGGGCGGTGTGGCGGGCGACGAACCGGTGGCGATCAGCAGGGTGTCAAAACCCAGGGTGTTGCCGTCGCTCAGCTCGACCGTGCGTTTGACCGTGTCCAGCCGTTTGGCGCGCACACCGCGCAGCAGCTGGATGTTGAGGCGGTTGTAGTGGTCTGCCGTGTGGCGCAGGTGCGTGCCCTCTTCGCCCACCTTGCCGATCAGCAGATAGGGAATGGCCATGCGCGAGTACGGCGCCTCGTTCTCGTCGCCCACGAGGGTGATCGGATCGTGGGGCGCGTGCTTGCGGATGGTCTCGGCCGCGATGACACCGGCCGGGCCGGCGCCGAGGATGACGTGGTGGGTCATAGTGTTCTCCAAAAAAAAGATAGCGGTCTCAGGAGACCGCTACTTCGTTGCTTCCGGTCATTGGGGTTCAGAGCACACGCCTTGCGCTTCGCTCCAGTCGGTGATCCGACCCCCAATGACCTGCGTGTCTTCTGGCGACTCAGAGGCTCAGACGCGCCTTGGTGGCTGCCGTGGGACGGCCTTCCGGGTCCCAGCCGCGCGCGGCGTAGTACTTGGGCAGCATCTCGGGCAGCTTGCTGACCATGCCCTTGGAGGCACCGGTCTTGGCCGCTTCGGTCAGCAGGCGCTTGGGCAGGTTGTCGTCCTTGGCGGTGAAGCCGGCGGCGTTGTTGAATTCGCGCTCCATGTTCCAGATGCGCTCACCGATCTTCTCCAGCTCTTCGGTGGTGAACTCTTCGTTGCACGCGGCCTGCAGCTGCGGCGCCAGATCGGCCACGCCCCAGGCGAAGGTGGTGAACACGCACAGGCCCGACGAGTCGAACGCGGCGGTGGCGTCCTGGAACGCCTTCACCAGCTCCGGCTTGCCTTCGCTCTCGACCGGATCGGTCTTGACCGGGATGCCCAGCACTTCCGACGCGATGGTGTAGCCACGCAGGTGGCAGGCGCCGCGGTTGCTGGTGGCGTACGCCAGGCCGATGCCTTGAATGGCGCGGCCATCGTAGGCCGGGAATTCCTGGCCTTTGACGCTCATGGACAGATCGGGATAGCCGTACTTTTCGGTCAGGCGTTTGGAGCCCTGGCCGATCTCCTTGCCGAAGCCCTCGCCCTTGGCGGTGATCTCGGCGAAGTGGGCCAGCGCCTGGGCCGAGCCGAACTTGGCGTCGATGCCGAGTTGCTCCGCGGTCAGCACGCCCATCTCGTACAGCTCCATCACCGCGCCCACGGTGGCGCCGAAGCTGATCGGGTCGAAGCCCTCTTCGTTGCACAGCATGTTGGCGTATTGCAGCGCTTCGAGATCGTTCACGCCGTTGGCCGCGCCCAGCGCCCAGGCCGCTTCGTATTCCAGGCCGCCGTTGGCGCCCCAGTATTGCGGCTTGTTCTGCACGGTGAAGTGGCCTTCGTCCATCTTGCTGATGCGCCCGCAGGCGATGGTGCAGCCGAAGCAGGCCTGGTTGGTCACCAGGTGCTTCTTGCCGTCGCTCTCACGCGGCGTGGCCATGGCTTCGGCCGAGATGTCTTTCGCGCCTTCGAACTGCACGTCGCGGTGGTTGCGCGTGGGCAGCGCGCCCATCTCGTTGATCACGTTCATCAGCACCTGGGTGCCGTAGGCCGGCAGGCCCTGGCCCGTCACGGCGTTCTCGGCCAGGATCTTCTTCTTCTCGAAGGTGACCTTCATGAAGGCCTTGGGGTCGCGGATGTTGCCCACGCCCTTGGTGCCGCGCACGGCAATGGCCTTGAGGTTCTTGCTGCCCATGACGGCGCCCACGCCCGAGCGGCCGGCCGCGCGGTGCAGATCGTTGACCACCGCGGCATACAACACGCCGTTTTCACCCGCCTTGCCGATGCTGGAGACGCGCAGCAGCGGGTCCTGCAGGCTGGACTTGAGGACCTCTTCGGTCTTCCACACGCTCTGGCCCCAGAGGTGGCTGGCGTCGCGCAGTTCGGCGGTGTCGTCGTTGATGTAGAGGTAGACCGGCTTGGCCGACTTGCCTTCAAAAATGACCATGTCCCAGCCGGCCATCTTGAGCTCGGCGCCCCAGTAGCCGCCCGAGTTCGAGCAGGCAATGGCGCCGGTGAGCGGGCCCTTGGTGATGACGGTGTAGCGGCCACCGGTGGAGGCCATGGTGCCGGTCAGCGGGCCGGTGGCCCAGATGATCTTGTTGTCGGCCGACAGCGGATCGACCTTGGGGTCGACTTCGCTGATCAGGTACTTGCTGCCCAGGCCGCGGGAACCGAGGTAGGCGCGCGCCCACTCCATGTTCAGCGGTTCGGACTTCACGGTGCCCGCGGTCAGGTTGACGCGGAGGATTTTTCCAGCCCAAGACATGTCGATGCTCCTTTAATCGGTTGGGGTCAGAGCACATCGCTGCGCGAGTGGTCTGACCCACAAGGTTTCAGGTCTTGGGGTCAGAGCACATCGCTTCGCGAGTGGTCTGACCCACAAGGTTTCAGGCTTGAGGTCAGGCGGCAGACGGCTGGTTGCCCAGCTTGTCGGCCCACAGCTTCATCTTGTCGATGCCGGTCCAGTTGGCGTCCACGAAGGTGATGGCCGCGGTGGGGCAGGCTTCGGCGCATGCCGGTTCGCCGCCGCACAGGTCGCACTTCTGGACCTTGCCGGTTTCCTGCACGTAGTTGATGGTGCCGAAGGGGCAGGCGATGGTGCAGACCTTGCAACCCACGCAGGTCGCGTCGTTGACCACCTTGGCGCCGGTCATCTTGTCCACCGTGATCGCCTCCACCGGGCAGGCATGCAGGCACCAGGCCTCGTCGCACTGGGTGCAGGTGTAGGGCACCTTCTTGCCGGTGTGGTGGAAGTCGAACACCTTGATGCGCGACTTGGAGGTGGCGTAGATGCCGTAGTTCTCGAACGAGCAGGCCATTTCGCACTGCAAGCAGCCGGTGCATTTGTCCGGGTTGATGTGCAGGACTTTCTGCATGAGGGGTCTCCTGGTGGGTAGCGGCGCGTCTTATGAAGCGCCTTGCCTATGAAAGGAAATACCTATGCATTGTTGGAGCCCCCTTGCCGTTTTTGTTCAGGGTTATCCCGTACACACACCGAATCGGGGTGGAAATTCTCAAAATGAAACAGCACCCCGCTTGGCATACTTGCTGCTGTATGTTGTGCGATTGAGCTCCACTGCGCCATAACGAGACAGGCCCATCCATGAACAACAGCCCGCGCCCG
>C687J26845_10001878_pt1 | contig 12553 bp, 16 predicted proteins | sample RifCSPlowO2_12_FD_26845 | JGI IMG/M metagenome (IMG submission 26845) | reverse complement strand
TCACTCATGTAGGCGTTTGGCGATAAGCGAAGGTTTTGAACCAACAACGCTCGCTCATGCTTCAACTTAGCAAAATCATTGCATTTGAGCAAGATTTCTGCCTCTTGTAAAAACGCGCAAAACCGGCGCTTATCACTTCTCAGACGACTCACATATCTCCACAGCTTAACGACACCAAAGACAGCGAGTCCGATCACAAGACTCGCAAAAATGAAATACGGAAGGTCTGCAACAAAACCACCTCCTAAAAAATAGTCTTGATTTGTCAGGTAAACAAAGTTATAAAACAAAAAACCACCCCCGACACCAAAGATCAAAACTGTGCCGTAAATCGAACAAATAAAATGGCCTACTGCTGACATAAACTCGTAGACATCCTCCGGAGTCAAATCAGAACTCATAAATCCCTCCCCAACAACGTCTTACGTTGGTTACTTCTTGCACGTTGTGCGCTCTTATTCAGAACTTCTTCCACGTGCAACTCCAACTTGGCAATAACGTCTCTGCCAAGCTTGACCTTTTGCTCGCGCACGAACCTTTTGACCGCTGTTTTGTTTAGCAATTCCATTTTCACACCTCCATGAAATCATCCATGCGCTTCTGACCCGCCCACGAACTCGTTTTTGTGCCCCAGACGCGTTGGAAGTCTTCGATGACTCGTTGTCCTGAGTAGTTCAGGTAGATGTCTGTGGTCAGCAAGCTGCTGTGGCCAAGAATTTCTTGCAAGGCACGGATGTTGCCACCTTTGTGTAAGTACTGCACTGCGAAGGTGTGGCGAAGCACGTGCGGACTCACAGGTTTCATTATTCTGGCTCTGTCTGCGACAACTTTCACATACTTCTGAATAGTCCGGCACGCCAGCGGAAAGTGGCTATTGCCTTTCGTGAAACATTCCGTGAGATAATGCCGTGCCAAGTTACTCATCGGAATCACCCTTCGCCTGCCACCCTTTCCAATGGTGGTGATGCAGCTGCGCTGCCAGCTAATCTGGTCTTCTCTGAGGTTTGCAAGCTCGCTCACGCGCATTCCTGTCTCTAACAAGACATTGATGCAAAGTTCTTCATCAAACGTCTTACATATTCTTCTCAGGGCAAGTACTTCGTCTTCTTCTAAGGGTTCTCGTTTGTACTCCATACGACACCTCCAGTTAATAATAACTTATAGTTATTATCTAATACCCTTAGATGTCCGGAGAGTTTATAATAATTGTTAAACTATAAGTTAATGATTAATAACTATAGGTTACACTGAAGAAAAGCTTTTATAGTTCACTCACTTCTGAAATGAACATGGAGCTTAATGAGTACGAAAAGATCGTCATCATATCCACCCTTGCCCAACCCATGTCCCTGCACGACATCAGCAAGGCATGGTACGGCCACAAAACGCGCTTATACCACATTACGGCGCGAAAGAAGCTTGATGAGGCGGTAAAGCGCGGAACGCTCCTCAAAGAAGGAAAGAACGAGTACCGAGCCAACACCACTGCTCTTCTCAAGAAGCTTATCGAAGAAATAGGGCTTGGGGAAGAGCCCAGAGTGCTCAAGGAATATCGCGCTCTCCTTTCACTTATGTACGGCAATCTCGGGGGTTTTTCGCACAAAGCATATCTTGGCTTTGAAGCCGTTCAATCCCTTGCCAAGCGCTCTGGGAAGTTAAGCGTTCACAGAGGTTTGGATCTTGATTTGAAATTGGTATTGCAGCTTCCGTTCATTCTTGAATTGATGGAATACGAAAACCCAACCTTGAAGAACCTGCTCGTACAACTCTTAAATCTTGAGGAGTACGAGAAAACGATCGGTAAACTCGAACTGCAATACCTGCCCATTTTGCAGGAACAAAGAAAGCAGGACGAGTGGAGCAGAACGGGCGACAAAATGGCTGCTTTGCTTCCCAAGCTTCAAAAGAAAGGTATTGGTCTTGTGGGAGTGCACAAGGGAGGACAAAAATGAGACCCGCCAAACAAAAAGTAGCAGAACCACGAAGACGAGACCTGTGGCAAAGCGTTGGCTATGTGTTATTCGTTGCAGGATTCATTCTTGGACTCCTTGCCTTCCTTTACAATAGCAAACAATCACTAATCCTCGCACTCATCAGCATTGGGAGCGGCATCATTTTTACGACGGTTGGGAAACTTATTCATGAGCAAATGTTTCACAAGTAAATGCTTCTTTAAGATTCCAACAGTTTAAGGGCTCTTTTCCCATCAGAAGTCAACGCATAGTATTTGTAGGTGTGCGCTTCAGGATTCAGACATTTGACATACTCTTCTTCAAGAAGTTCAGCCAGCGCATTGCTCACGTTGCTAATGCTCATTTGGCACTCGGTAGCGATCTCTTTTGGAGTTTTTGGCTCCGTTAACGCTTTAAGGACGGCGGTTCTTCTTTGTCCTCTCTTGAAGAAACTGAGCGTTTTGTAGTCCTTTGGCATACATATTAAGGAACTATCAATATTTAACTGAATAGTCATCAACGGATTACTAACGACTTCACAAAAGATTTAAGAGTGGAAGATGAATTATTAGGACTAACAAGAAACATAACTATTTAAGAAGACTTAGATTTAGTCTCGTTGACAGAAAAGAGTGAAACCCCTATGAAGAAAGGACAGATTACAATTTTTATCATACTTGGTATAATTCTACTGCTGCTAGTTGGAATATCGATTTATGTCTTTCAGAGGGTGAGTAAGGAACGGCTTGAATCAGCCAAACTCGTATCGCTTGAGCCTGCTACAGTAACGGATTACGTATCAAGCTGCCTTAGAATCACGGCACGCGATGGAATCTACCTGCTCGCCTCGCAAGGAGGCTACATCAATCCTTTGGGCGATCCAAAATACGGCGATCAGGGAGACTATCAAAGGCTTCACTACGCATTAGAAGAGGGGCCCATTCCATATGTTGTGGACGGCAAGCAGACTCGTTTGCGTCCACTTGAAGATATGACGCAAGCCTTGTCTCGATACGTAGCGGTTGAATTAAAGAATTGTATGAATTTCTCAGCTTTTGAAGAACAAGGATGGATGATTCAGCAGCCGGACATTGATTGGCAATCGATAGGGTTCGATTTCAACAAAGCCACCATTCCCTATTCGGCTGAAACCGTCCAAGTAGCAACAACGGCAAGATTGGATGCGGGAGACGTCGTGGTTAGAGCCACTTATCCCTTGCATTTTAACCGTGATGGACAATCTTTTACCGTCAGCCAGTTCTCCACAACACTTCCATACCGTCTTGCCTTGCTCCAAAAAATAGCGGCATCACTTACGGCAAACATTGCCAGAAATGAAAAGGGATACCGGTTGCAGGAAGATTGCTCAAAATATGCCGCATCTGATCGCCTTCTAAACATCTATACAACCATTGCGCCATACGCACTCGATCATGCGGTGCGGATTGTTGATGCACAACCAGTAAAACCTGGTGATGTTCCGCTGCGCTTCCAGTTTGCGGTTAAAAATGTCAATCTTGCAGGAGAGTGCATAGGGTGAGACATTACGGACTTTTCTTCCCAACTGCATGTATCGTGATATTTCTCAGTATGGTGGTTCTTGCTGAGGAAGCTCCAGAGAACGATCTTCAGTTAGAGGGATATCTTGGGTTTTCATTTCAAATCTATCAAGGTGCGCTGCCAACGAGTTGGACTGATACCACTCGTACCATTGATGTAGGATTAAGCTTGGAGAACGAGTCCGGAAAAATAGGCGATTTAAGTATCAAAATAACACTTCAAAACGTCACTCCAGGCGAACTCACAGTGGATTTACAGGAAGGAATATCAACTTTTGGACAAGCCAAGCTCAATATTACTTTTGGGGATGTTACTGATGTTATTCAATTTGATTTTTACAGAAGCGAGGACATCAAAGCATGGTCTTTTGTCGGGGAAGGCGTTACGCGTGTCTGGTCGTTTAACCTCGTTCAAAACGGAACTGCAATTGGACAGGCAATAATAACTCCTTTTTTGAACGATTTTGCTGAGAATACAACAACACCTGCATCTATCAAGCTGCAAGGTTCTGCGATTGGCACTGCTGAAATCACAAATCAAGTCACTGTCGTCATGCCCGAGACTAACACTGTAACAAACCTTTTTGCAGGTTTCGTCACAACTGCCGACAATAAGACGGCCACGCATGGAGAGATAAAAGTACGAATCGACAATAGTATTGTTGACATTGCGAGTGTTAGAGAAAACGGGACGTACACCGCAGAAGCCACTGGGCCCCTTAACAGCACCATACAGTTCTTCATCGATGATATTTTTGTGACAAATGAAACGCTGATAAACGAAACAGCAGCAAGAGAACTGAATCTTACGATACCTTTGAACAGTTCTGCTTTCAATTTCAGAGATAAAGACAAGGACGGCGTTCCGGATGAGTTGGATAAGTGCCCTGATTCTCGCTACTTGGTTGATAGCCAAGGCTGCGCGTGCTACCAAATAAAGTGCCCCGCGAAAAACCATTGTAAGACTATTGCAAACGTTCCACGCTGCGTACCTGATGTGCCAGTACCCAAACCCTGTAAACTCCCAAGCGAGATTGGTTATGTCATTGATAATATGACAACTTTTGTGCATGACAGAGTTGTAGATGAAAGAATCGTGGGCTTGATTATTGGCACGAGTAATAGGACAACTGAGCGCGTATCGACTGCCGCATTCATAGAAAGCGATGTGAGCCGATCGAGTTATGTAATGAATGCAACGGTGCCTGGGTCAATTGGCACGAATGTCTCCGTGCAGCTTTGCTTGCCTGATACGTGCTTGGACGATAAGCCGTCATATAGCGATGAGAATTTGAACGTCATAAAGAATTGCCAAAAATGCGGTTGTCCTGATGGGTTTGAATGCGAAGGTGATGGAAATTGCTACAAGACCCTCAATCTCACTGGACTTCGGTGTCTTATCAACGATTATGATTACGGACAAGGCTTGAGCTGCGGGTCGCTTAATGGAACATTCAAAGATGTTCAACTTGCACAGTATCTTCACGTAAGCGTAGGAGGGTTAGGACCCTTTAATGGCATGATCAAAAAGGACATTCAGAAAGCAATACGCAGTTACAACCTTTGCATCAATACTCAGGACATCGGTTGCGTTCTTCCAGACGTGAAATGCTTTGGAGAGGAGTTAGTTGATAAAAACAAGCAAAAAGTTCAGTCTATCATTCAACAGGAAGTGAATAGTGTAATCAAGAAGAGTATACCAAGTATCGCCAAATTTTTAGGTCTGAGAGTACGCGTCAATGTTGATTTTAGCAGTTTAAACAGCAGTTTCCTCCGTATTCCCTACAATTGTACGCCGATAAAGGTAAGTTCTGATTTGAACTGTAAGCCGCTTATCATAAACGGTGAACTCGACAAAAAAGCAGACATTGTATTCATAGGAGACGGTTTCTTCGACCCGTTTGAATTTGAGGCTACTGTCCGCAAGGTTCTTGATTACGAAGGCAGCAATGGAAACACATCAAATGAAGGTCTTTTCTCTGCGGAACCTTTCAAATCAAATAAGGAGAAGTTCAACATTTACACCGTGTTGGCAAAAGATATGATTCATCACATCCCGGACCCGTATAAAATGAGAGATGGGCTTCAGCCCGATAATAAAGATGTTCAAAGCATCGCAAATGTTTGTAAACAACGGGATTACATCATCGTTCTTTCCAAGCAATATTACCGCTCGAATTGCGGTTTCGGAGCGAAAGACTGGCCTTGTTTTGTCAGTTTGGCTTCTGAGTCATTCCCTGGTAGACTCGTTCTTCATGAATTTGGACACGGTTTTGCCTCGCTCGGAGACGAATATACAAACTTCATAGGGGAACTTGATGCGGCAACCCAGATAGAGTATTTTACATCACTTTTCCTCTCCAACTATGCTCCAAACTGCCGAGCCGATCAGGAAGAAGCACGAAAAACTTGGGGCGACCTTATCATCTCAGGAGGATCTTTAGGATACTATCCAGGGTGCGGCGGAGATTGCGGCCAAAGTTGTTCAACGTTTGTGCGCCCAACCTTCAATTCGGTAATGAATGACCAGCGTCGTAATTGTGTGGGAAACTCAAATACCACTGCACGAGACCCTGATGATGCCAATTGCCCTCTCGGCCCACCCTTTGAACCGTGGTATTCAGTCAATAGTAGAGAAGTCTTGAAAGAGCTTGGAAAGTTCACGTAATTACAAATGCTTGAAAATTTCTTCAACTGACTCCTTGGACCAACCATGCTGTCCAAAGTACTCAACAATTTGCTCACGAGAATAACCCAACTTTAGCATATTCTTAACATATGCTGTGGATTCGACATCAACTGTTTTGACACGCCTCTTTTTCAAATACAACACCATCATGACTCCAATGAGAATGAGCAGTCCTGCTGAGAGCAACACGAGCCATAAAGAAGAGCTTTCACTTTCTTGACGAGGCAGGGTTATCTGCTTGGGAACAGGTCTGCTCACTTGGGGAGGTTGAACGATAGCTGGAGGCCGTGAAACCTTAACATCTTGCTTCGGGGGCTTGATGGAAAGGTCGAGTCTGGACATTCCTTCCAACTGTAAAGTTGCGTTAATCACGTTGGCCGAATCTACGTAGAAATTGACGACGCTATTTTCAAGACCAACTATACGAAATTCCGGATCATAGCCGTACTGGCCATTCTTTGTAACAGTGCTAAAATTCTTAGCCTCAACCTTTGCCGTAATTTTTGCTCCGTCAGGCGTATCAAGCACTTTGCCGTAAAACAAGTGATAAGTCTGAATGCTTGTTTGCTGCTCAGCATAGGCACAAATTGAAAATACGAGAATCGCCAATACTATGGCGCAGTTTCTCACCACCTTACCTCTTTGATAACTCATTGATAACTCTCAAGAATATCTCATTTATAAACATAGCTCCACAGTCGTCGTTTGCCGATAGTCTGTTGTACTTGAAACATATTTGTTTCATGCGCTCTATTTTTGTATCAGAAACTCATTCTTGTATGAGTAGTGCTATTTTCGCTACGAATTTTTGTGCGTTGTTGTAGATTTCTTCGAGTCGTTTTTCGGTGTAGGTTTTGATTGCAGTGTAGCGTGCGGTGTGGGCTTCTTTGCGTGCGTCTTCGAAGTATTTGACGTATTCGTCTTCGAAGATTTTGTGGGCTTGTTGGAGGATTTGTAGGTCTTCTTGTTCTATTTGGTCGGGAACGAGGAGGTAGCCAACAGCGATTTGAGCCGCGGTGTGGTTGTTTGTTTCGTATCCTTTGGTGAGGATGGCTGCTTTTGCAGCGTACAGCATTGAATAGTATGATATGGTGATTGCCCAGTAGTTCCAGTAGAGTTTTTCTGGTTGTCCTTTTGCGGGTTTGAGGTCTTTGATAGATTTAGCAATGAGGAGGCTGTTTTCTCCTTTCTTCAAGAACAGTTTCACTTTGAAGAACTGGTTTGATTTTCTGATGCTTCCTTCTGCGAGCGCATTTTCAAATTCCTGCTTGTATGTTTTCTTATCGAATTCCATAAATAATGCTCCAAAACAGTTCAGGGTTGTAGAGGACGATGTGGTTTTTTAATGCTTGCTTTCCGACGTTCTCCTCAGTATCTTTAATCATGGCAATGAATTCTTCGCGCGTGACGTAAATAGGGTTAATTCGTATGCGAAAGAGTGTTTCGTAACGGGAAAAGTCTGGCTCTCGTTCACCTTTCTTGTTAATCACGAGCAAGTCGACGTCACTTTTTGTGGTTTGCATACCTTTGGCATAACTGCCAAACATGATAAGCGCATAGTCTCCGGGGGGCAATTCGTCAGCTATCTTCTTTATGAGTAGCTGTTTTTTGAGGTATTCGTCTTTTTCTTCCTTGGATGAGATGATGATGTAGTGCTTGGTTAGAGGGTTTTGTCGGTTAAGTTGTACAAGGGTCGCTTTTCCGGCTTTGGTTTGAATGGCAAGATCGGACATCGTTTTCATCGTTCGATAGAATGTAGCGTAAGGTATCTTTGTGAGTTTGCTGAGCTCATACATCGTAAATGCCCGCCCCGCGTTTTTTCCAAGATAGTTGATGACTTTTAGCTTATCATCCATAATTGAATAATATTATCCATTATTGATATATAAACCTTTCGAAACACCAAAGCTCACAAATACAGAAAACTTCAAGCAACTTTATTAACAACCACAACATTTCAAATTATCATGCAAAGGATGCAAAGCTCAATTCGGACAAAATCTGTTTTGAGCCAAATGGTTTCCAACCAAACCGTGCGCAATCCTTTCAACAAAAAGAAAGCGCAGGAAGACCTGTCTCGTGCAGATTCTAACGTTTCAAGCACGTAGTCACTCACCAGTGATGAGCGTACAGAAACATTTATAAAAGATTGACGATAAAAGTACGCAGAGTGAAGACAATGGACCTAGAAACGCTACTTAAACGCAACTACTACGAACTCATAGATAATGACGCGGCGCGAGCAGTCATAACATACATAGCAGGACATCCGAGCGCCGAGAATAAAGGAGTTCGCTTCATCAAAGGCATCACAAAAGTCGCGATGCACGTCCATAAAAAGAAACCCGCCCTCACGCGCGGACTTTCAGAACGGCTTCTTGTCTACACCATTGAAGCGCTCACCCTTCTTGATCGAGGAGAGCTTGATGGACTGCACGAAGACCAAGTGCAGAAAATGGAAGGCCACCTGCACGCATACGCCGGCGATTTCGCGATCCTAAGATACAAAGAAAACAACGATGTGAATTTCGTTGGAAAGGCATGCAGACATTATGGCGAATCCATCAAACTACTCGCAGACATAGAACTAGGCTACTCCTCGTGCCAGGCAAGCAAAGCCGCAAAGGTTTCTCGTCAAATGTTCGAACTGACAGGAACTGTGAACTGGGCAGGCAGCTGGTATAAAAACGCCACAAAGGCGCGCGACTTGACAGAGACATTCGATACGAATCGAAGCCAAAAATACCACTTGGAAGCAATTGATGCAATAATCGCCGTCGCGAAAGCGTCAAAAGAGCGCTATGAACAGACCACTTCTCTTGACGATGCTGGCAACTGGTATAGAGCAGCGCGCAAGGCAGCTCAAATGCTCGAACCTGAAAATTTGACCCGAAGCGCACATTTCTACGAAGAAGCAGGCAAAGCATCTAAGGCATTTGCGCAGATGAGCGGCGAAACACAATCCCTCTTGGACAGCCTTGAAATGTATGAAACAGCCCTTCGCCTAGTCCAACAGGTCAAAGGTGTAACAGGACCAGACACACGGCGCCTGCAACGGCTCTATAAGAGCATATCCGGAGAGGATTTTTCACCATATCAAGGCTAATTCTTCTATATGGAAATTAAATATATGTTGTCACCTGAAAGTAGCTACGAAATCGAAAGATTTAAATACCCTCAAAACCGCAATTATCCTAGAGAAAAGGTGTCTCTTGGGGGTGCAACATGAAACACTTGTTCACAATGCTTGTTTTGGCGGTTTTCGCCTTAGGAGTAGGAGTTGGCGGCCTCTTTAGCATGGCCCTGCCTAGCTCGCAAATAGACATAGAAAGCAACACAGTAACCAGCAGAGGGCTTAGCTTCAACACTGTAACAAGCGCTCTTGCTGATGCCACTTCACCTTTGCAATCCAAAGCCCAAGAACAAAGCTTTGAAATGCCTGTTGAACGAATATCTCCGGGCGATTGGATAAAGGAAAGCAGCATCGAAATGAGGCCTGACGGAGTATTGATTAAGTTCGATAATCCGCAGTGGGCGATTTTAGCTGATACCAATTCAATGGACCCAGTCTTCGATGAAGCATCACACCTCATCCAGAAGATACCATTGTCCGCGGCTGAGATCCAGGCCGGCGACATCGTAAGCTACGATTCACCAATGGGATTCCCGATAGTCCACCGCGTTGTTGAAATAGGCAACGACTCTGAAGGCTGGTACGCAATATTAAAGGGAGATAATAATCCCCAACCCGACCCTTGGAAAGTACGCTTTGACATGGTCCGCAGAGTAACCGTCATCGTGGTGTACTAAAATGGGCTTTTTCCTTCTTTTCTTACAATTCATAACGAACCTGTTTAAGTTTTTGAGGTAAATATGGACGCACGACTAAGAGAACTCGAAATGAAATGGAAAGAAACTGGCACTCCTGACGATAGGCAAGCCTACGCGCAGGGACTTAAACGAACCCAGAACTATGAAGCAGTAGCACGACTCTATGCGCCGATTCTTGAAGGAAGGCCATCAAAAGAACTCGGACAAGAATACCTCTTATTTTCGCCCATACGAGAAGAGGATAAGCCGAATCTAGAATTCCTGCTCGGAGAATTGGGACAAATAGATGAATTAGCATCACAGTTCTGCAGGGAGACACCTTACGGCATCTGGATGTTTGGGCCCGCACTCATAAATGCAAATTACCAAGCTATCGACCTTTGCGGCAAGAGAAAACACATCATCGTACCATCCAACGGATCACCCGAACTAAGTAAAATAAGGGAAATCGAAGAACGACTCTACTGCCTAACAGGAACAGAGCCGTTAATTTATGATGGCGTGACACCCCTTGATGCGGACATACCACTCAGAGCACGCATTCAAAACACAGTATTAAATTGGGGAGCAATAGAACAACCCTTCTCGCGCAACCCAACAAAACTACGAGTGAGGCTGCGATGAGCTCACCACGCTTACAAGAAGTACGCCGGGGCTGGGACTTTCAACTCACGGAAAACCGCAAAGTATTTGAACCCAGAGCGCCTTTCGGCACAGAGGTTTCGGCTCTGCAGCTTACCGGGTTAGCCATACCCCGGCGCAGATTTTTCTTTAATTTTTTCCTTAAAGAACTTATCGATGATAAAATTGGAAACTTTCTGGGTCGAGTTGAAAAGATTGCAGAATTTGGACTTACTTCTGAAAGCTGCGAGGTCGCGATATGAGCGACGAACGACTACGCGAACTTGAGAGGAAATGGAGAGAAACTGGAGCAGATGCTGATTTCGAAAGATATCTGCTAGAATTAATCAGAACCGGCACCATACCTGCAGGCACACAAGGAACAAACAAACCATTTGCTGAACTTTCAAGCGGAGAGAAGACATACCTTCGAATGCTTACGGAAAATCCCGCACCAATAATTGGCATGGATGATAAACTAAGGAGCACCCTTTACGAAAGCACACGCCAAGTATCAATAGGTAGAATAATCACACCACATCCTAGAATACATCATGATCAAATGGAGTCCATCATCGCGCAAACCTATTCTGAATGGATAATCTCAGACACTCTCGAACTAAGAGCGCAGGTAGAAGATACCATCCTTCGCTCATTCGTGCGTGCCGCAGCTTACGCGCTTACAATGAAAAATTCAACTATGACCGAACAAAGAAGTGCAGACGAATATTGCCGAGCAGTTAACATAACACGCACCATACTTAAAACAGACGCGTGCGATAGGGACATAAGAAGCCAATTAATTTGCGCCTTTCAAATAATCGGCGTTGACAATCCACTCCTTGCATCAATGATCGCACACTACGCACTTCCCCGTCCGCAAAAAACATACCAAATGCCTGACTTTTTGAAGGTGGAACAATGATCAATGCGTTTCTACAAAAAAGCCGCCGGCGCGGGGAATTTCAACCCTTCGCGAAGCGAAAGATATTTGAACCCCGAAGTCCTTTCGGACAGCAGCGTCTCAGGCTGCCGGCATACCTGATTAGCCCACGCCGGCTTAGTTTTTTTTCTTTTTCTTTCCTTAAAGAATTCATCGACGATAAAGTTGGAAACTTTATTAATCGAATTGGAAGAATTACAGAATTAACGCTGAATGTTGAAAACCGCGAGGTAGCGCTATGAGCGACACACGAATACGGGAACTTGAAAGGAAATGGAGAGAAACCTCTTCAGATGGCGATCTTGAAAGATATGTTAGAGAACTTGTAAGAGCGGGAGTCATACCTGCAGGAATACAAGGAACAAACAAACCATTTGCTGAACTTTCAAGCGCAGAGAAAACGTATGTGCGAATACTTGCAGAACACGCGCAAACGATGGCTGGATTTGGCGAGAGATTACAATACGAACTCTACTGCGGCCTTCGTACCCTGTCAATAGTACAGAGGACCGTTGAACCTGATCCTAGCATTCCTCAAGACAGACTGAATGCGATAATTGCCGAGACATATGCGAATTGGATTGTGACGGATGTATTGGAACTTACAGAATATGCATCCGAAGTTGCGCTCAGTAATTTTGTATGGACTGCAGGATTTGAAGCCCTTCTACCGCGAGTTGGGAATCGACACGCAACAGAACAAGAAAGAGCTAAAGGATATTGCACTGCAGTAAACCTCTCCCGCAGAATCCTAGGAACCCGCGCACTTTGCGCAGAAGAAGTAATACAGTTAGGCTTCCCCTTAAAGATTTGCACTTCACCAAACCTTATAGAACTTGAGCAGACCGTATCTTCGCACGCACTTCCCCGTCCGCAAAAAACATACCAAATGCCTGACTTTTTGAAGGTGGAACAATGATCAATGCGTTTCTACAAAAAAGCCGCCGGCGCGGGGAAT
>C687J26845_10001876_pt1 | contig 12555 bp, 11 predicted proteins | sample RifCSPlowO2_12_FD_26845 | JGI IMG/M metagenome (IMG submission 26845) | reverse complement strand
CTGGCGGAACTGTTTCCGGTAGAGCAGCCGCTGGATCTAAACCGCGTGCACTTTCTCGGCAAGGTGCCCTACGAAACCTACAAGCAAGTGCTGCAAGTTTCCGCGGCGCATATCTACCTGACTTATCCCTTCGTGCTGTCCTGGTCGCTACTGGAAGCCATGGCCAGCGGCTGTTTGATTATTGGCTCGGATACCGCGCCGGTGCGCGAGGTAATACGGCATGGCGAAAACGGCTGGTTAGTTGATTTTTTCAATACAGAGGCAATCGCCGGGCGCCTATTAACGGCCCTGCTACAGCCCCCGGAGTTACGCCGGGAACTCCGCGCGGCAGCTCGTGAAACGGCGCAGCGTTATTCGACGGCACAGGGTGTTGCGGCCTATATGGCGGCAATAGTCGAGAGGGGCACTACAGGCCGCACATCAGTGCGACTTGCAGATGAGCGAGAAGCAAAAATCAGTTAGACATGATCTCTAATTTTATGGAAAGGACTTGAAATGCAAATTGATGGAACTGCGGGCGACGACTACCTGATGGGTGGTGATGGCGATGACACTCTGTCTGGTGGAGCCGGTAACGATACGTTGGATGGTGGTTACGGCGACAATGTGTATTTGTTCGAACAGGGTTGGGGTAAGGATGTAATTAACTTCCAACAGTATAATGAGTCAAGCCGGATTAGCTTTGGTGCGGGTATATCAATCGCTGATCTGGTTGTGCGCAGTGGAACAGTATTTAACGAGTTGATCATATCTACTGCCGATGGCGCAAATAGCATAACCATACCAGGCTACTACGAATCTTGGAGCGAAGGCGTTTCAAATATTTCTCTTATGTTCGCCGATGGTAGTTCGATTTCTGCTCTCGAACTCCGCTATTTAGCAATGCAGGGTACCAGTGTAAATGACAAGCTGAATGGCAATGCAACGCCTGAAATTATTAGCGGAGGGCTTGGCAACGACACCATTTGGGCTTGGGGAGGCGATGACACTATTGATGGCGGTGCAGGGAATGACTGGCTGGATGGTGGCGCTGGCAACGATATCCTTGAAGGTGGGGCAGGAAATGATCGTCTAGAGGGGGATGTTGGGAGTGATACTTATCGATTCAGTCGTGGTTGGGGACAGGATAGTATTGAGAATGAGAAAAACCCGAATTACAATCTGTCAGATGATCAAAATAAAATAGATGAAATAGAGTTTTCCGTCGGTATATTGAGTAGCGATATTCTCGTTTATCGCAAGGGGAATGATCTATTTCTCCAATTGGATGGCGCTGCGGATACGGTAACGGTCAAAAATTACTTCTTGGGTGGCGATTACGCGCTGGAGCAAGTTAGTTTTGCTGATGGTGTTGTTTGGTCTGCTGTCGATATTTCAAGCATGGTTCGGCCGCATCCAGATCAAGAGTTATTTGGCGATAATACAAATAATGTCATTCATGGCGATGAAGGGAATGATAGTGTCGTCGGTATGGGGGGGGATGACACCCTCTATGGTGACTCTGGGAATGACTGGTTAAATGGTTGGACGGGGAATGATGTTCTGATTGGTGGTGCAGGTGATGATATATTAGGTGGGAATGATGGGGATGATATCTATATATTTGGGCTCGGCGATGGCAGAGATAACATATTCAATGTTGAGTTTGCGCATGCGCCTGATGATCCGAGCTATATTCGAGGTGAGGATACACTGCAGTTTTCTAGTGGTATCCGACCTGAGGATTTGCTTCTAACTCGTGGGTCTGTCTCGTATCTGGGCGAAGCAGCTCCCGGTGATGCTCATCTGACCTTGGCAATCAAAGGTACGGACGACCAAATAAGCATTGTTAATTATTTTGACAATAGTGATCCGAGTTTTAACTATGATGGCAGCCTGAAATTTATCAAGTTCGCCGACGGCACTGTCTGGACTATGACCGATGTACTGGCTTGGTTTGCCGCCCACAACGATCAAGTTATCAACGGCGATGCCGACGACAACATCCTCACTGGCGGCCTGGGCAATGACACCCTCAATGGCCTTGATGGCGCCGATGAGCTGAGCGGCGCTGGCGGTAATGACCAGCTGTTCGGCGATGCGGGCGATGATGTGCTGCATGGCGAAGCGGGCGATGACCTGCTCAATGGCGGGGCTGGCAACGACAGCCTGATCGGCGGTGTCGGTGATAATCAGCTGCTTGGTGGCGCGGGGGATGACAGCTATGAAGTCTCCAACGCTACGGACCTGATCACTGAGCTGGCGGACGAGGGATTCGATCTGGTCAACGCCAGCATCAGTTTCACCCTCGGCGATCACCTCGAAGACCTGACCCTGGTCGGTACCGAGAGTCTCTCAGCCACCGGCAATGCGCTGGATAACACCCTGACCGGCAACGACGGCAATAACCTGCTCGATGGCGGTGCGGGTGCCGATATGCTGTTGGGCGGCTTGGGCGACGATAGTTACTTGGTGGATGATCTGGGCGACTCGGTGCTGGAAGGCGCCGATCAGGGCATCGATACGGTGATGGCTTCGGTGGACTACGCCCTGACGGACAACCTGGAAAACCTGACCCTGACCGGCAGCGCCATCAGCGCCACCGGCAATGACCTGGCGAACCTGATCACCGGCAATGCCAACGACAATCAGTTGGATGGCGAGCTCGGCGCGGATACCTTGGTCGGTGGCCTGGGCAATGACGGCTACAGCATCGATGATGCGGGCGATGTGATTACCGAGCTGGCCGGGGAGGGTGTCGATAGCGTCATGGCGTCGCTCTCCTACACGCTGGGTGCCAACCTGGAAAACCTCGAACTGCTGGGCGGCTCAGCCCTCGACGGCACCGGCAATGCGCTGGATAACCGTCTGCTGGGTAATGCCGCGACTAACCGCCTCAGCGGTGGGGCGGGCAACGACTACCTGGATGGTGGCGCGGGTGCCGATACCCTATTGGGCGGCTTGGGTGATGACAGCTATGTGGTTGAGGACAGCAGCGATCTGGTCACCGAGAGTGCCAACCAGGGCATCGACAGCGTGCTGGCGTCGCGCACCTATAGCCTCGGCAGCAACCTGGAGAACCTAAGCCTCACCGGCTCTGCCGCACTCAATGGCACGGGCAATAGCTTGGCCAACAGGTTGCAGGGTAATTCTGCCGCTAACTCATTATCCGGCGGTGCCGGCAATGACACCCTTGTCGGTGGTCAGGGCAATGATCAACTGCTCGGCGGTGTTGGTAGCGATACCTATCTGTTTGTCCGTGGCGATGGCGCGGATGTGCTCAGCGACAACGATGCGACCCTGGGCAATGCGGATCGTCTGCTGTTCTCCGGGGTGAACCATGATCAGTTGTGGTTCCGCGCCGTTGGCAGCAACAATTTGGAAGTCAGCGTCATCGGTACCAGCGACAAGGTGACTGTGAGTAACTGGAACCTGGGAACCGCGCGCCATGTTGAGCAGATCCTCGCCAGCGATGGCTTGGCCCTGAACGATGCGCAGGTGGCGAATCTGGTCAATGCCATGGCCGCTTTCGCACCGCCTGCGGCTGGGCAAACCAGCCTCTCGTCCAGCTACCATGCGGCACTGGATACTGTGATCGCGGCTAACTGGCAGTAGGTTAAACTGCTAGTCACCGAGGCCCGTCCATTGACGGGCCTCGGTGTTTTTGCGGGAAAATTTTCTGCGGCGTAGCGGGCCAGATGGCGCTGCGGATTTGTGTGGGTTCGCCACTAGGCTGAACATCAGTTCGTCAGGCGCGTCATGTTCGTCGCCGGTCGCGGTCGTTTCGCTCAAGTCGGCCGGTTCATGGCACCTGGTCGCAGACCAAGAGTCGTAGCGCCGCCGTCTGAATTGCCGCGCTGCTGCAAACCAGCTGCGCTACCCTGGGCACCGATAGCTTTACCAGGCGCAACTTGGCGCCAAGCGGAGTTGGGCACGTGAGGCTCGGCTGTGACCTCGGCCAAGTCGACCTTGTCAAAGCCCTTGCACTGTCCGTATGGTGCGCAGCGAGTTCTAGGGAGCATGTGCGATGAAAGATTTACAACACCTGTTCGAGAATAACGAGCGCTGGGCTGAGGCGATTAAAGAGGAAGATCCGTCTTTCTTCGAAAAGCTCTCGCAGCAGCAAGCGCCCGAATACCTGTGGATCGGTTGCTCCGATGCGCGGGTGCCGGCCAATGAAATCGTCGGCTTGTTGCCGGGCGATCTGTTCGTCCATCGCAACGTCGCTAACGTGGTGCTGCACACCGACCTCAACTGCCTGTCGGTGATTCAGTACGCGGTCGACGTGCTCAAGGTTAAGCACATTCTGGTCACCGGCCACTACGGTTGCGGTGGTGTCCGGGCGGCTATGCAAGACACCCAGTTCGGTCTGATCGACGGCTGGCTGCGGACCATTCGCGACCTCTATTACGAGCAGCGCGAGCACCTGGCGCAATTCACCAATGAAGAAGAACGGGTCGACCGCCTCTGCGAGCTGAACGTGATTCATCAGGTCGCCAACGTCAGCCACACCACCATTGTGCAAAACGCCTGGCATCGTGGTCAGTCGCTGTCGGTGCATGGCTGCATCTATGGCATCAAAGATGGCCGCTGGAAAAACCTCAACGTCACCGTCAGCGGCCTTGAGCAGCTGCCGCCGCACTACCGCCTGCGTCCGCTCGGGTTGGGCTGATGCCGCAGGTTGCGGTGGCGGCCGCACATACTGGGCCACCCACCGCGCCGCCGATGCTCTGCGTAATCGCCGGCGATGGCATCGGCCCCGAAGTGGTGCCGGTCGCCGTCGAGGTGCTGGGAAAATTACTGCCCGCCCTGCAAGTAACCGAAGCCGAGGCCAGTTGGGAGTGCTTTCAGCGCCACGGCTGCGCGGTGCCTGAGGCCACACTGGCGAGCATGCGTACCTGCGGCGCCGGCCTGTTCGGTGCGGTGTCCTCGCCCAGCCGCTCGGTGGCGGGCTATCGCAGCGCCATCCTGACTTTGCGGCAGAGCCTGGGGCTTAACGTCAATCTGCGCCCGGTGCGCAGTTGGCCGCATGTATCGCCGCAGGCCGGGGTCGACTTGATGATCCTGCGCGAGAACAGCGAAGGCCTCTACAGCGGCCGCGAGCACTGGGAAAGCGACGGCGTGGCCATTGCCGAGCGGGTGATCAGTCGCCAAGCCTGCGAACGCCTGGCCAGCTGCGCGGTGCAGATCGCCGCCGCGCGCAACAGCCGCCGGATCACCCTGGTACACAAAGCCAATGTGCTGCCCCTCACCTGCGGATTGTTTCGCGACAGTTGCCGCGCGGTGCTGGAGGCCGCAGGTTTCGGCGCGGTGCTGGATGAGCGCTTGGTCGACGTGGCCGCTTTGCAGTTGGTGCAGAGCCCGCAGGCGTTCGACCTGATAGTCACCAGCAACCTGTTCGGTGACATTCTCTCCGACTTGGCCTGCCACTGGAGCGGCGGCCTCGGCTTGGCGCCGTCGCTGAATTGGGGCGCAGGTCTAGCTCTGGCCGAGCCAGTGCACGGCAGCGCGCCAGACATCGCCGGTAGCGGCCGCGCCAACCCATTGGCCGCCATTCTCAGCGCGGCCTTGCTGCTGCGCTACCACTGGCAACAACCGCTGCTGGCTGAGCGCCTCGAACACAGCGTGCGCGACTTTCTCGAGCAAGAAGGGCGGATAGATTTTGGCGGCGAGACCACTCGCGTAATCGGCCAAGGCATACTGGCCCGGCTTTAATCTCTGCCAATCGGGCTATGCACGCGTTAGGCGTACAGCATTCCTTATGACGTTACCGCGCGAGTTCCTGTGACCGAGCCTACCGACCCGCCCGCCAAACCATCCCGGGCGGCATTCCATCAGCAACACCAGCTGCGCGCCGAGGCCGAAGCCTTGCGTTTGCTGGCAGCCAAGCCGCAACTGGGTGGCCGCTGGCTGGTCTGGGTTGCTGCTGAGCTTTACGCGCTGAGCCCCGCGCCCTTTGCGCAAATGGTCAGGCGGGAGCTGGAGCGTTTGAGTCAGTAAGTCTTCAGTTAAAGCCCACCCTACGTGTTGAGGGCAAAATCGTAGGGTGGACTCAGGAGCGCAGCGAACAGTCCACCGCTTAGCGTCGGTGAGACGCTGGTGCACTGCCTGCGGCAAGCTTTACTGCGCTGCGCCAGCCTTCTTTACCGCCGCCAGCCACTCGGGGTTCAGCCGGTACTGCTCGGTATCCATTGCCAGTGCCGCCATGCATTCCTTGTGTTGCTCGCTTTCGCGCAGTACTTGATTGAGGGCGCTGGAGTTGCCGTCCAGTTGGTGCATCTGCGTCAGCCCCAGATGATAAAAACGCAGCAGCTGCATCGCCGCCGGGTCGCGGGCCAGCACACCGGTGCTGACGTGGTGCATCACGTTGGTAATGCTCATCAGGCTGCGCTTGAGTTGCCAGCCGTAGACGGCGCTGGCCATCCAGGGTTGCGACCAGAATTTAAAGCGCACCAGTGCCACGGTCAGCAGCAGCGCGACAATCACGCCGGCCAGATTTAAGCGAAAGTTATCGCCACCCGGCTCGCCAAGCAGCATTACTGCCAGGGTCGACAGCAGCATGGCCAGCAGCGCAAAGCTCAGGGCAATGATCAGCGTGCTGCGGCGGGTTTGCTGGCGATAGGTTTCAGGATTCAACTGCTTGATCTCAAACATCACTGCGGCAGGACTCCGTGGTTAAAGTAGGTAACAAAAGTGCAGCGTATTATCACCCCTAGAATTTTGCGCAGACAGGCTTAACTTCGCCTGCGTCAAGCGGGAGTGAACCTCGGCTTTGCTGTGTAGCGCCGCCCCGAGATATGGTTGCGCTATTTACCCTGCGCGAGAGCCGTGCTCTTGCTGAGAAACGCTATGAACTCGATTCGTCATTGGCTCTGGGCTGCTTGGCTTTGCCTCGCTAGTTGCGTCGTGCCCACCGCGCAAGCGGCAGAGCATGTGGTGTTGTACGGTGATGAAGGCTATCGCCCCTACAGCTTTGTCGAGAACGGCGAGTTCAAAGGTATCTACGTGGATATCTTGACCAAAGCTGCCGAGCGCTTGAAACCCGAGTACGTGATTGACTTGCTGCCCGTCCCTTGGAAGCGCGGCTTGCTCTACGTCGAGCGGGGCTCAGGCTTTGGCCTGTTTCCGCCGGGCCTCAAGAAGGAGCGGGGCTATATCCGGCAGTACTCGGTGCCGCTGTACCGCGAGACGGTGGTGGTGTTTTGCACCGACAAGGTGATGCGGAGCAATCCTCAACAGTTCCCTGCCGACTTTGCCGGGCTGGTGATGGGCATCAACAATGGCTTTCTGCTGTCGGATCGCCTGATGCAAGCCGCCCAAAGCGGCATCGTCAAACTCGAAGAAGCCAAGGACAACGACTTAAACCTAAAGAAACTCGCACTGGGGCGGATCGACTGTTACGTCAGCGATCGAGGCGCCGCGCTTTACTCGGCAAAACTACTGCGCAGCAGCGAAAGCGGCTTCAACCTGGAGTTGCACGAGGCGGCGGTGTTGTCCAATGAAGAGACCTTTATCGGCTACAGCGCCAAGGCCAACCCGCCGTACAAGCTTGATTTTATCAACAAAATGGACGCCGTTTTAACTGAGATGAAAAACAGCGGGGAAGTTGAAGCAATCATCACGGGGTATTTTCGCTAGCCCACCAGTGCATCCGCTTCGAATCGACTCAGCTGGCGGCGCGGACTTGTTTGGAGTTTTGTCGGGGGAGGACGTTTACGTTGAGCCTCAAGCGCAGCGCTTAGCCGATATCACTGGCCGTAAGTTGTAACCTGCTGGCTCTCCATGAGTCACTATCCCAGAAACGACAAAGGCCTACCCGAAGGTAAGCCTTTGTTTTGTATGGTAGCAACGAGTGGACTTGAACCACCGACCCCAGCATTATGAATCGCTCTAGTCCGCCCCTGTTGAGCCTGAGAGTCCCATAAAAAGGGGCTTTTAGCGTTGATCTAGCCTCGCTAAAACAGAGCTTTACAGAAAAAAGGCCTGATGTAGTCACCTCATTTCGACGCATGCGTGGCGGATTCTGCAAGGGGTATCAAGCCCGTTTAAGCTATACTAAACAAGCAAAAAACACTGGAGACCGCCCCCTATGACTACCCCAACGTTGCAAGCCAAGAAGGCTTATTGCGCAAAAACTCGTCGGTCTAATTATGCGGCTAGCCTTCGGCTTGAAGGTTTCAATAGCTCACTCGCTGATGCGCAAAAACCGCTGCCAACTCGCGATGCCGTGTTGAGCGCATACGGCTGCAAACAGGCTTAGTGTTGGATAAATACGGAGTCGGGCAAGACTCCTATTGTTATCCCAGTACAAGCGTTCTGATCAATCGCCTTGGGCTTATGGATGACGATCTACTCAGTCAGGCTGAGCATGATCTAACGCAGATTGCCGCCAGCGAAATCGATTTCGAACTCCCGCCCTACAACCTTGCGTACCTGCAGCAGATCCATCGGTATTTGTTCAGGGATGTATATGACTGGGCCGGCGAGATTCGTACAGTTGATATTTCCAAAGCTGATACCCGTTTCTGCAACGTCAATCGTATTGAGCCTGAGGCCAACAAGCTGTTTTTGGCCCTATCAAAAGCTGGCTGGCTTGAAGGGCTTGAGCGTTCGGCCTTGGTTCGCGCAGCGGCCGAGTTTTTTGGCGACCTCAACGTTATTCACCCCTTTCGTGAGGGCAATGGTCGGGCTCAGCGCATCGTGTTCGAGCACATCATCGTCAACGCAGGCTATGAAATTGACTGGTGGGTGGTCGGAGAAGGCGAGTGGATTCAAGCCAATATTGATGCGGTGGTTTGTGATTACACTGCGCTGACCGGCATTTTTGATAGATGTATTGGCAGTCAGATCACGGCCTAGACGCCCTATGAGCTAGGGCGTTTTCATACGGTTATGAATTGCTTGTGTGGCTCCCCTGTGCGCTATAACGACTTCATAAGTTTGGATTTTCAGCGCTTTTTTTACCTTGCTAAAACAGATATTTACAAAGCAAACGCTTAATGCTTTCACCATAAAATTAGAATGGCGTCCTGTCTTCATTCTCTCCAGCTGTTTGTATAAGTTTTGCGGGGATTACTTCTGTTCGGTTGCTGATCTGGTCGATTGATATTTTTTCTATCTTTAATACGAAATCAAGCCCGAGAGCGGAAATCTTTTGTTTAGTGTCTCCAATTGTCAATTTCCACCGGCGCTCGAGAAACTCAAGCAGATAAATTCCTCGGCGCAATATCTCAATAGCGGTCCATTCGTCGCACATTGAAACTTGAATTTCCGAAAGACAACCGTACCTGTATCCAACTTGATTTGTTGCTGAGCCTTTTTTAGTGTCAAACCCTTTGTTGCTAAGGGATGAGTTTTTACCATGTGATACTGGCAGTAAATTTCCTAGCGAGTTTCGCAGTGCATTTCTTTGTCTTAAGTTATAGCTCTTGAATTTATCTTGCCAGTATTTGTCATGTGCTCGCTGAGGATATATGTGCTCAATGGTTTTGTGGTCCGAATCATAGTCTTCTAGGTTGGGATTTTGTGACCATATTAGAAGCTCTCTAGTTGTCTTTGATTTCTTTTTTAGGTCCTGTTCATACTCATACATGAAAAATCTAATAACCCCCCATCCGTAATAGGCATATTTGGTTTTGTTGCCTATTGACATTATGGATTCAATAAGTTCTGCTGAGTTGGAGTATTTGTCTGAGATGTCAGTAAGGGTTTTTGTGACTTGTTCTGCTGTTTTTCTTTTTGAGATTAAGTCAACAGTTTCCTCTAATGTGTCAGTTTGGTAGTTGTTGTGTGGTGTAAGTCGTTGGCAGAAGTTATAGCGCTCAATGGCCTCTAAAAGATTTTCTCTGTCTTTTGCTTTTTTGACATTAGCCATTGTGGCTAGTGACATATTCCCACTATTCCCTAACCGTTTTATCTGAGCTAGGACTGTTTTTTCAACTTCACTAAAAGAACTATGTTCAGGTGATTTTGTTTCGAAATAAATTTTTACTAGCTCTTTCAGGCTCTGTGAATAGCTGAATATATCCTGAACAGTTAGCGGGGTATTTGAAGATTCTAAATTTCTTGCTGTAAATATTTCTTCTAGTAGTTTGTCTTTGAACTGATCCTGGAATATATTTTCTCGCCTGAATTTATATATATAATCTTTGTCTTTGTTGTCTATTTTTGGCGCGAAATAAAAAGTGTAGTGTGTGCCTAAGAAGCTATCGTCATTGGATGTTCCGTCGTCAATTTTGCCTAAGTAATGGTATACGGATTTCCAGCTTTCATTAATGGCTTTGCGCAGGTGTTCACTTTCTGTTTTGTCGCAGTTTACTTTTGTAGATAAGTAAATGAGGCGATTTTTCAATAGTTCTAAGTGTGAAAGAGGCTTGCCCCTGTTGTTCATTGTTTCGAATGTTACAAATACGTCGAGGTCTTTTTCGATATAAAATATATTGAAGAGAAATTGTTGAGTTAGTTTTGCAAATACTTTTTCGATCTCTTTTTTTTCTAGTGATTGAATTTTTTCTGAAAAGTATTTTTTCGCGTAATTTAGGTTCTTTGTATATATTGTTTCTTCTTGCACTGAATGGTTTATAGACTGGTTGCAGAATATATTTTGCTTCAAGTATTCATAACTTGGATTGTCTTTTTCGTATCCGAATATATAGGATTTTGATATGCCTTTATCTTTGGTTTCGTAAATGTACTTCTTGATGATGTCGGTTTTTTCGTTGTAGTTAAGGACTTCGCTATCTTCGATGCTGTCAAGTATTATTTGTATTAGTATGACTGCCGTTGTTAGGCGTTGTTGTCCGTCAACAATATACATTGGTGCGTAGCGTTTCGACTCAATTATCCAAATATCATCTTCCCAGCGGTCGTAATTTTTTTTCTGGACTGGCTCTAACGTTAATACACCTGTGTAATGACATTTGCCTGTAGGTAGTTGTTCAATATCATTCCAGAAGTCTTTAAGATGTTTCTTGCTCCATGAGTATCCTCGTTGGTAGTCAGGGATTCTAAATATTACCTCTGAAAATATCTTAGAAAGTGACTTCAGCTCTGACTGCATATAGTGCCTTCTTGAATTGTAATAGGGGGCAGGCCACGATTTTTTTGGTCCTAACTTATCTGTTTCGATCTGCGTATTGCGTTGCCCTTAGTCTTCTAGCTTGCGCATGTAGAACTTGTCGCTAGTTCCTTGCGGTTTGGTCTCTTCTGGCGGCGCTTTAACCGCTATCGGAGCTTCTGCTTTTGCCCTGCTGTCTTCTAGCGTGATCTTGGCTACCTCGGGTATGCCTTTTGAGCTATTCCAGATCACCCACATGCCGACGATTAATAGCAACCCTTTAAAAAATATCCTTTCCATGAGCCTTATCCGTTCCTTCGGTTATACCAGCGCAGGGCCACTGTTTTAGTGATTTCTAGCCCGCGCTGGGTGCTGCCAAGCTTCTGTTTGCTTCATCGTAGGCGGGGCTTGTCTGGCCGATCTCTGGTGCCACTTCCCCGCTGATCATCCACCAGCGATAGGAGGGGAAGAGCTTTCCAAGTTCCTCTACTTCGTCGGTGCTGATTCGCACGTCCTTGTTATAGAGCACAGTCCTCCACCTGTTCGATCCAATAGGGGTTTCTCGAACGAGCCGATCCATGCCTGCTATAGATGCAATAGATCTAACTCTGTCGTTTAATATGCTCATTTCTTCTTTCTATTTTGTTCAAATAGTTTGAATTTCAGGAAGGACAGGCCTATCGTTAATTCAAATAGTTTGACTCAAGTATGTGGGTTGACTGGTTTGGTTAATTTTGATTATAGGATAAAACCATGGAACAGTCTGGGATAGTAGGGTTCGACACTCTGGGCAATCCTGAGCGCATCACTAACTACCGCGATGCGCCGTTCTGCTCTACGCAAGCGTTTGTCGACATGATGGCTTCTGAGCTGATCACGCCAGACGTTGTGCGGGGCTGGGTTGAGAATCAGGCCATTCCAACCGTGAAAATCGGCCGCCGCCGGGTGATCAATCTGCACCGCATTCGCCGCGATATTGACCAAGGCAAAACCATCTTCTGCTCCGGGGATTACTCGGATGATTAAGGTGGCCGGCCATGAAAACCCTCAACAGTTACCTGCGCCTGCCACACCTCGGGGATTGCGCCTGCTCTGTCTGCTGGTCACAACGCCAAATGGCCAGTCACGTTCACAGCCCATCCATACCCTGCGAGCAATGCCTCCCCGCCAAACTCGTCCAGCTCGATGGGCGTTGGTACTGCCAGCCGGTCTCTTTCTGCGCGAAACACACGCCACCGCGCCGGCCTGCGAAGTATTGGAACGTTGTGCAGGACACCGGCAAGCCAACGCCCTTTGTGCCGCTGTGGGATTTTTAGCATGACGCTTGAGCATATCGCGCTGCTGATCGGCTTGTTGCCGGCTCTTTATATAGTCGGCAATAAGTTCGCCCGCATCCTCTGGCACAACGGGTTGGCCTGTTGGTTCACCAAGCCTTTGCCCTACCACCAGCCCGACCCCATTAGTCGTGCACGCTTCCGCTCGGCCTTTGCCTGGAAGCGTGGGGCATTTTTACCGCCCCG
>C687J26845_10001870_pt1 | contig 12571 bp, 10 predicted proteins | sample RifCSPlowO2_12_FD_26845 | JGI IMG/M metagenome (IMG submission 26845) | reverse complement strand
TTTTAATTCTCCTTAAATTGAGTTTGTTTCGCAGCTTGGTTGCCGTTCACGTTGGTTTGCCTGATGTTGCAAGCTTGTCAACCGCCGTTAGTAGAGTTATCGGAACGGGACGGGAAAACTTTAGGGGAATTTTGAATTTCTTTGTTGCAATAAGAGCAATTCATGATAACCAATGACTTGGCTGGCGTTTTTGGCAGCTTGGCCAGATGGCTATAAGTAGCGTCTAAACGCAATTTCATCGCGTCTTAGTCCAATATTTAGAGCCTTATCAGTAGTTACATTGGTCTTACGCTTTGTTGTGGCCCGGATGAAGCGAAGCAAAATCCGAAGACACCCATAGTCAATGTATTACTGCTTGCAAATGCAAGCTGTTTTGGCTTCATGTCTATGCTGCATGTAACAATTGGACCAATAGGGCGCTACCCATCACAAAGGCAATATCAATTTTGTCATGATTTTCCGCCAAAAACTCATCGCCGGCCCGTTGCGGGCCATCGCCATACGGCCAAATATAGTCGTCAACAATTATCCATCCGCCTTCAACAACAAATCCGCTCCAGGATGCAATATCGGCCTTGGCAGCGGCATAACTGTGATTGCCGTCAATATGCAGGATCGCAATATGCCCGCAATAGCTCGTTGTTCCAAATGATGAGGTGGTAGCACTCCGATGTTCGCGATAATGCTTCGCGCCGTCCGTCGAGGGCATGCGCAGATAATTGACGTGATTGGCGCTGTAGGGGAGCAGGTTCATCTCGAAAACCGCCAGTGCCTCCTCGGCATCCAGACGTGCCGATTCGGCGTCCACCAGCCCCTTTTCGTCATTTTGCACAAGATGTTCATTCGACCAAGGGTCCACACACAGCAAATTTCCTATTCCATAGCAACGCGCCAACCTGGCCAAGATGAAGGCGGACTTCCCCCACCAGCTCCCGATCTCCACCACATCTCCGGCTGGGCTGCGGCGTGCAATCTCATACAGCGCGCAGAATTTTTCACGGTCGCACATACCGGGGATCAACTCCGCATGCCGGAACAATGAGGCCAGTTCGATTTCCGACAGGTGCGTTTTGGGCATCAACGCGGAGGCCACCGGAAGCGGCTGATCGAGCCGGGAACGCGCCCAGGCTCGGGCGGCCCGGTAGCCGCTCAATTCCGCCCCCACCGGCGATTCGTTCACCAGCGCGACACCCGGGGCGATATCCTTCAGCTTGCGGTTGAGGTAGCCCCAAACCACCGGATTGGGCGAATAGACCCCCCCGATACCGAATTCCACTATCGCCTGCTTCAGGGCCTCATCGAACCCGGGCTGGGTGATGTAGGGCAAGAACAACCACGACGGATATTTCTCCCGCGAGACATCATAGTCGAGCGAGGATGCGCCGATGACAGGCAGCCCATCGCGCAGGCAATTTTGCAAGTATTCCAGCGAGCGCGGCATACCGCCCGGGAAAATCAGGATGGGCTTGCTGCCGTTTGCGGTTTTTTTAAAGTTATCCATATCTCGACTTTGCACAAAACAAACAGCAGACCTGCCTTTTACACCTTCTCACCGCGCTCACACATCAGGAAGATGCTCGAACACAGATCTGGATATTGCTGTCCCAGCTTGTAGCATCCTTCCAGATATTCTTTGGAGATGATGTCGGTTTGCAGCAAGCGATCCCATTGGAAGTTCGCCAGCGCCTTGAAGAATATCCCGGATCTGTGAACCACCTTCAACCCTGCGGCAACGGCATCACGCTCCAATGTATCCAATGTGTAAGTGCGGCGGTGCCCATGCTCTGCCTCGGCTGGCGTGACAGCAGCATTGTGAGAAATCAAACCCATCTTGACGGCGATCTGCCTGGAAGGCGCATTCGCGTTGGGACACACCAGAAAGAACCTGCCGCCCTCCGCCAGCCACTCGTCGTTGATACGCTTCAGCACCAGCACAGGGTCGTCCAGATGTTCCAGCACATGGGTCAGTATGATGTTGTCATAGCGCTTGGGCAGGGTCGCTTTCTCGAACAGCGAATTGACGAATTGCACCTTGTCACCCAGCTTTTTTTTCGCTTCTGCAATAGCGACATCGGAAGCTTCGACACAGGTTACATCCTCAAAATATGGCAGAAATCTTCTGGTGAAGTCGCCCTTGTAGCTTCCCAGTTCCAGCAGGTTTCCCATATTAAAGAATGGCTCGAACGATTTGATCATGCAAGGATGCAGCACATCGAAGTCGAAGCCATAGGCATATTTGTGGTTCTGCGCATCTTTTATTTCGACGTTGTAATCACGCTTGCTGTTCATGTTCTTCCCCGCTTTTCAAATATAGACTCATGCTGGCAAATGGCGCTTTCACCTTGCACACAACAAAGCCGATTTTTTCATACAACTTGATGGCAGGCGCATTGTCGCTCGCCACCTCCAGACTTATCTGCCGCATGCCCGACATTTCTGCATGTTTGATGCACTGCTTTATCAAATTCGCGGCGATGCCTTTGCACATCCATTCGCGCAGCACACTAACACTGGTGATGTAGGCGATACGGCTTTTCTGGTCGTTGCAATAGTTTGCCACCAGTCCGACCAGCATGCCGCCCGACCATGCTTCGAATCTCGTCGCTTTGCTCGTGATCTTCTGCGCATAGTCGTTTATCTCGACCCGACTGCTCAAGGGCGGCACGAAATCGGCGTCGCAACGCGACAGGTGATCGGCAATCTCCGCCTCGGTTGCCTTATTCGACAGATATTCGACCGCTGCGGTCATCCTTCCAATTCCGCCAGCCCGAAACCGTAGCGCCCAAATTCGTTGCCGTTATAAAGCAAGAACACCTTGCCGTCGCACTCAAACACATGCGGGTAGCACAGCATGTCGGCATCCCAATCACCTGCCGTGACGTCGAGCAGCGGATTCTCATCATCCCGCGTCCAGTCCACCAAATCGTCCGAGTAAGCATGGCCGATACGATAGCCGCGCCCCTTGTTTTTCCTGAAGTTGAAAGACTGGCGATAGCAGAAAAACATGTGATGCCTGCCATCAATTCCGATCACCGTCGGCAGCGCCTGGCTTTCATCAGCGCCCAGGCGGTCGGCGATGATCTGCCGCGCTTCTTCCTTGACCCAGTTGATGCCATCGCTGGAAACCGCATGGCCGATCTTGTAGGTGCGATCCGGGGCTGCGTCCGGCGAGAATTTTTTCCAGCCGGTGCCGAAGATGTACCACATGTGGAATACGCCGCCGACAACCTTCACGAAACCATCACCGACCAAACAGGGTTCGTGCAGCGATGCCGCAAGCACCGGGCCATCACCGATGCGCTGGAAAGTGAGGCCATCATCGTGGCTGATCGCCAGGCCGATGGCGGTATCGACGGAGACCGATACTCTACGATTCCAGCCGCAAGTGTAGCCATACACGGCATCACCGTGGCGCACAACGCTCATCGGAAAGATCCCATGTTCGTCAAAACAGCCCAACCCGCCAAGCGGGATGACCGTCTTGTCCGACACACGGATGACATCGTGCAGGTTCTTCCGCATGTCGACGAAAGCGATATGGCTCAAGTACTTGCCGTTGCTCTTGTCCACCGAACGGGTCGAGAAATAGATGCGCACGAAATCGTCAAACACCAAGGCTTGCGGCGACTGGGCGAATTGCACGCAGTCGTCCGGCAACTTGTGCTGCGTCGGGTCGAATATCTTACCGAGTTTTTTCCACTTCATTGCGCTCATCACTTACTCCAACTTTCCATCCAGTACGGCCAGGCCGAAACCGTACCGACCGACTTGGTTGCCAAGGTAAGCCAGATAAATATTCCCATCCAGCTCGAACACGTGCGGATAGCTGATCATCTCGGCATCCCAGCCTTCTGCCGACACGTCGATGCCGGCTTTCACGTCATCGCGCACCCAGTCGATCAAGTTCGTACTGGAGGCATAACCGATGCGGTAGCCGTTCTCCTTGCCACGGTAATGGCTGCTGTAGCGGTAACAAAAGAACATGTGATATTTTCCGTTGGCGTAGAACACGTCCGGGCTGGCTTGCGCTTCATCTTCTTCGATGCGGCTCTTGACCAGGTCTTTGTTGACCTTGTTCCAGTGTATGCCATCCGGGGACGATGCCATGCGGATCTTATAGACCGGCTCCGCGCGGCCATCCACCATCTTCCACTTGCGCCCGGCGATGTACCACAGGTACCAGGTGTCGTTGAAACGCCGTATCTTCGGCCCACTCAGCACAAAGGGCTCATCCGGCGAATACGACAACACTGGGCCCGTGCCGAGCTTGGTAAAGGTTTTGCCCCCATCGCTGCTCGTCGCTATGCCGATAGCCACGTTGAATGGCACGGACTCGCAACGTGTCCAGCCAGCATAATAGGCACGCACTTCGTCACCGTCGCGAATGACAGAAACGGGATAAGTGCCGAACTCGTCGAACTCTCCCAATCCGCCCAGACTGATGATCGGTTGTTCGCCGACATGCCGCACCTTAAACAGATCGGCGCGATCCAGATCGACATAAGCGGAGTAACTAACATACTGCCCGTTCTCGTCTACCGGCGGGCGGCAGGAGAAATACACGCGCATAAAATCGTCGAACATCAAGGTTGATGGGGCTTGTGCAAACTCTTTCAGCCAGCTGCGTCCTTCCACTTCCTGCGGCGTGAACACCTTGCCTAATTTTTTCCACTTGAACATGGTTTAAATCAACTCATAGTTAGTCGAAATGCAGGTTTTGATGGTATCGAGCGGATTGAACATCATCACGTCGATGATCGACAGCCAAGGCACGAACGCATCACCGAACTGCGCATATTCAAACGGCTTTGACTTGATGAATTTCAAGTCGATGCCCTTTCCCCGGAACGTCTCTTTCGAATAAAGCTCCATGCCGCCGATGGCGTTCACATAGGTGGTCGCACCGACTGCTGCACATAGTGCGAGCACTTTGTCCTGACTCTTCAGATTGTGATCGATGGCGATGTCAGAAGAATTTCTGATTTCCGTTGCAATGCCCAAGTGCTCGCAGGTTTTGACGATGGAATTGTGCAAGAAACTAAACAGATTCATATCTTCATAACGCACGATCTGTTCGACCAGCGGGAACGTCTGTGCAAAATACGGCGCACGCCGATATGCACCCTTGAATTGGTTCAGCAGTTTGTTGCGGTTGAAGTCTGCCGCCAGTTCCCGTTCGCACACATCCAGGTAATCCGAGTCACTTTTCAACGGCAGCGAGAACATCACGTCCTTGCCGTTCTGCAGCATGCGATTGCGGCTAATCCACCCCTTCTTCGTGTATTTAATGTTGTCATACACGATAAACAGATCGACCGCCGCAATCAGTTGAAAATAAACGATATGCGGGAAGAAGTACGGCTGCATGATGGCAAGGCTTTTCATTACCCGCTTAGCATGCGATAAATTCAACTATGGAATCAACTTGCTCATTGGATAGCGCGGGGTAAATCGGCAAACAAATCACCTGCTCCGCCACTTTTCTCGCCACCGGCAAATTCGCATGCGCCGCCGAAGGCATTCCACGGTACATCGGAAAATCGCTTATCAACGGGTAGAAATACCGGCGCGCATAAATACCGTTATCCTGCAGCTTTTGATACAGCGCATCACGGCTCAAGGGATAGTCCGGCTGCACCAGAATCGGGAAGTAGGCGTAGTTGGCCACCTTTTCGCCTGCGGCCGACAGGCAATGGATACCCTTGACCCCGGTCAAGGACTCCCGGTAGCGGGCATCAATGGCTTTGCGCTTTTGCAGGGCTTCGTCAATTCCCTTGAGTTGCAACAAACCAAAAGCGGCATTGATCTCGCTCATCTTGCCGTTGATGCCGGGGGCGACCACAGTCACTTCATCCACAAAACCAAAGTTTTTCAGGTGGTCGATGCGCTGTTTGGTTTTCGTATCGTGACAGACGATAGCTCCACCTTCGAAGGTGTTGAACACCTTGGTGGCGTGGAAACTCAGCACCGACAGATCGCCGTGGTTGAGCACGCTGCCGCCACGGCATTGCACGCCAAAGGCGTGAGCGGCATCGTAGATGACTTTCAACCCATAGTTGTCGGCAATTTTCTGGATGCGATCCACATCGCATGGATGCCCATAGCAGTGCACCGGCATGATGGCGGTGGTTTGCGGGGTGATGGCGGCCTCGATCCTGTCGGGATCGAGGTTGAGCGTGATCGGGTCGATGTCTACAAACACCGGTTTGATTCCGTTCCACAACAGCGAATGGGCGGTCGCCACGAAAGAATAGGGTGTGGTGATGACTTCGCCCGTGATGCGCAAGGTTTGCAGGGCGGTAACCAGTGCGAGGGTGCCGTTGGTGAACAGTGCAAGATGCTTCACGCCCAGGTAGTCGCACAATGCCTGTTCAAATTGCTGGTGAAACGGGCCGCTATTGGTCAGCCATTTGCTGTCCCAGATTTGTTGCAGATAGGGAATGAATTCTTCCAGCGGTGGCAAGGAAGGCTGCGTGACATAAATGGGAGGTAATTCGCGTGAAGCCGTCATTTGCTGGCCTCCTGCATCGTGCTGTTGACATCCTGCAATGACACTTCAAATGATTCCGGCGGCAAGCCCGCGCACCAGCGTTTCCACATGATGCGCAAGGCGCGTTCCAATCCTGCGGCAATCACCGCAGGCTGGCCCATCGCTGACTGTGCAAAACGTTCCCGCAACCCTGTCCTGATACCGGACAGTGCGGCAAGATTGCCGGCCCAATGCAAGCCTTTCTGCACGAAATCCGCTGCATCATGGGCAACAAACGCTTCCAGGCCAGCATGTCCGAGAATACATGCGCCTACTCTGCCCGGCATGGTATCTCCAGCCAACGTCAGCGTCGGCACCCCCATCCACAGTGCATGGCAGGTTGTGGTACCCCCATTGTATGGGAAGGTATCCAGGCAAATATCTACCTGCTGATGCAATGCCAAGTAGCCATCCATACCGCAGCGCTCATGAAAGTTCAACCGTTCCCGCACGATACCTTCCTGTGCGAACCATTCGATCAAGTCATCGTATTTACCACCTTGAGGCATGCCCGCCAGTACCATTCTGGAATCGTGCAAGGCGCGCAGGAGCTGCGACCACAGCGCAATGACTGACCGGCTAAGTTTGCTTAACCGGTTGAAACTACCGAAGGTCACATAGCCATTGCTCAGGGCAGGCAGGGCATTGACCTGCGGCGCGCCTTCGAACGGCAAGAAAGGTGCGTTTGCCGGTAAGCGCACAATTTTTTCCGTAAATTGTTCATCGAATTGACCGGGCGGCAGAAGAAAATGATCTGCCAGATAGTAATCCATCGCACTCAGGCCCGTGGTGCCGGGATAACCTATCCAACTGGCCTGCACCGGCGCCGGTTTACGGGCAAAGGTTAACAGGCGATTTTTAGCAGTATGACCAGAAAGATCGATCAGTATGTCAATGCTGTCAGCGCGGATCTTTTCTGCCAGAGCCGCATCCGACAGGCCGACAAAGGGATGCCAGTGTGCGAAATATCCGCGTAAACGTTGGGTGACGCTGTCATTGATAACTTGGTTGGCATAGGCGTGTAGTGATAATTGCGGATAGCCCGCAAGATGCGCCAGTACCGGCCCGATAAATGAAGCCACCGCATGGTCGCGCAAATCGCCGGAGACAAAACCAACTTGCAGGCAGCGATCCGGGTTTCGCGAGTTGCCGTGCTGTGGCCAACCGGTTCGCAATGGAGCCTCGAATTGCTCACCAAAGCGAAGGTGTTCAGAAAACAACGTATCCGCAGCCGCAGTTTCATTGTGAAGAAGACAAAATAGCAGGTTGCTGTGCGCCATATCAAAAGCCGGCTCGACCTCCAGCGCCCGCCGGTAGCTGGCTTCGGCCTCGTCTATCCGGTTCATAAGTTGGAGGGAGTCCCCCAGGTTGTTGTGCGCCTTAGCGTTATCAGGCTCGATCTCCAGCGCCCGCCGGTAGCTGGCTTCGGCCTCATTTAACCTGCCCAACTCCTTGAGGGTGATACCCAGGTTGCTATGCGCCGCAGCATAATCCGGATTGATCTGTATCCCCCGTCGGTGGCTGGCCTCAGCCTCGTCCAATCGACCCAAATCCTTGAGGATGATACCCAGGTTGCAATGTGCCTCAACGAAATCGGGTTTGATCTCCAGCGCCCGTCGGTAGCTGATTTCGGCCTCGATCAAACGGCTCATATCCTGGAGGATGACGCCCAGGTTGTAATGTGCCTCTGCATAATCCGGGGTGATTTCCAGCACCCCTCGGTAGCTGGCCTCGGCCTCGTTTAACCTGCCCAACTCCTTGAGGGTGACGCCCAGGTTGGAGCGCGCCTCGGCATAATCCGGGGTAATCTCAAGCGCCCGCCGGTAATTGGCCTCGGCCTCGTCTAGCCTCCCCAGATCATGGAGGGTGACGCCCAGGTTGTTATATGCCTCAGCAAAATCGGGTTTGATCTGCAGCGCCTTTCGGTAAATGGCTTCTGCCTCGTCTAGTCGACCCAAATTCTTGAGGATGTTGCCCAGGTTGCTATTTGCCTCAACGAAATCGGGTTTGATTTCCAGTGCCTTTCGGTAGCTGGCTTCAGCCTCGTCCAGCTGGCCTAAGTCATTGAGGATGTTACCTAGGTTGTAATGCGCCTCAACGAAATCGGGTTTGATCTCCAGCGCCTTCCGATAACTAGCCTCGGCCTCGGCTAGTCTGCCCAATTCCTTGAGGATGTTACCCAAGGTGCTATATGCCTCAACGAAATCGGGTTTGATCTCCAGCGCCTTCCGGTAACTGGCTTCGGCCTCGTCCAACCGACCCAGATTCTTGAGTATATTTCCCAGGTTGCTATGCGTCTCGGCATTATCCTGGCTGACCTGCAGCGCTCGCCGGTAGCTGGCTTCGGCCTCGTCCAGACGACTCAATTTTTGAAGGATAGCGCCCAGGTTGCTGTGCGCCTTGGCGTAATCCGGCTTGATCTGCAGCGCCCGCCGGTAACTGGCTTCGGCCTCATCCAGCCGCCCCAACTCTTGAAGGATGACGCCCAGATTAACATGTGCATCAGCATAATTAGGGTTGATCTTCAGTGCCCGCCGGTAGCTGTCTTCGGCCTCGAGAAAACGGCCCATATCCTGGAGGGTGACGCCCAGGTTGTAATGCGCCTCGACGTCACTCGGCGACAGTGCTGCCGCTTTTTGCATGGGTACCAGTGCGTCTGCACTCCGCCCCATCTGCTTGAACAGTGCGCCCAACGCCTTCCAACCAAACTCGTGCAGAGGAAAGCGCTCCGTCATCGCTTGGGCGATGCTTGCCGCTTCCGTAAACCGCCCTTGGTTGAACATACCCACCAGGGTATCGATCTCTTGAGGGCTGGGGATTTTCCCCTTGTGCGGGGCAAATTTTCCGACCGATTTATTCGGTTTGGCGGGTTTGGCCTTGTGGGTTTTCTGGTTGTTTTGCGGAACTGCCGGCGAAACGGGTTGCGATTCACTGGAGGCCTGCTGCGTTTCTGCATTGGCTTGCTCGGCAACCTGCGCGCCACCTTTCAAACGTAGCGCCAGAGCTTCTACCTCATCCCCCTGTAACCCCTGTTGTTGGGCAAGGGCCAGCACCTGCCGCGCATCTTCCAACTGGCCGGCCTGAAACAGTGCGTCGATGTAATTCAGCCAGTATTGCCCGCGTGCCGGGTCGGCATCCAGTGCGGCCATGAAATAGGGCAAGCCGGCAGCGGGCTGTTTCATCTGCACCGCCAAGACCCCCATGTTGTGGTTCGCCTCCGCGTGCTTTGGATCGGCTTGCAGGATGGAAAGGTAGAGTTCTCCGGCTTCTTGTAGTTCACCGGCCTGATGGCGAGCAATAGCCCGGTGCAAGGTTTGCTCAACCGTTAACGTTCCGGCAATCATGTTCGCACTCTCTTCCTGACTCATTTTTTCACTCATTTCCCTTGTTGCTTTCCACACCATTTCGCCACATGTCGCGAAGGGCAGCTCCGAAGTGCATGGCAAAGCGTCGGGTGTCCATGATCGGTGACGCCAGCACCTGTTGCCGCAATCCATTGCGGAGTTTAGCCAAGCGTTGCAGGTCACTGGCATGTGATACCGCGCGTGCAACATAATCATCGGCATCAGAGGCTATCCATTCTGGCAAACCAGCGTTCATCAGCAGGCCGACACCCTGGCGCGACAGAAAACGCTCCCCCGAGAGCGTGATCAATGGCACACCCATCCACAAACCTTCGACGCTGGTGGTGATGCCCGGATAAGGGAATGGATCGAGGGCAATGTCCACCCGGTTGTATGACTCTAAATGCTTCATGCGTTGCGGCACATTTCCTTCCAGCGCCAACCGCCGAGTGTCGATGCCCTGCGCTGCGAAGCGTTCGACGATGATTTTCCGCACCGAGGCATCCTTGAGTTGTTTGGTTTTGAGAAATAGGCGGCTTTCCGGCACGTTCTGCAATACTCGCGCCCACAATGCCACCACGGCATCGTTCATCTTGGCCAGATTGTTGAAGCTGCCAAAGGTGATGTACCCGTTGCTGATCGCAGGAAGCGGGGCGACCGCCACATCCTCATCCGGCGGGGTGAAGCACAGATACGTTTCTGGCAGACGCCAGATTTTTTCGCTGAAATGGACTTCTTCTGTGACTGGCAGGGTCCATGGGTCGGCAATCAGGTAATCCATGGCAGCAACCCCGGTCGTACCTAAATACCCCAGCCAACTTGCTTGTACAGGTGCAGGCTTCCAGGCAAACACGGGCAGGCGGTTGTAACGGGTATGGCCGGAAAGATCTATTAGCACATGAACACTATCGTTGTGTATTAGTTGCGCAGCTGCTTCATCGCTTAGGCCGAACAAGGATTTCCATGCGGAAAAATGGGGTTTGATTCGTGCGGTGATCTCGTCGGCCCTGTTGTCGGTTTGGTAAGCAATTAACTCAAGTGAGTTCGGATCAAGCTTGGCCAGCATACCTTCCAAAAAATAACCAATAGGGTGATTTTTGAAGTCACCCGATACAAACCCGATGCGCAGGCGTTCAGGCTGTCTTGCACATGTCCACTCGACAAACCGTGATTTGATTTTGTCGGCTACATTTTTGCCATATTGGCTCGCCGCTGCAAAGTCATACGAAGGAGCAATGCATGATGTGTAATTAAGCAAGAACAACAGATTGCTATGCGCTTTGGCGAAATTCGGGTTGATCTCCAAGGCTTGTCGGTAGCTGGCCTCCGCTTCGCCCAGTCGGACCATATCCTCGAGGATACCGCCCAGGTTGCTGTGCGCCTCAGCAAGATCCGGTTTAATCTGTAGTGCCCGTCGGTAGCTGGCCTCAGCCTCATCTTGGCGTCCCAGATCCTTGAGGGCGTTGCCCAGGTTGCTGTATGCCTGAGCATAATCCGGTTTGATCTGCAGCGCCCGTCGAAGGCTCACTTCGGCCTCATCTGGTCGACCCAGGTCATTGAGTGTGATGCCTAAGTTGCTGTGCGCCTGAGCATAATCTGGTTTGATCTGTAGCGCTCGCCGGTAGCTGGTCTCAGCCTCGTCTAGCCGGCCCAGACTTTTGAGGGTGTTGCCCAGGTTGTAATGTGCATCAGCTAAATCAGGGTTGATCTGCAACGCTCTCCGGTAACTGGCTTCGGCCTCGTCCAGACGTTTCAAATCGTAGAGGTTTGCACCCAGGTTGCTGTACGCATCAGCGTAATCCGGCTTGATCTCCAGCGCCCGTCGAAGGCTCACCTCGGCCTCGTCCAGCCGGCCCAGATCGCTAAGTATGTTGCCCAGGGTGTTATGTGTATTGGCGTCAGATGGCGATAGTGCTGCCGCTTTTTGTATGGGCGCCAGCGCGTCCGCACTCCGCCCCATCTGCTGGAACACCGCACCCAACGCCTTCCAGCCAAACGCGTACAGAGGGAAGCGCACCGTCATCGCCTGGGCGAGGGCTGCGGCTTCTGCGAGTCGCCCCTCGGTGAACAGCATCATCAGTGTATTGGTCTCCTGATGGCTGGGGGAGTTTCCCTGGTGCGTTACAGATTTTCCGGTCGATTTATTCGGCTTGGAGTGTTTGGTCTTGGAGGTTTTCTGGCTGTTTTGCGGGGCTGCCGATGAAACTGGCAGGGTTTCCCCAATGGCTTGCCGATTTTCTGCATTGGCTTGCGCTGTAAGCGGAGCGCCACCTTTCAAACGCAGCGCCAGAGCTTCTATCGCATCCCCCTGCAACCCCTGCTGTTGTGCGAGCGCCAGCACCTGTCGCGCATCTTCCAACTGGCCGGCCTGGAACAGCGCGTCGATGTAATTCAGCCAGTATTGCCCGCGCGCCGGGTCGGCATCCAGTGCGGCCATGAAATAGGGCAGGCCGGCTGCGGGCTGCTTCATCTGCACCGCCAAGACCCCCATGTTGTAGTTGGCCTCCGGATGATTCGGATGAGCTTGAAGAATGACCAGGTAGAGTTCTCCGGCTTCTTGCAACTGGCCTGCCTGGTGGCGAGCAAGCGCTTGTTGGAGAGCTTGCTCGATGGACAATTCGGCAGTTTGCTGCGGCGATTCGGCGTCAGTCATGATGGATTTCCAGCAGTATCCAGTAAATTTATGAACAGTATACAG
>C687J26845_10001869_pt1 | contig 12582 bp, 14 predicted proteins | sample RifCSPlowO2_12_FD_26845 | JGI IMG/M metagenome (IMG submission 26845) | reverse complement strand
AAGGGGAAGATAGGGGTGGAATAATATGTCAGGGATAAACCAGCAGTCCGAGGTTTCTGAAATCTTTATCAAAGGTGAAACATGGCATCCCTTCGAGCAGGTATGTAATAAGCACATAAGAAATGGCGTCACAAAAGGAGAATTTTTTATCTCTGGAAAGTTTTTTGAAGATATCCTCAGCGGCAATCCTTATGGAATCATCGTATCTGACTATAAAAAGTGCGGGCTTGACNGTNTCAAGGAATTCAACGGCCACCTTATNGTTCGCCCTATATCTGAGAAGGGTTATTGTTTCGCTTATAATATCCCATGTGGTACAGAGTGTTACGGCATTATCCTTACAATATTCAAGGATTTTACCTGCTTTTTCAAAATTTGTGTCGTGAGGACATAGGGATGCAAAGAAGAACGAGGTGTCACAAAAGGCTTTGTTTCCAGGAAGATTCAAGAGTTATCCTCAGCTACATAGAGGTATTCCCTGATATTTTCAGATACAGGGTATTTCTTCTTTTTCTTCTTAAGAGCTGTCTTTTTCCTGCTCTCAAGGATTCTGGCTGCCGCCTCCCCTGGCTTAACCATGGGGGGTCGTTTAATCTCAGCGACCACCTCATCATGCACTGTTACCTGATAAACTGCATCAGGAGACGCCTTGAGAGACTTTATAATGGAGGGGAGTTTCTTCCTGGCTTCTGTTATGGAGATCACGGTCTTCACTTGCATTACCTCGCTTTAAAATGTATCATCTGTACAACATTGTACAGGAAGGTTGATAGCCTGTCAATGAAGGGTGTAAGAAAGAGGCTAAGGTTGAATTAAATAAGACAAAGTAGTGGAGTAAAACAGAAACATTTCGGAAATGTTTTTATTGTTGAAGAAAATATGAAACTGATGTAGTTTTCTGGCAAAGAACAAGTAGGTTTTCTTACCATAGAGGCATGTATGAGTGAATTCAACCGGAGAGAATACCAGAGAAGGAAGATAGGAGTGGAGGAGTGATTGCACCGCAAAAGACAGTTATGTAAATTAACTCATTCTCCCTATCAGGGAAAGGAAAAGTGTAGGGGCAAAAAGAAGCGAGAAGGCATGATGGCAGACCTCAACCAGAGAGAACAAAGGACGGTAGTATTGGAAGAGTTGTTGCGTAGCATGGAGGAATAGATGAGCGATTTTGAATCCATCGTCAAGGGTGCGCTTTTACACGATATTGGGAAAGTTATCCAACGAGCCTGTCCCGAAGTCAGCCGGGATATGATCAGAACAGTCCTGAAAAATTTAAAAAACGAAGGAAAGGTCATCTGCACTGGCAGGGGACCTGGAGCACAGTGGAGGAGAAAGGGTAATACCCTTAAAAGAGGGTAAGAGAGAGGGTAATAAGTATTTCAAAGTGGAGAGGCGGAAAATAGGAATAGAAGCCTAAGAATATTATGAAAAAAGTTTTAATCTTAACTGTCGGGGGTTCTCATGAACCCATCGTTAAATCCTTGAAGGAAATAAAGCCTGATTATATAATATTCCTATGTTCGGATAATTCACCGGCGGTAAAGGGATCTTATACGCAGATTACAGATAAAGTCGAGAAAAAGAACAGGGATTGCAGCACATCCTTCCTCGCGAATATCCCTTCCCAAGTTAATCTGAAAGAAGAGACATGGGAGATTGTAAAAATAAAATATTTTGACGACTTAAGCTCCTGTTATGAAATAAGCATCTGCACTATAAAGGATATAAGGGAGAGGTTAGTCCCTGAAGAGATCATAGTCGATTATACGGGAGGGACGAAAAGTATGTCTGCCGGCCTGGCCGCTGCCGCTCTGGATGATGGAAATTGCAAAATCGTCCTTGTTTCAGGTATGCGCTCTGACCTTGAAAAGGTTAGGAACAAGACAGAATATGTTAAACCTGTTGCCAATTACGATACCCTGGCAAATAAGAGTATGATGCAGGCCGCTTCATTAGTGAAACGATTCGATTTTTCTGGCGCTATGGATATCCTGGAATTATCCATAAGACTCCCGCTGAGTAATGAAAAAGAAGAGGAATTGAAAAAGTATTTAGATATTTGCAGAGGGTTTGATGCATGGGACAGGTTTGATCATGCTCTTGCCTTTCAATTCTTAGATCCTTATAGAAAATACCTTGTTCCATATGTAATCACTCTTGAGAAAATCAAAAAGGAGATGGAAGGTAATAGCATAAGTTACCTACTTGTTGAGGATCTTCTTTTGAATGCTGAACGAAGGAGTGTACAAGGACGATACGAAGATGCCATTGGGAGGGCCTATCGGGCCATCGAACTTACTGCACAGATCAGACTCAGGACAAAATACCAGCAAGATACGGGGAATATTACGATTGAACCTTTGTATAGTATAGGAGAAGAGTTCCGGGATAAATTAGAAAGACATCGAAATAACGAAGATAATAAGGCACAGATAGGCCTTATGCTCAGCTATGAGTTGCTTGCTGAATTGCGTGACCCCGTTATTCAGCCATGGCTTGAAGATAATAGAAACCGGATCAGGAATTTCCTAAGCTATAGAAACAACAGCCTCTTTGCACATGGCTTTAAGGCCATTGACAGGGACACTTATGAAAGAGAGGTTCCTCCAATAGTGGAGACCATAAGGCGGTTAATCAAAGACCTTTCTACCGGAGAAAAAAGGAAAGCGATTGAGATGCGCCAGTTTCCGGACAGATTGCCAGGGGAGTGAGAATAGTGCAGGAAGGATATAAGAGTGGATGGGGAATAAGATGTCAGGGAGACAGATGTAGAGGAGGGATAAATAGTGTACAAGATAATTTGTCAAGTAGAAATATTAACCCCAATGTTTTTGGGTGGTGCTAAGCAGGCAGATAATGATAAGTCTATTTGCGAGTTGAGAACCCAAAGCATTAAAGGAGTTATCAGATATTGGTATCGGGCTTTAGTCGGACCAGACAGGCTTAATGGAGAAGCAGAATTGTTTGGTTCAAGTGATACAAAGATTGGTGTAAGCAAACTCAAAATAGCGATTACAGATAAATCAAAGATTAATTTTTATGGAAAATCGAAATTTGATGAAATCAATCAATATGTTTTCAAACACCCAACAAAAGGTTTTACCATAAATCCTCTAAATTATTTAGCTTACGGAGTGGTTGATAATAAGAGACAAATTATAAGAGGCGCTTTAGCGCCCGGATGCACTTTTAAAATCAAGTTATTTCTGCAATGTTCCAACAATATTCAATTAAACGATTTTTACAAGTCACTTTATCTGATGCTTAACTTTGGCGGGCTTGGAAGCCGGTCACGAAAAGGCTACGGAGCAACAAAACTATTGAATGAAGAAGAGATTTGTAATGGGCAGGATTGGTTCTTAAAGGGAGATATCACTAACACATTGAAAAACATCATTCATAATAAAGCGCCTATCAAGTCCTTATATAGCAAAGAATACTCGTATCTAGATACAGATACAAGATTCTGGTTATCAAAGGAGACTAAAAATACATGGGAAGAATGCCTCTCAATGCTTGGTAAACACTATCATGAATGGAGGCAGGTTTTGCCTGTAGCCGATGGGCGTGAAAACCTGGGGACCCCATTATTGCATGGTAAAAATGAAATAAAAGACCGAAGACGTGCTTCTTCATATTTCTTAACTGTTTTTAAAATTAATAAAAATGAATATAAATATGGCGTGTTGCATATACCATCAAATTACTCTGGCAATATGATCCCATATAATGTTCAGCAAGAACATCATGCCAAATTCCAAAGAGAAATAGAGAAAAATGCGGATAGGGAGGTGTAAATGGCCAACTGGGAAGATAAAATAAAGGCATTTTTGCATGACCCGCCTTCAAAGGCATTGAATATCAGAGGTCATAAAGATATTTCAAAAAAGTTTTTGGATAAATGGTATGTTTCATCAGGAGGGGATGAAATATTTGACCAGATATCTGCATCTGCTGACAGGCCGGGAGTACCAGGCCATGGCGAAGGATGCTCTGTTGATTTTAAAGAGACCCCGGAACTTACACATCCAATATCAAAGGGTCGGCTATATTTGGACCTGGCGAATATACACGTCACTTCAATGGAAGACAATATTATTAGAATGTTTGATGAAATGGAAATAAATGAAACTGAGCCTCAAAGGTCAAAGTTTTTTATATTATTTGAAGGTCTGAAGCAGAACTTAACCAGGAACGAACCAACCCTTTACAGCATTTGGAATAAGATCCCTGCTGACACCAGAGTTCCTGATCATTCAATCTGGCATCATAACTCATTAGTCTCTGCTTTGTCTGCCTGCAAAGATGAGCCTTATTTCTTTATATTTTCCATCGGCCCTGTGCATGGTTTCATATCAGAGGCAAGAAAGTTAAGAGATTTATGGGTGGGTTCAATGATATTGTCATATTTATCATGGTCTGGAATGCGGGTCATCTGTGATGAATTCGGTCCGGATCATATAATCTATCCATCATTATCAGGACAGCCTTTATTCTATAGCTATCTCAAGGAAACTGGACTGACCGAAGTTTCTGATACGTCTGATAATAATGCCCTTAAAATTGCTTCATTCCCAAACAAATTTGTGGCAATACTTCCGAAGGAATCTATTGAAATTATACAACAAAAAATCATGACTGCGATAAGTGATGATTGGAATAAAATATCGAGGTCAGTATATGAATCTGTAAAAATGCTGGCCGGTGCAAACCCTAACTATTTTGAGCAAATATGGCAGAGACAAAATAAAAACTTATGGGAGTTTTACTGGGAGGCATCTCCATGGCTAAAAACATTTCAGGATAATTTAACCGGTGTGCTTTCAGATAAGGATATTAAGAGAGCCAGAGAACTATCCATGCTCTTTGAAAAAAGCAGCGGATATCCTGCGAATCAGGGGATTTTATATCAGCCCTCTCATGAATTGGCACAGTCAATATTCGCGGCCTCAAAGAATTCTCGTCATTTTCATGAAAACTACAGAGAACCGGGAGATAAATGTACTCAGTGCGGCAACCAGCAGCAGTTAAGCGTTGATGAGGATAGAACCGCCACTAAAGGCTTTTGGAAAAATATTGCAGATCAAAGCGGAGATGAAATTAAAGAGCATGAAAGGCTTTGCAGCATATGTCTGACAAAGCGGTTTATTTACAAGAACCCCAATATATTGCCTTTACAGTTAAGAGATGTTTTTAAAGGGGCTAAATTTCCTTCATCCACAGAAATGGCTTTTGATCCTGTTATTAGAAAGTTGGAAGATAAGAAGAAAATAAGCATTTGGTCTGATTTCATTACTGAGTGCGACGGTGATGAGAAAGCTTATGACATGTTGCATGACAATGATGAGAAAAATAGTCCTGATAGTAAGGTTAAAAGATTTTTCAAGAGACTTAATGATGAGGCACATATAAAAATTACAAATATTTTCGGGAAGTATTACGCACTTCTTATGATGGACGGAGATAAGATGGGCGATCTGGTAAATGGAAAGTCAAAGGATCTTGCAACCTGGCGGGATATAATGCATTCCAGCTTGCCCGAAAAAATGGAAAAATCACTTGCAACAGATAAGACAGCGGGATGGCGCGGTAACAACAGGATAGACGAACAAAGGCATATAACCCCATCTGTGCACAAGGCAATCAGCGAGGCATTGGGTGATTTTTCGCTAAATACAGTTCCTTTTGTAATCAAGAAATATAAAGGTCACTTAATATATGCCGGTGGTGACGATGTGCTTGCCGTAATGCCAGTTGATACTGTTTTGCGAGCTGCTCAGGAACTGAGAGAGCTTTACAGGACACCTTTTTTAATCAAAAGAGCAGACGGAAATATAGAGAAATGTACTGAAAGCTATACACCGCAAAAAAATGAAAGGCTCTTGATACATCTCGGAGACGCCTCAACAATATCTGCAGCAGTCGTCATTGCACATCACAAGGAGCCGCTAAGAAGTTTAATAACGGATGCTCATCATATTTTGGACAGCGAGGCTAAAGAAAAGACGGGGAGGGACGCTATTGCCATATCATTAAGAAAGCGGTCAGGAGCAGAGAAGGTAATTTCAAAAAAGTGGGATGATAATAACGGCAAAAGTTTCATTGCTATCTTCCAAAAACTGATAGAGGATTTAACAGATGATAAAGAGTCTTCAAAACTTATGTATAAGATTGATGAAAACAAACTTGCTCTTGAAACGCTTAAAGAAAAGGGATTAGATGGTTCTGTTGTGAAGTTTATCGAATCTCTTATAGAAAAAGGGAAAAGGGACAAGTCTTTGAATGATGACGAATTTAAGAAAGTCAAGGCAGAAAGGGCGCAACGGCTTAACGCTATTATGTCGTTTGACCAAAACAACAAACTTAATACAGATGGATTGATGATTGCCCGTTTCCTGGCTCAGGCTTTAGGGGGTGAGTAAAATGCCTATATATTTAGCGATACCAAATGATACGTTATTTTTTAGAGGCGGCGAACCTATGGGGATGGGAGAGTCTCATTTTCAAACATCCATATTCCCTCCGTCTCCGGAAACATTTATAGGCGCTATCCGAACGTTAGTAATTGCCCGGAAATCCAACGGGGATTTTGAAGGTTACAAAAACGGTAGATATAGCGATAAAGATTGGTATAAAGAAGTCGGCTTCGGAGAATTGCCCGAAAGTTTCAATTTTATCGGACCATTCTTAAAAAAAGACACTGATATACTCCTTACGCCACCCTCGAATCTTTTTGCAACATCTGATAAAAAGAAATTTGCCATCGCTGTACCAAAACATTTAAATGAAGTAAAGCATTCTTCAAGACTCAAACATATAATGTGGATTGACAAGCATAATGACATTGACAGTTCAGACTGGAAACCTGTTGAGGATTATATAACGGTTAAAGGAATGGAGAAATATTTAAAAGGTTCAATAGCTTCTTTAAATAGAGATGATTTTACTCAGTTGGGCGATATATTTGAGAATGAAAAGCGGACGGGTATTGCATTGAATAAAGGATTAAGGACGGCAAAAGAAAGACATTTGTATATAACCTCGCATAAGCGATTTAAAGAAAATGCAGTCATGGTCTTCTGTCTGGATGGAGTTTCTTCTTTCCCCGATTCAGACATTCTACCGTTAGGGGGAGAAAACAGAACAGTCATTTATGAAAAGACTTCTGACCTGATATTCCCTTCTTTTGAAGCAGGCATTGAATTTCTGGTAACGACTACACCTTTTAAGGTTAATAAAGTGGTTGCTGGAATGCCCATAACAGATTTTTTGGATGATGATTTAAATGTTTCACTCCCAGGCGGTATAAAATCAAAGTTAATATCATACTCTGTAAAAAGACCTTTATTGTTTGGGGGTTGGGATATGGCAAAGAATAAATCAAAAGACATGGTTCAATATCTGCCAGCAGGCTCTGTGTTTTATTTCGAAAAATGCAATGTAAAAGGCAAAAACAATAAATTTTTATTGGGAGGGGAAAATGTACAGTAAACATAGTATTGTAGGGATATATTGCGAAACACCGCTTCACACAGGGTCAGGTCAAGCAATTGGGGCAGTTGACCTGCCTATACAAAGAGAAAAAACAACCGGCTGGCCAACAATCCAAGCATCGGGGCTTAAGGGTTCATTCAGGGATGCTTATGAGAAGTATGAGGGTGAAAACACTGAGTCAATCTTCGGCACAGAACATAGCGGAGATCAGGCAGGAGCAATCAGCATCGGAGACGCAAGGATTTTGCTGTTCCCTGTAAGATCTTCTGTCGCTCCATTTTTATGGGTTACGTGTCCTGCAATCTTAAGAAAACTCAAGAGAGATGGCAGAATAATCGAAAAAAGTTATGAATGGAATGTTCCTGATGTTGAAGATGAAAATTATTTGGGACAAGTAAATGCACAAAGAATTATCTTTGAGGACTTGCAGCTTTCAAATATCGGTGAGGTAGGAAAAGAAATTCTTGATACTTTGAAATCATTGCTTCCCTCAGACGATTTTTATAACTCATCAAAACTTGTAGACTATTTATGCATAATCTCTGATAAGAGCTTTTCCATGCTCATTGAAACAGCAACCGAAATACATGCAAGGATTCAACTTACAGACCAAAAGACATCAAATAACCTATGGTATCAGGAATTAGTCCCCTCTGATACCGTTTTTTATACCGTAGTTTATATGATGGATGAAAGGAAAAGCAACGACAAAAAGAAAGCCGATGATTTAATGAAGTCGCTAAAAGATATTTTATGTGAGTATATCCAAATTGGCGGTGATGAAACCCTTGGCAGGGGCTGGTCAAGGCTTATATGGCAGGAGGTGGAGTAATGCAGACATTATCACAGAAAAGGGCAGCGAAAGCATTGGCGTTGTTGGAAGGCATACCAGAAAAAGGAAATGAGAGAGAAAAATTCAAACAATTCTGCAAATCCTTTCCGACAATGATATTGCAAAATGGACTTGGTCAGGCGATTGCGTTTATAAGGGCTAAGAAAGAAAAAGAAAATGATAAATTTGACAAGATGTATAAGACTTTAAATGCATGGCTTAAAGAGTTAAGATATATTGAAGCAGATGTACTGAAGGAAATTAACACTATGGATGCTCAGAGATATCTGGAGGTTCAGATAGAATCTTTGAGATTCCTTGAATGGGTCAAACGTTATGAAAACGCAGGAATATTTGAATAGGGAGGTGGTATGTTTTTTATACCTTTGCCTGATTGCATAACTAAAGCAGATAAAAAGAACGCTAATTACAGTTTGTTATTTAATAAATGGGTAAGGTTTAACGGCAGCTTCGATATGCCGCGAGAATTAAAAGACAAAAAGGTTGATGAATTTATTAGACTCAAGACAGAGTTCGATAATAGAAAGTCTCAATTACAAAAAATAGCCGAATTCCAGAAGAGCAGGATTTTTAATATTCTTTCAGTCTTAAAATCAAAAGGGTATCATTGTGCAATAATCAAGGCTAAAGTGTCTGATGCTTTAATCTGTGGATTAGGTGATGAACATACCCTTGAAAACTCTATCAGATTAGATCACTGCACAGGACTTCCCTTTATACCCTCATCGTCAATCAAAGGTATTTCTAAATTTTTCGCATAGTTTGACACAGAAACAGATAAAAGAATTGAAAATAAAGAACCTATAATATTTGGCAGTCAGGAAGGAGTTGGTCATGTTCAGTTTTGGGATGGGTTCCCAGTGGATGTACCAAAATTAAAAATCGACATTATGAATAACCATTTCCAGAAATATTATTCCCAAGAGGTAGATTTCCCCTCTGATGACATGGACCCGAATCCAGTTCCTTTTATTGTAATTGATTCTGATAGCGAATTTTATTTCCCTATAGTAGCAGATAGTCACAGTAATCTTGAAAACGCCGTTGAGTTTCTCAAGACTGCATTGTCAGATAGGGGAGTAGGCGCAAAAAGCTCGGTCGGGTATGGGATATTTAATGAGTTAGAAGATGAACCAGTTCCTATGCCTAAACCAAAACCAAAAGCACCATCAGCATGTGAATCGGCATTTGAAGCCTTAAGAAAATCACCAAATCATGAGAAATTTTCCAATTTGCTTTTGACGTTAAAAGAAACTGATGCTGAGTGGTTGACCAATCAAGACCTATTCGCAATTAATGGATTTGACGTCGGTTTTTCAACCAAGCTTTTTGAAACTGAATCTATTCCATTAAGTATCAAGAAAATACTTGCCAGACAATTCATAGAAAAAATAAACCTAAAAGATGCACAAAAGCGGGCAGAGAAAAAGGGAGATAAGACAAAGCTGGAAAGATATCAGAAACTGAAGGAGATTTTGGATTCATGAAATCCTATCCCTCTATAGATATGGAGACGGCGATACTGCGGGAACAGTGAAAAATTCCTCTTGGGTTTTGTTAAACTATCATATAACACGGAGTCGTAAAGATGGGCATTAATTAGACACACATTGATAAAATAATAGCCCTGGCAAAATCCTACATGGCTACGCGTTTGATTCTATTCGGCAGCGCTGTTGAAACGCCAGCGGTATATGAACAGATCTTAGAAAGGGCAAAAGGTAGTTATCTCTTTCGTCTTGGTTGGGGAAGCGGACTTATCTCGATGACTATCTCTGAAGACCTCAGGACTGAAAGAAGATATGGAAAATCAAAACACCTGATTAGTGGAAAATTTCCATTGGGATTTGTAAAACTGTCATTGTGAGGTTTATGTGATAAAATTTGAACTTTTATTTCATGCACTAAATCAAAATAAAGTGCGTTATCTTCTTGTGGGTGGTATTGCTGTTAATCTTTATGGTATAGAAAGGGCTACTGCTGATATAGACATCATTGTGGATCTTGAAGATGCTAACCTTCAAAGATTTATTGATGCGGTAAAGGAAATGGGTTTTAAACCAAAAGTCCCTGTGATGATCGAAGACTTTATTAAAAAGGAAAAAAGGGATGAATGGGTAAAAGAAAAGGGGATGATGGTTTTCAGCCTCCTTGATCCAAAAGACCCGTTCTTCTTGCTTGATGTCTTTGTAGAAATGCCATTTAATTTTGATAAGGTCTACAAAGAAAGAAGGAAAATGAAGGCAGGGAAGATAACTATTTCTGTTATTCCGCTACAAATGCTTATCGAGATGAAAGATAAGGCTAACAGACCGCAGGATATAGCCGACACATTTTACCTTAAAAAAATCAAGGATGAATGGAAAGATGAAAGCTAAACCACTACTTTATTACAGAACAAAAGAAGAGATAGAAGCATACAGAAAAAAACCTGCGATAGAGAAACTCAGGTGGCTTGAGGCCCAGATGGAGTTCTTCTACAAGGCGATGCCCAAAAAGGCAAAGGAGATCAGAGATAAGCTAAAAAGAGGAGAGTTATGAATAGTTCTTGACTTTTATATTTATATGATATGGATATATCTTCATTATGAAGATATANAGATTAAATGAATTTGCAAAACTGACAGGTAAATCAGTTCAAACATTACAACGATGGGATAGAGAAGGGATATTTAAAGCATATAGAAACAAGCTCAAGAGAAGATATTATATCCATGACCAATATCTCGAATACATAGGGCAAAAGGCAAGTCCCGAAGCAATCCCAAAGGACGAGATTGCTTCGCTTCGCTCGCAATGACAATTTAGGAGCATTTACAGGTGAAAAAGACAATTAAAAATTACTGTTTTAATGCTACCCAGAGTAAACTCAACGAGCTATACGAGATAGCATTAAGNTATACCTCTGTTAAAAATGAGNTTTTTCAAAGATACGGTTCTATATCAGGATTAAATTATCTTTCTTATCCCCGACAGATAAGAAATGAATGGGTTAAAACAAACTATGCTAATAAATTTGGTCTCCAGGCTCGTTATTGGAAGCAGGCAGTTGATGAAGTTTTTTCTAATATTAAATCAAATTGGTCTAATGGGTTTAGAAAGATAAAGAATAATATTTATAAAAACAAANACTATACAGAAGTTGAGAAACATTATGCNTTTTATCTTCTTAAAGCATCANNNCTTTTATATAAGGCAATAACCTTTCAATCCTTTGACCTTCCTGAAATCTTTAAGGATAAGGACATTCGTAGAGATAAAATACACAAATATCTTAAAAGCAGGTTAAGAAAATATCTTAGGACAAAATCCTATCAGAATAAAAACCGTTCATTTCAGATAGACCAGAATATGTATGACATTCACAAAGATAATAAGGGAAGGACCTGGATAGGGATTATGGGACTAACACCAAGAAAAAGGGTAAGACTTCAAATGACATCTTCTACAGAGTCAACAGGAAATTTAAGGATTGTGCTAAAAGGTAAACATATAGAAATACATCAGGCAGAGGATATACAGGTAAATCCAATAGAAGGCAAAGATAAAAGGGCGATTGACAAGGGTTTTAGTGAGGTAATTACCTCAAGCAGCGGCAGGAAATATGGCGAACAGTTTAATCAACTTCTAAAGAAAGAATCTGACAGACTTTCAGAAAAAAATAAGAAGCGAAATAAGATTCGTGCTTTGACTGATAAATACGAAAAGAAAGGGGATATTGTCAAGTCCGAGATTATCAAAAAGAACAATCTCGGCAAAAGGAAATATTTTTATCAAAAAGAGATCAACCTGAACGAGATAAAACAATTTATTAATCTATCTCTTAACCGGTTTATTACAGAAGAAAGACCAGCAGTAATGGTTACAGAAGACCTTAGATTTACGAATTGGAATAAGAAACTATCGAAGAATGTTAAAAGATATTTTTCATCATGGTTAAAAGGTTATTTGCAGGAACGAATTGATTATAAAACAATGCTGAACGGTGTTCAGCAGGTCGTTGTGAATTCGGCATACGGTTCGCAGATTTGTCATCTATGCGGGCGCTTCGGTGTCCGTAATGGTGATAAATTTTACTGTGAGGTTCACGGGGTTCTGGATGCTGACCACAACGCCGCATTAAATTATCTTACAAGGATGTCTGACCCCGATATAACGGTTTATACGCCATATCGTAAGGTCAAAGACATCTTGCAGGAACGGTTGAGACTGTCCAACCAGGACTCCAGATACTC
>C687J26845_10001867_pt1 | contig 12591 bp, 10 predicted proteins | sample RifCSPlowO2_12_FD_26845 | JGI IMG/M metagenome (IMG submission 26845) | reverse complement strand
CCCGCCTCCACGAGAAGTTTATGTCCTGTACTGCCGCTCTCTTGACCGAAGCGGCCGCCGATGCGCTGCTCCGGCGGCTACATGGACTCGCGCAGCTTCCATCCTGCCGCGACCTTTTTGCCGAACTCTGGCCGCGCCGCTAGTGATCAGCGGGCTTCGCGCATCTTCCGATACATCTTCGAGTACTTTGCCACCTTGTCAGGGTTCAGCGTCACGCCGATGCCGGGCCGATCCGGCACGGGCAAAGCACCTTCTTCGAACTCCGAGACCGTTTCGTTGACGATGTCGTCGGCAATTGTCGTCGCATAGGTCTGGTTGCCCAACGTCAGATTCGGAATGGTGGCGATCAGATGCAAGTGCGCGGCTGCGGAAATTCCGAATTCAGGACCTGCATGGCGGCAGATTCCGATATTGGCGAGCCGCGCCATCCCCGCCAGCTCGCGAAAAGCCATTAAACCGCCAACCCGGTGCAGATCGGAACACACGACGTCGGCCAGGCGTCGCGAGATGGCCTGGTAGGCGAGCTGGTTGGTGTTGACCCCCTGGTCGATGCAAAGCGGAACCGCCACGGCGCGACTCACGCGCTCGAAGCCGTCGAAGTCGTCTTCCGTCACAGGCTGCTCAACCCAGTCGAGCCCGAACCGCTCGAGCGCCCGAATTTCCTGGACTGCCTGCACGGGCGTCCACGCGCCGTTTGCATCGCCGCGGATGAGTGCTTCGGTACCCAATGCCTCCCGCAATGCGGCGATGTCCTGCATATCACGCTGTAGCCCAAGCCCGATCTTGAGGTAGAAAGCACGGAATCCCTGCTTCTGAAACTCGAGCGCCTCTTTCACCATCTCGTCAGTGTCTTTGCGATGAACCCAGGCAAACATATCGACGCGATCGCGCAACTTTCCGCCCAGCAGCCGGCATAAGGGCTGACCCGTAGCCTTGCCCACTATGTCCCACAACGCCATGTCGATCCCCCCCAAGGCGCTGTTCGCGACGTTGCGAAACCGGTTCCAGGTCATGGCGACAAGCCCTGCCTTCGACTGCGAATTGAGCGCCTGTTCCTGGAAGGCATTGATCTCGAACGGGTCGCGTCCGATCAGGAACTCCTCGAACTCCGCCACGATCATCGCCACCATCTCCGGCAAGGGAATACCAGGCGCTTCGCCCAGACCGACAATACCCTCGTCGGTGAAGATCTCGATCAACAGCGTTGACTTGGCGGAGTAAGCCCCGGTCCAGGTGACATGAGTCTGCTTGAACGGAACCGCCAGCGGCGTAGCGGAAATTCGTGTAATTTTCAACGGCTCCTCCCGGTTCATTCATTCGTGAGAGCTTAAAGCGATCTTCCCGCCCAGAGCAAGACCGGTGGTTGGCACGCTCCGGCCGCCTGGCCTTGCATTAGCACGGCTAATGATTTCTCGTAGGCACATTAATAGTGCCGCCGTGATCCACGCTCTCCGTTGACGAGTGGGGGTGAAGCTGGTTTGATGCGGATACTTTTCAATAAGCGCCATCGAAGTTGTTGAAGTACTCGATATATTCCCTCGTCCGTAACGCGTTTTCGTATCACGAGAACTGGCCGCGCGCATGGCGCAGCCCGGAGCCGAAATCCGAATACGATGTCGTCATCATCGGCGGCGGCGGTCACGGCCTGGCAACGGCGTATTACCTCGCGAAAAACCACGGCATCACCAACGTGGCCGTGCTGGAAAAAGGCTACATCGGCGGCGGCAACACCGGGCGCAACACCACCATCGTGCGCTCTAACTATTATCTCGACCCGAACGCGCACTTTTACGAGCACTCGCTGAAATTGTGGGAAGGGCTGTCCGCGGACTTGAACTACAACGTCATGTACAGCCCGCGCGGGGTGTTGAATCTCGCCCACAGCTACGCGGATCTCGACGCATACTCGCGCCGCGGAAACGCAATGCGGCTGAATGGCATCGACGCGGAGTTCCTCACGCGGGAAGAGGTGGCCCGGATGGTGCCGCTCCTCGACTGCTCCCCGCGTGCGCGTTATCCCATCATAGGCGGACTGCTGCAGCGGCGCGGCGGCACGGCGCGGCACGATGCGGTGGCGTGGGGTTATGCAAGGGGCGCCGACGCACGCGGCGTCGACATTATCCAGCAATGCGAAGTCACGGGACTGCGGCGCAACGGCAACCGCATCGAAGGCATAGACACGACGCGCGGTTACGTCCGCGCGAAGAAAATCGGACTGGCGGTCTCGGGTCATTCGGGGCACGTAGCGGGCATGGCCGGCCTGCGCCTGCCGATCGAAACCCACGTGCTGCAGGCGCTCGTTTCCGAGCCTGTGAAGCCGATACTCGACACCGTCGTCACTTCGGGCGCGGTGCATTTCTACGTCAGCCAGTCCGACAAAGGCGAGCTCGTGCTCGGGGGCGATCTCGACATGTACAACTCGTACGGCCAGCGCAGCAATCTGCCGCCGGTGGAGCATGCCGTGCAGTCGCTCCTCGCGCTCTTTCCCTGTTTCAGCCGGCTGCGCATGCTGCGCACCTGGGGTGGCGTGATGGACATGAGCATGGACGGCAGTCCCATCATCGGCAAGACGCCGCTCGACAATTTCTATATCGACTGCGGCTGGTGCTACGGCGGATTCAAGGCGACGCCGGCCTCCGGCTGGTGCTTTGCGCACACCATCGCGCACGACCAGCCGCACGCGCTCAACGCCGCCTACACGCTCGATCGCTACGGGCTGGGCCGGACGATCGACGAAAGAGGCGGCGGCCCGTACCCGTGGGTGCATTGAAAAAACGAGCGACGCGAGCATGATGCTCCTGCCTTGCCCTTACTGCGGGCCGCGCGACGTCACCGAGTTCACCTACGGCGGCGACGGCGACATGGCTCGCCCCAGCGATCCGCAGGCGGCATCGGACGCGCAATGGGCGAGCTATGTCTACATCCGCGATAACCCACGCGGGCCGCATGACGAGCTGTGGCAGCACAGCGCCGGTTGCCGTCGCTGGATACGCGTGCGGCGAGACACGCTCACGCATGAGGTGCTGTTGACCGCTCCTGCGGGGCGGCCTGTGCAACCATGAGCACACAGCGCCACAGGCTCGCGGACGGCGGGCTGATCGACCGCAGCCGGCCATACTCGTTCACTTTCAACGGCCGCGCGCTTCAGGGCTACGCGGGCGACACGCTCGCCTCGGCGCTGCTCGCCAATGGCGTCAGCGTCGTCGGCCGCAGCTTCAAGTACCACCGCAGGCGCGGCGTTTTCGGCGCCGGTTCGGAAGAGCCGAACGCCCTGGTGCAGCTCGAAACGGGCGCGCGAACCGAGCCCAACATGCGGGCCACGCAGGTCGAGCTCTACGACCGGCTCACCGCGGCCAGCCAGAACTGCTGGCCGTCCGTAGAGTTTGACGTCAACGCGCTGACTGATGTGTTCTCGCGCTTCCTGCCGGCGGGCTTTTATTACAAGACGTTCATGTGGCCGCGGTCGTGGTGGATGCGCTACGAGCAGTACATCCGGGACGCCGGAGGCATGGGCATATCGCCGCGCACGCCGGATCCAGATCATTACGCGCATCGCCATGCCCATTGCGATGTGCTCGTGGCAGGGGGCGGGCCAGCGGGCTTGAGCGCGGCGCTCGCCGCGGCGCGCGCCGGTGCGCGCGTGATACTCGCCACCGAAGATTTCGCGTGGGGTGGAAGCCTGCTTGCCGAACGGGCGGCGATCGACAGCCGCCCCGCGCTCGAGTGGGTGCGCAACAGCGTGGCCGAGCTGTCGGCTCATCCCGATGTCACGCTGCTCCTGCGCAGCAATGTCTTCGGCTATTTCGATCACAACCTCTTCGCCATCGCGCAGACCGTGCATCCGCGCAGCGCACACGCGCCGAGGCAGCGCCTGTGGAAAGTGCGCGCCCGCCAGGCGGTGCTCGCGACGGGCGCCATCGAGCGGCCGCTCGTGTTCGCCGATAACGATCTGCCGGGCGTCATGCTCGCCTCGGCGGCCCGCGCTTACCTGAACCGCTACGCCGTGAAGCCCGGCGAACGCGCTGCAGTTTTTACCAACAACGACAGCGCGTACGCGACAGCTCTGGATCTGCACCGTGCCGGCGTAGCGGTGAGCGCAGTGATGGATCCACGGGCGCAGGTCACCGGCGAGCTGCCCGCGCGCGCGCGCGCAGCGGGCATCGAGGTTCTCGCGGCTCACGCGGTGGTCCGCGCAACCGGCGGCCGGCGAGTGACGGGCGTGCAGGTCGCAGCGATGGAAAACGGCGCCATACGCGGGCAGCCGCGCGAGCTCGCATGCGATCTGCTGTGCGTATCCGGCGGCTGGAGTCCCGCCGTGCATCTGTTCTCGCAGTCCAAAGGCAGGCTGCGCTACGACGAGCGCATCGCGGCTTTCGTGCCGGACGTTTCCGTGCAGGCCGAGCGCTCCGCCGGCGCCGCGCGCGGCAGCTTTGCGCTTGCCGACTGCCTTGCCGAGGGCGCGCAGGCTGGAAGCGCAGCGGCCGAAGCAGCGGGTTTGCGCCGCGCTGCAGTGAGTGTGCCCGGCACCACGCGTATCAGTGAAGCACCGCTGCTTCCGCTCTGGGACATCGAATCCGGGGCGACGCGCACGGCGAAGCGCTTCGTCGATCTGCAGAACGACGTCACCGCGCGCGACATCGCGCTGGCTGCACGCGAAGGTTATTACTCGGTCGAGCATTTGAAGCGCTACACGGCGCTCGGCATGGGCACCGACCAGGGCAAGACTTCGAACATCAACGGGCTCGCGATACTCGCTGTCCTCATCGACGCCCAGATACCGGAGGTCGGCACGACCACGTTCCGTCCGCCGTACACGCCGGTCACGCTGGGCGCGATCGCCGGATCGGAGGTGGGCGCGCATTTCGACCCGGTGCGGGAGACGCCGATGCATGGGTGGCACGCGCAGGCCGGCGCGCGTTTCATGAATGCCGGCTTGTGGCGGCGCCCCATGTTCTACGCCCGCCCGGGCGAATCGGATCTGGATGCCACCAATCGCGAAGCGCTCGCCGTGCGGCGCGGAGTCGGTATCGTGGACGTTTCCACCCTCGGCAAGATCGACGTGCAGGGCCGCGACGCGGCGCTTTTCCTCGAGCGCGTGTACGTGAACCGCTGGCGCAACCTCGCCATGGGCAAAGTGAGATACGGGCTCATGCTGCGCGAGGATGGCATGATATTCGACGACGGCACCACCACCCGGTTTGGCGAGCAGCATTTCTTCATGACCACCTCGACAGCCACCGCGGAACGCGCAATGTCCACGCTCGAGTACTGGCTGCAGGTGCACTGGCCGGAGCTCGATGTGCGGCTCACGTCGGTCACCGATCAATGGGCCGCGGTCGCGCTTGCCGGCCCGGAGTCGCGTGCGGTGCTGTCCGCCCTGACTTCGGCCGCCGTGAGCAATGCCGCGCTGCCGTACATGGGCTATTGCGAGGCTAGCGTCAGGGGCATACCGGCGCGGATTTTCCGCATCAGCTTCTCCGGCGAGCTCGCCTACGAGATCAACGTGCCGGCGGATTACGGTCTCGCGCTGTGGGATGCGCTGCTCGAAGCCGGCCGGCCCTGCGGCATCACGCCTTACGGCACGGAAGCGATGACCGTGCTGCGCATCGAGAAAGGGCACTTCACAGGCATGGAAATGGACGGCCGCACCACCCCGGGCGACGTCGGACTGGGCGGCCTGGTGGCGGCGGACAAGGATTGTATCGGCAAGCGCTCGCTCGACCGCCCTGCGCTGCGCGCGCCGGATCGCAGACAGCTCGTTGGGCTCGTGCCGCACGACCGAAGCACGATTATTCCGAGAGGCGCGCAGTTGGTCACCGATCCGCAGCGCGCGCTGCCCAATCCCATCATCGGGCACGTCACTTCGACCTGCCACAGTCCGACCCTGGGCCACCCCATTGCCCTGGCGCTGCTCGAGCGCGGGCGTGAGCGTTACGGCGAGACGCTGTTCGCGATGTCGCCGCTGACGAACAGCGTGGTGGGCGTCGAGGCGACACACCACGTGTTCTACGATCCGAAGGGAGAGCGTCTCCGTGTCTGAAGGGTCCGCCCGAATGTTCGCATTCGACTCGATTGCAGCGCGTCATGCCGGACGCGGGCCCGCAGCACCGGGAGTGATCGTCGAAACCCGGCATGCAGCCGCGATGTGCGACCTGCGTGGCAGTCCGCGGAACCCGGATTTCCTGAGCGAGGCCTTTGCCGCTTTCGGCGTTGCGCTGCCTGTTGAACCCAACACCGCTGCGGGGACAAACGATGCACGCGTCCTCTGGCTGGGGCCGGACCAATGGTTGATCGTGACCGTGCAGCCGGAGAAGCCTTTTCACAGCGCCCCCATCACGGGAGGCACGTTTACGGATGTGAGCCATGGACGCGCCATCTTGAGGCTTTCGGGTCCCGACGCGCGGAACGCGTTGGCGAAAGGCTGCCCCCTCGACCTGGACCCCCGCCGCTTTGCGGTCGATCGTTGCGCGCAGACCGCCATCGCGAGAATCAACGTCGCGCTCGACCACGTTGCGCCACACGTGTACGACCTGTATTGCCCGCGCAGTTACGCCGGCTCCTTCTGGCACTGGCTCACGGAAGCTGCCGCGGAGTATGGCTGCCGGGTAGGACGAGCGGCATAATGCGGGTCACGCACTGAATCCCATCGTCCGGCGGCGCCTCGCATTACAGCGTCCGGGACCATCCCAGGAGGACACCAAATGGAACGCAACGAGACCCCGCCGCGTCCGAGTTGGCGGCCCACGCTTATCGGGAAACGTTACGCAGTGGCATGCGGGCATTACCTGGCGGTCCAGGCTGCGGCCCGCATACTGGAGCGCCGCGGCAACGCGATAGACGCCGGCGTCGCAGCGGCGATGGCGCTCGCGGTGGTGCAACCGGATATCGTGAGCTTCTCCGGGGTCGCACCCACCCTCATCTACCGCAAGACAGATCGCAAGGTGCACGCCATCGCGGGCCTCGGCTACTGGCCCGAGGGGGTCGATGTAGAGCGGTTGCGCAAGGAAGGCAACGGGGTGGTGCCGGAAGGGATCTTGCGTACTGTGATGCCGGCTGCGCCTGCCACTCACATCGAGGCGCTCGGCCGGTTCGGCACGATTTCCTTCGAGGAGGCGGCGACCCCCGCATACGAAATCGCGCGTGACGGATTCGCGGCGTATCCGGTATTCGTGCGCCACCTGGAAAAGTACCAGGACAAGTACCGCCGGTGGCCATCGAGCGCAGCGCTCTATCTGCCCGGGGGACGCCCGCCGCGCGTGGGAGAAATTTTCCGCCAGGAGCAGCTCGCGCAATCGATCGCAGGGATGATGGAAGCTGAGCGTCGCGCGGGCGGCGACCGCGAGGCGAAGCTGCGCGCCGCACACGATTACTACTACAAAGGTCCCATCGCAGACGCCATCGCGGCATTCCACCGCGACAACGGCGGCTTCGTGACCAAGGACGACCTCGTGGGCTTCAGGGCGCCGATGGAGCCAAGCATCCGCTGCAGTTACAAGGGCTACGAGGTGCACAGTTGCGATGTCTGGTGCCAGGGCATCTCGCTGCTTCAAAGCCTGAAGATACTCGAGGGCGTGGAGCTCTCCTCGCTTGGTCACAACAGCCCTGCGTACATACATCAACTTGCTGAAGCGCTGAATCTCGCCTTCGCGGACCGCGAAGCCTACATCGGCGATCCGCGCTTTGTGAATGTCCCCGTTGCCGGCCTGCTCGCGGACGATTACGCGGCGCAGCAGCGCGCGCGCATACGGCGCGATCAGGCGTTCGGGAAACTGCCCCTGCCCGGCACGCCCGAGGGTGCGGCGCGTGAGCCGTTTATTCCCGTTCTCTCCTCCTACGCGGCTGCGGTGCCCGGAGCCGCGCCGGATACGATCTACTGCTGTGTCGTCGATGCCGAAGGCAACGCGTATTCGGCCACACTCTCCGATAATGCGCGGGATACGCCGGTCATACCCGCCCTCGGCGGCACGGTTTCATCGCGCGGCGCACAGGGACGCCTCGAACCGGGCCACCCGAGCGAAGTGAAACCCGGCAAGCGCCCGCGGCTGACACCCACGCCTGCGCTCGCGCTGCGCGACGGGGAGTTCTTCATGGGGTTCGGCACGCCGGGGGGCGATGTTCAGACGCAGGCGATGCTGCAGGTGTATCTGAACATTGTGGAATTCGGAATGACCGTTCAGCAGGCAATCGAGCAACCGCGCTTTGGCACGTTCATATTCCCGAATTCATTCTCGCCGCACGCGATCGGCAAGCTTAATGTCGAGAGCCGCTTTCCGGAATCGACTATCGGTGCGCTCAAGGCGCTGGGCCATCCCGTCGAACTGTGGTCGAATCTGGCCCCCGCAGCAGGTGCTGTATGCGCAATCATGCGCGATCCCGAAACCGGCTGGCTGCACGCCGGCGCCGATCCGCGCCGCGAGGCCTATTCGATCGTCTGGTAGTGAAAGCCCGCGAGATGATCGGTGGCTTGCCGTCCGCTCTACCTCGCGGAATTTGGGCTATCAAAACAGGATCGAAGCGCCGCACCGTAACAGAAATTGCCAGCTCAGGTAGCCAAAAGCGAGAAACCGAAGTGAGTGCCGATACCGGGTGAACCCGTGCCTTCTGGGCAAAATGAAGCTTCCTCACGCGCGGTTATCGACGCGCTGCTCAAGGACGTCGGCTGGGATGTGACCGACGGCAGGAGCGTTCGCTTCGAAGTATCCGCTGCCGCACGGCACGCGCGCCGATTATATGCTTTGCAACCGTCATGGCCGCTCGATGGCGGTGACCGAAGCGAAGCGCGCCTCGATCAATCCGGCCGACGCAGCCAAACAGGGCTGCGCCTGCGCCGAACAGCTCAACGTTCCCTACGTTTTTCTCTCTAACGGTCGCGAAATCTGCTTCTGGGACTACGCGCAGGAAGCGCACCCGCGAGGTAAAACCTTCTTATCGCAGCTCGACCTGGAGCGGCGCTTCGCCACCAACGCGCTGAAGCGCGATCCGCTGTCGGTCGCGATCGATACCATAAGCAGCAGGCATCCCGCCCAACCCAACAGGCGGAAATACGTTTTCATAGCCCAGTCCCCACTATGAGCATCGGAATCGTTCGATGAGAGCGTGGGGTAGAAATGGAGCAACATCGATTCGCGTCACGTGATGAGTCCACACTGCGTCACGCCTTGACACGACCGGATAGCGCGCCCTAGAGTGCAAAAGCAGAAGACGCGCAGCCGAGCCTGCGATTTCGCTCCGGGACCAGGTTTCACATTCCGCAGGAGAAACTCAGCGAATGGAACAGTTCACCGTCAGCATGATCGCGGCGACGCCCGACTCAAGGCCCCACGCAGCGCGCGCAAGTTGGCACGTTGCGCGCTGGCTCGCGGCCGTTGCTTTGATCGCTGCGTCGGGAACCGCGAACGCGCAGAGCTACCCGACCGCGCCGATGCGCATCGTGGTCCCGTTCGTGCCCGGCGGCGGCACCGACATCCTCGCGCGCCTGATCGGGCAAAAACTGAACGAAGCGTGGGGCCAACCGGTGGTGGTCGACAACCGTCCCGGCGCCGGCGGCACGGTCGGCACCGGGCTTGTCGCCAAGGCCACTGGCGACGGTCATACCATGCTGATAATACCCGCAGGCTTTGCCGCTTATCCCAGTCTCTATAAGCGCCTGCCTTTCGACCAGACGCGCGATCTTGCGCCTGTCTCGCGCCTTGCTTCGGGGCCGCTGGTGCTGGTGGTCCATCCGTCGCTGCCGGCGAACTCGATCAAGGAACTGATCGCCCTCGGCCGCAAGCGGCCGGGCGAGATCAACTTCGGCTCGTCGGGGGCCGGCACGTTGCCGCATCTGAGCGCCGAACTCTTCAATTCGCTGAGCGGGATCAGGATGGTGCACATCCCGTACAAGGGCGCAGGCGCCGCCGTTACCGACGTCATGGCCGGCCGCGTGCCGGTCTACTTCATGAACATTCTGCAGAGCCTGTCGCTGATCAAGGCCGGGAAACTGCGCGCGCTCGGGGTCACCACGCCGGAGCGCAGCCCGATCGCACCTGAAATTCCGGCAATTGCGGAAGGCGGTCTCGCCGGATTCGATATGACCAACTGGTACGGGCTGCTGGTGCCCGCCTTAACGCCGCGCGAGGTGGTCATCAAGCTTAACGCCGAAGTGGTGCGCATTCTTCAGCTTCCCGAACTCAGGAACCGCCTCGCCCAGGATGGCATGACGGTAGTCGCAAGCACACCCAAAGAGTTCGGCGAGTTCCTGATGCGCGAGATGTCGAAGTACGCCCGCGTCATCGAGACGGCAGGCATCAAGGGAACGCTGTAAAGGCTATGAAACGCGGATTATCGGAGTGAACAAGTGAACGGGTGAACCCCCTCACCCTAACCCGGCCCCCTCGCCCGCTACGCAGGCTCTCCCCCGGTGACGGGGGAGAGGGAATCCTTCAATCGTTCACCCGTTCACTCGTTCACGGGTCTTACCGGCGTGCATCGGCGGCTAGATGTTTTTTTCAAGTTCTGATTAGAAGCAAGGAGCAACGATGAACAAGCCAGTGCAGAAGAACGACCTCGAGCAGCGCTTCGAGGTGCTGTGGCCGCTTGCGCGCCGGGTGGTGAAGGACACCGCGGGTGCACCGCGCGTGCCGGACTTGAACGGCAAGACGATCTGCGAACTGTGGGACGTGATTTTCCGCGGCGAGACCATTTATCCTTTGGTGCGCGAGCATATCCGGGCGAAATTTCCGGGCGCCAGGTTCGTCGAGTACTCGGAGTTCGGCAACTTCTATGGGCCGCACGGCGACAAAATTTCGCAGGCGCTACCGGCGAAGCTGCGTGCCCACGGCTGCGACGCGGCCATCGTCGGCATCGGCGCCTGAGGGAGTTGCACGCCCGCCGTGCTGCGGGCGGCAGCTCTGGTCGAGAAACTGGGCGTTCCCACCGTTTCCATCATCGGCAGCGGGTTTCTCAAACAGGCGGAACTCGTCGCCAAGGGTCTCGGCCTGCCGCTCGCGTTCGGCGTGTATCCCGGCGCGCCCATGGTCGACAGCGAAGAAGAACTCAAACGCAAGGTTGAGGCGTCGCTCGCGCCCGGTCTTCTCCGCGGACTTACCGAGGGGGAAACGCGCGCGGCGCCGGGACCCGCGGAGCCGGAAGCCGGCTCGATCGTTTTCACGGGCACGCTCGACGAGATCGAGGAACATTTCTATCGCCAGCTCTGGACTGACGGGCTCCCCATCATTCCGCCAACGCGTGAACGCGTGGACGCGTTCCTGCGCTTCACCGACCGCGGCCCGGATGAAGCGATCCGCGTGCTGCCGCAGGAAAGCCGTGAGGCCACCATTCGCAGCATCGCGGTCAACGGCGTAATGGCGGGCTGCCGGCCGGAATACATGCCGGTCCTGATCGCCGTCGTGGAGGCGATGTCCGATCCGAATTTCCACATCGAGCACGCCGGGTCGACGCCGGGGTGGGAGCCGCTCGTCATCGTCAACGGCCCGCTCATCAAGGCGCTCGAATTCAACTATGGGCAGGGCGTGATGCGCGTCGGACGCCAGGCGAACACCAGCATCGGGCGCTTCGTGCGGCTGTATCTGCGCAACATCTGCGGCTACCGCATTCCGCCCGGCGCCGGCGACAAGGGCTCGATCGGCTACACCTTCAACGTGGCGCTCGCGGAAGACGAGGACACCGCGCGCGAGATCGGCTGGCCGACTTACGCCATGGATCAGGGATTCGATGCCGGAGAAAACGTGGTCACGGTGCGCAGCGTGGTGTGCATCACGCCGCCCACCTACAGCGCCGGCGCGCGCGCGGTCGATCACGTGCAACAGTTCGCCGACGTGATGGGTGCGACCTTCACGTACTGGTCGCACACCGGCATGAAGCGCGGCTACTGGCACCCGCTGATCGTGGTGGGTCCCAGCATCGCGCGCGTGATCGCACGCGAGTGGAGCAAGGGCGACGTGCGCCGCTACCTGTACGAAAACGTCAAGGTGACGGCAGCGCGCGCGACGCACTATGCGCGCATGACCAGCACGCCCACCTTCAGCCTCGAGCGCCTGGTCGCGGAGGGGGTGCTGCCGCCGGAGTATGCCGCTTTAAGCGACCCGGAGCGGCTGGTCCGTGTTTTCATCCACGCGGAGATGACCGGCATCCTGGTGGCGGGAGATCCCGGGCGCAACCAGTCGCGCGGCTACATGGGCAACCACGACCAGGGGCCGCCGGTGAGCCGGCGCGTCGAGCTGCCGAAGCGCTGGAACGAGCTACTGGCGCGAGCCCGTCGCTGACAATCGCGGTCCAGTAAAATAACGGATAACTTGAGGTGGCTTCGCAGGAACCAAAAACATACAACGCAAAGACGCAGAGAACGAAGAAAAAGGCAAAGAATCGCTTGGTTCTTTCCGTTTCCTTTGCGCCTTTGCGTTGAGCTTTTTCTCGAAACCTGCCGGCAGTGAAATCGCAAGAGACTAAATGAGGCGCAAAGGCTGATGCAGAAATATGATGTTGTTGTAGTGGGCAAAGGGAATGCGGCGCTGTGCGCCGCGCTGTCGGCGCACGAACAGGGCGCGCGCGTCGTGCTACTGGAAGCCGCATCCGAGGACGAATCGGCGGCAA
>C687J26845_10001865_pt1 | contig 12602 bp, 7 predicted proteins | sample RifCSPlowO2_12_FD_26845 | JGI IMG/M metagenome (IMG submission 26845) | reverse complement strand
ACGAAGCCACCCATGCCGCCCGCGAGGCCCACGATTCCCGAGATCACACCGATGTTGTGCGGGTAATCGTCGGAGATGTACTTGAACACCGAGGCCTTGCCGATCGCAAACGCAATGCCCATGGTGAACATGATCACGGTGAAGATCCACGGATTGAGGCCGATATGAAAGCTCTTGGGGCCCATTACGGTCTGGATGGTGAGGTTGGTCTGCGGGTACGACAGGAAGAACAGGCAGACCAGCGAAATCCACAGCACCCACCAGGTGACGGTGTGCGCGCCGAACTTGTCGGAGAACCAGCCGCCGATTGCGCGCAGCACGCCCCCGGGAACGCTGAAACCGGCCGCCAGCAGCGCCGCCAGCTGGATGTCGAAGCCGTATTCGGAGATGTAGTATTTGGTCATCCACAGTGACAGCGCCACGTAGCCGCCGAAAACGATGGAGTAGTACTGGCTGTAACGCCACACCGTCGGGTCCTTGAGCGCGGCCAGTTGCTCCCTGACCGTCACCTGGGAATGTCCGGCGGTGTGCTCCTCGTCGGTATAGGTGAAGAACCAGAAGGCAATGGCTGTCACCAGCATCAGGACCGCATACACCTTCGGCACCATCGTCCAGCCGAATGCCACGACGATGGTCGGCGCGACCAGCTTGGTGACGGCCGCCCCGGTGTTCCCCGCGCCGAAAATGCCCATCGCGAGGCCCTGGCGCTCCTTCGGGAACCAGCGCGCGCAGTACGCGATGCCGACCGTGAACGAGCCGCCCGCCACCCCGACGAACAGGCCCGTCACCAGGTAATGCCAGAACTCGGTGCCCACCGAGATCAGCCAGATGGGGATCACGGTGGAGAGCATCAGGACAAAGAACACAATGCGCCCGCCGAACTTGTCGGTCCACATGCCCAGCGGCAGGCGGATCAGCGATCCGGTCAGCACCGGCAGCGCGACCAGTATGCCGAACTGCGTTTCGTTGAGATCCAGCGTCTTCTTGATCGGAATGCCGATCACGGCAAACATCATCCACACCATGAAACAGACCGTGAACGCTGTGGTGCTCGCCGTCACCACCGACCAGCCCTTGTAAGTCTTTGATGCCATGTCTTCAACCTCCGATCGCAATCGCGCGACTGACGCTGGTTTTCACCCCGCTTCTGACCCTGCCTCGGTTACTGCTTCGGACCCTGCTTCAGACCTAACTGACGGCGGATTCTAGACGCGCGTGGCAGTACTGGATACCGAACCAAGCCATCCAAAAAACAGCTCTTCTACCCATTTGGTGGTAGAACCAGTTCATCACGCCATCGCGTGGAAACCCGCGTCCCCATTGGCGAAGCAGCTGCTGCCTGCAGTTCATCGGCGAATGCGGCGGGTCCGTCCGGCACAGAGTGGGTAATCACAATTAAAACCTGTCTGCGGTGTTGTCTTCTTCGTTGCGTCAAAGTAGATTTATTCGCGCCGGCTCGAATGGTCTGATTCGTTTCGCGCGCGGCTGGCGAACACTGTGACCACAACGATTAGTCTGGAGGAAAGCGGCATGCGAGACTCATCCCAGCAACAAAACGAAAAGTCGCGGGACACCTCGACGCTATCGCCGTCCCTCTGGCGAGGCGTATTCGGCATTCTGCTCGTGGCGGGTTGGCTCGGCGGATCGCAGTGGGCATCCGCGCAGGAATCCGGCAAGCAGATTTTCCAGAAGGCGTGTGCGGCCTGCCACAGCATCGGTGCGGGCAAACTGGTCGGCCCCGATCTGGCGGGAGTGAACGACAGACGCTCCGAGGACTGGCTGATCAAGTTCACCAAATCCTCGCAGGCGCTCATCAAGTCGGGTGACAAAACTGCCGTGGCGCTTTTTGAAGAGTTCAACAAGATGCCCATGCCGGATCAGGCCTTGTCGGACGACCAGATCAAGAAGATATTGGCTCACATCAAGGAGGCAGGAGGCAGTTCTGCCGCGGCGGGCAAGGACGCCGCCCCGTCCGCACCGGCTGCGGCAACCGCGGCGGCGGCGCCCCGCGATGCTATTCAGCTGGGCGAAGACCTTTTCCAGGGCAAGATCCGCTTCGCCAACGGCGGCCCTTCCTGCAACGCCTGCCATCACGTGACCAATGATGCCCTGCTCGGCGGAGGCGTCCTGGCCGCCGAATTGTCCCTGGTGTTCTCGCGCATGGGCAAACAGGGGCTCAGCGCCATTCTGGCGGGAGGCAGTCCTTTTCCGGTGATGCAGACCGCTTATGCCGGAAAGGAATTCTCGGACAAGGAAATCAATGCGCTGGTCGGGTTCCTGCAGCACGTCGACCAGGAACATGCCCGTCAGTTGCCCAGGGAATGGGGCTGGAGGATGTTCAGCGCGGGCGTCGGGGGGGTGGTCGTGCTGGTGATCGTATTCTCGCTGGCCGGGCGGCGGCGCAAGAAACGGTGCGTGAATCAGGATATCTACGACCGGCAGGTCGCGTCCGAGTAATCGTTCGAGTCAAAACCGCTGCAACAGAGACACAACAGGGGCAATCACATGGGCTGGATCACAGACATCATTTCGCCAGAGACGCGCAAATGGGAAGAGTTCTACCGGAATCGCTTCCAGCATGACCGGATCGTCCGAAGCACGCACGGGGTCAACTGCACCGGCGGCTGTTCCTGGCAGATCCATGTCAAGGATGGCATCGTGGTCTGGGAGACTCAGGCGCTGGACTATCCGCTGCTGGAGGATTCCCTTCCCCCGTACGAGCCGCGCGGATGCCAGCGCGGGATTTCCTACTCCTGGTATCTGTACAGTCCGCTCAGGATCAAGTACCCGTTGATCCGGGGTGCGCTGATCGACGCCTACCGCGAGGAGAAGGCAAAGACCGGTGATCCGCTCAAGGCGTGGGAATCGCTGCAAAACGACGCCGAGAAGCGCAAGCAGTATCAGAATGCCCGCGGCAAAGGCGGCTTCAGGCGGGCGGGCTGGGACGAGGTCCTGGAACTCATGGCGGCCGCCAACATTCATACGGCGAAGAAGTACGGCCCGGACCGGGTGTTCGGTTTTTCGCCGATCCCGGCGATGTCCATGCTCAGCTACGCGGCCGGCGCCCGGTTTCTCCAGCTCTTCGGCGGCGTAAACCTCAGCTTCTACGACTGGTACTGCGATCTCCCGACCGCGTTCCCGGAAATCTGGGGCGAGCAGACCGACGTCTGCGAGAGCGCCGACTGGTACAACGCCAAGATGGTCGCCGACATGGGCGCGTGCCTGAACATGACGCGCACGCCGGACTGTCACTTCTTCGCGGAATCTCGGCATAACGGCACCAAGGCGGTGGTGTTCTCGCCCGATTTCAGCCAAGTCTGCAAATACGCCGACCAATGGGTGCCTCTGCACGCGGGCAGCGATGGCGCATTCTGGATGGCGGTCTCGCACGTCATTCTCAAGGAGTTCCACCACGACAAGCCGACGCCCTATTTCATCCGGTACACCAAGCAGTACACCGACAGCCCTTACCTGGTTGTACTGAACAAGGTGAGCGACCATTACACGCCGGGCCGCCTGCTGCGCGCCAACGAGCTTGCCCAGTTCAAGGACATCGAAAACGGAGAGTGGAAGTTCCTGAACATCGACGAGCAATCCGGAAACCTGGTCGTGCCCAAAGGCGCGATGGGGCATCGCTACGGCAAGGAGACCGGCAAGTGGAACATGAAGCTGGAGAATTCCTCCGACGATAATCCCTACGATCCCGCGCTGACGCTGCTGAAACACAACGATGCGGTGCTCAGTACCGAATTCACGGAATTCGGCATGGACAGGAAAGCGCTGCGGGGCGTGCCGGTCAAGTACATCGAGACCGTCCGTGGAACGGTCGCCGTGGCCACTGTCTACGATCTGATCATGGCGCAATACGGCGTGGGCCGCGGGCTCCCCGGGGATTATCCGAAGGACTATACCGACCCGGACGCCGCCTACACGCCGGCCTGGCAGGAACTCCATACCGGCGTCGATTCCAAGACGGTGCTTCAATTCGCCAGGGAATGGGCCAACACGGCGGCGGTGACCGAAGGCAAGTGCATGATTATCATCGGCGCGGGCATCAACCACTGGTACCACGCCAATCTGATGTACCGCGCGGGCGCCATGGCGCTCATGCTTTCGGGTTGCGTCGGCAAGAACGGCGGCGGCCTGAATCATTACGTCGGACAGGAGAAGCTGGCGCCGCAGGACTCCTGGTCCACGCTGGCCTTCGCGCGGGACTGGGTCGGAGCCGCCCGGCTCCAGCAGGCGCCGCTGTGGCATTACATCAACACCTGCCAGTATCGGTATGACGGGCAGTACTCCAAATACAACACCGTTCCGAAGAACGAACTGACCGGCAAGCACACCGCCGACACCATTCTCATGGCCGTGCGCAACGGCTGGATGCCGTTTTATCCGCAGTTCAAGCAGAACACCCTCACGCTAGGCCGGGATGCCGTTGCCCAGGGCGCGAAGGATGACGACGGCATCAAGAATTACGTGTTCGAGAAGCTGAAATCCAAGCAGCTGGAATACTCGATCGCCGACCCGGACGCCGAGGAGAACCATCCCAGGGTCTGGTACATCTGGCGCGGAAACGCCATCACCGGCAGCATGAAGGGCCATGAATACGCCTTCAAACACTATCTGGGCACGCACTCCAACCTGATCGCGAAGGATTCCGACGATCACCCGAAGGAGGTGCAGTGGCACGAGGTTGCGCCGGTGGGCAAGATGGATCTGGTGGTGGACCTGAACTTCCGCATGGACTCCTCGGCGCTGTATTCCGACATCGTCCTGCCGGCCGCGTCCTGGTACGAGAAGGCGGACATGAACAGCACCGACCTGCATTCGTTCATACATCCGCTGTCGGCCGCGGTCGCGCCGGTCTGGGAATCGAAGACGGACTGGGATATTTTCAAGGCGCTGGCCATGGCGACCAGCGAGGCGGCCAAGAAATACATGCCCGAGGCCCAGATCGACATCGTCGCGTCGCCCTTGTCGCACGATACGGCCGACGAGATCACCCAGCCGCACGTGAAGGACTGGTACAAGGGCGAATGCGAGCCGGTCCTCGGCAAGTCCATGCACAAGCTCGCCGTGGTCCGCCGCGATTACACCAGGCTCTACGAGAAATTCATTACGCTGGGCGAAAACGTGAAGACCCAGGGCCTGGGCGCGCATGGCAACCATTTCCTGTGCGTGGACGAGTACGACGAGATGCTCGCCTCCAACCATTTCCCGGTCGAAAAGATGGATGGAAAGATCTATCCGTCGCTGAAAGACGACAAGTCCGCCCTCAATGTCATCCTGCATCTGTCCACGCTGACCAACGGCGCGCTCAACGTGCGGGCGTACCAGAACATGGAAAAGAAGACCGGTCTCAAGCTGGCCGATCTGGGCGAAGGCAGCAAGGACGTGCGGATCAACTACGCCGATCTTCAGGCGCAGCCGCGCAGGTACAACACGTCGCCGCTGTGGTCCGGACTCATGAACAACGGCCGGGCCTACGCTCCCTANACCTACAACGTGGACAGGCTCATTCCGTGGCGGACGCTGACNGGGCGCCAGCATTTCTACCTCGACCATGACATGTATATCGCCTATGGCGAGCACCTGCCGACCTACAAGCCGTCGCCGAAGCCCGAGTTGTACGGAGACCTGAAAGAAACCCTCAAGGAGGGAAAGGCGAAGGTGCTGAACTGCCTGACGCCCCACGGCAAGTGGCACATCCATTCGACCTACATGGAAAACCACCGCATGCTGACGCTGTCACGCGGCTGCGAGCCATGCTGGCTGAGCGAGAAGGACGCGGATGATCTGGGCATCAAGGACAACGACTGGGTCGAGGTCTACAACGATCACGGCGTCTACTGCACGCGGGCGTGCGTCAGTTCCCGAATTCCCCCGGGCGTATGCATCGTCTATCACGTGCCCGAGCGCACCGTGGGCATCCCCAAGTCGCAGGTGAGAGGCAACAAGAGGGCCGGCGGGCACAACAGCTTCACCCGGATCCATCTGAAGCCGAACTTCCTGTGCGGCGGATACGGGCAGTTCTCGTATCACTTCAACTACTGGGGACCCATTGCTCCAAACCGGGATACTCACGTGACGGTCAAGAGAATGGACAAGGTCGTATTCTGAGCACACGGTGACACTGAGGAAAACAAATGGATATTCGTTCTCAAATTTCGATGGTGTTTCACCTGGACAAGTGCATCGGCTGCCATACCTGCTCGATCGCCTGCAAGAACATCTGGACCGACCGCAAGGGCGCGGAGTACATGTGGTGGAACAATGTGGAAACCAAGCCCGGCACCGGCTATCCCACGAAATGGGAGGACCAGGACATCTACAAGGGCGGGTGGGAAAACGTCGGTGGCGCGATTTCGCTCAAGGGTGCGGGCAAACAGAANGGTTTGCTGAATATTTTCCACAACCCCAACATGCCGGTGATCGACGACTACTACGAGCCCTTTACCTACAATTATCTCGAATTGATCGAGGCTCCCCCGGGGGATGATCAGCCCACGGCGCGACCCGTTTCGCTGATAACGGGGAAGCCCATCGACATCAAGATGGGGCCCAACTGGGACGACGATCTGAGCGGTACGCCGGATTACGCCCGCAAGGACCCCAATCTCGCGAACCTGTCGGCTGCCGAGCAGGAAGCCATGTTCCAGCTGGAACGGATGGCCTTTTTCTACCTGCCCAGGATCTGCAATCACTGCCTGAATCCCGCCTGTGTCGCCTCCTGCCCGTCGGGCGCGATCTACAAGCGCGGCGAAGACGGCGTGGTACTCATCAACCAGGAGGTCTGTCGCGCCTGGCGGATGTGCGTCACGGCTTGCCCCTACAAGAAATCCTATTACAACTGGCACGCCGGAAAATCCGAAAAGTGCATCCTTTGCTATCCGCGCATCGAGGCGGGCCTCGCGCCGGCCTGCATGCACTCCTGTGTCGGCCGGATCCGCTACCTGGGGGTGATCCTTTACGATGCCGACCGAATTCACGAGACGGCGTCGGTTCCGGAAAAGGACCTGGTCGATCATCAGCTGAGCATGCTCNTGGATCCTTTCGATCCGGNGGTNATCGCCTCGGCGAAGGCNAACGGAATCGCCGACTCGACAATCGATGCGGCGCAGAATTCGCCCACCTACAAGTTCGTGAAGGAATGGGGACTGGCCCTGCCGCTGCACGCGGAGTTCAGGACTCTTCCGATGCTGTTCTACGTGCCGCCGCTGCTGCCGGTGATGGCCACTGTGAAGGCGGTCAGCAATGCCGGGCAGGCGGCCAAGCAAGGATCCGTCGCCAAGGTCTGGGACGACAACTGGCTCTACGACACCAGCACCGACGAGCTCTGGGGGGCCATCGACCAGGCGCGCTTCCCGCTGAAATATCTCGCGAATCTTTTCAGTGCCGGGGACGAGCGCCAGGTCAAGGACAGGCTGATCAGGCTGTGGGCGATAAGAATCTATCGCCGCTGGAAGACGGTCGGCGACATTACGCAGCAGAAGGCAAACGATGCGCTGCGGGACGCAGGCTACACGCCGGAGATGGCCGACGCGATCTACCAGCTGACCTCGCTGGCAAAGTTCGACGATCGTTTCTCAATTCCGGCGGCCCATCGCGAGCATGCGATCGAAATGCTGGAGTTCACGGGCGACCGGAGAGGCAATGTCGGTTTCGGCTTCAAGGAAGGAACCGCGCAAAGGGGGCTGTGAGTGAAGATGAATTACGCACACTATCGCGATTTGGCCGGGCTGCTCGATTTTCCGGGGCCCGAATTCGCCACCCGGGGACGGGCGTTGGCGGAGTACCTGCATGACAGCCATCCCGATGCCGCCGNCGAGGTGGCGCTTTTTGTGGATGCGATCCCGCAGAGGACTCTGGATCTCCAGGAACTCTACACGCGCACGTTCGACGTGCAGGCCGTGACGACGCTGGGAGTCGGCTACGTCCTGTTCGGAGACGACTACAAGCGCGGCGCCTTGTTGTCCAATCTGAATCGGGAGCACAACGACGCGGACAATGACTGCAAAGGCGAACTGGCCGACCATCTGCCGAATGTGCTTCGACTGGTGCCCAAGCTCGAGGATCAGGNCCTGCGGGAGGAACTGGCCGAGCAGATCCTGGTTCCGGCGCTCATGCTGATGATCCGGGAATTCGATCCCGCCCGGATCGCGAAGAAAAACGCGAACTACCAGAAGCACTACAAGACGCTCATCGATCCGGCCACCGGATGCGATCCGGCGATTTACTGCCTGGCGCTCAAGGCCGTCTTGCGCGTGCTGGCGGGGGATTTCCCGGTGAGCGAGACCATGACCAGACTGTCGGACTGGAGCAGCCGGCCGCAGACGGTGGATTTCCTGCAACTGGTGCAGAAGGAAATGGACATCGAGCGGGACGCGAACCCGGTCAACAGCGGCTGTGACGCCTGAGCGCGAGGAGAATCAGACATGAATGCANTCAACAATTTTCTGTTTATCGGTTTGCCGTATGTCGCCATCGCGGTGTTTCTGGTCGGCGCCATCTATCGGTATCGGGCGACCGGCTTCAAGTACTCCTCCCTGTCCTCCCAGTTCCTGGAAGGGGGCGGCATGTACATATTCGCGGTGCTGTTTCACTGGGGAATACTGGTTGTGTTTCTCGGGCATCTGATCGCCTTCCTGTTCCCGACTGCAACCCTGGCGTGGCACAGCAACACGGTGCGCCTGATCGCCGACGAGATCGTAATTTTCACGTTCGGGCTGGCCGTCCTGATCGGACTGGCCGGGCTTTTCATCCGGCGGCTCACGCGACCCCGCGTCATGGTGGTGACCAGCCGGATGGACATCTTCATCGAGCTGGTGCTGCTCACGCAGATCGTGTTCGGACTGTGGATTGCGCTCGGATACCGCTGGGGATACTACTGGTTCGCCTCGGACATGTCGCCGTACCTGTGGTCGATCGTGACTTTCAGTCCGCAGATCGAAGCGGTCAGCGTCATGCCCTGGGTGATCAAGACGCATATCGTCGGGGCTTTCATCATTCTGGGACTCATCCCGTTCACCCGGCTGGTGCACTTCCTGGTGGCGCCGTTTCACTACACGTGGCGCAATTATCAAAAAGTGATCTGGTACTGGGACCGCAAACGGATCCGCAACCCCGCGACGGCGTGGACCGAAACCAATCCGAGGAACAACTGACCATCATGAGCACGCACATACTCAATCGGATCGATCCCCTGCGCAAGCAGTCGGAGAGCGGCATGGACGGCGCGCAGGGTCTGTCTCCCATGGACCCGCCGGATGCCTACGCGCCCCCGAACCTGGATCCGGTGTCGCCGGCCGAGATGCATCCGTTTCTCAGGGCGTTCCACGACGAACAGGTGCCGTTGACGCAGGAACTGAATGCGCTGGAGGAGGCGATCGTCGCGATACAGAAGACCGGGTACTCCAGGGAATCCGACGCCTGCCTGATGCGGTTCTTCCAGTTCTTCGACCGGGAGTTTCCCCGCCGGAGCCGGCGCGAAGAGGCGGCGCTTTTTCCCCTGCTGCACGAGCGGCTGATCGCTACGGGCGAGCACGCCAAGGGCGATGCGCCCACCACTGCGATCGACATGATGCAGGACCAGCACGCCGAAGCCGCGCAGCTGGCCGCGGTGGTGGTGAATTTTCTGGGACTCGTCCACCGGCTGCCCGACGAACGGTCCAGGCTGATCGTGCTCGATGCGGCGCTCGAGCAGTGCAAGAACCTGGTGGAACTGCTGCGCCTTATGGTGTTTCGCAAGAACAATGTGCTCTACGCGCTCGCCCACCGCCTGATCTCCGGCGCGGAATTCGACCGCATGCAGGCCGGGGCAAACGGGCCAGGCAGGCCGAATTAGCCGGGCGACGATGCGTCGCGGCGCAACGCCGCGACGCATCGTCGGTTGAGCATCCCGCGTAGGGCGCGAGTTTACCGCGCCGTATCGACGTCGGGTGATTCCTCCGGCGCGCTGAAGCCGCGCCCTACGCCGCGTCGCAGGCCCGACGCCGCGCCCCTGTCGCGTCACGCTGGCGCGCGCCGGACCATCGGCGCAGAATGTGCGCGACGCCGTACAACGGCCGGGCGGCGTACGCCTTTACCCGGGGGACCCTGCCATGACACTCGACCGACATTTTCTTGCCCAATCCCTGGTCGTGAAACTGGGAACGGCGCTGGGCGCCATCGTCGTCCTGGCGCTGGCGGCCACCATCAGCGCCACCGTGTTCACGGAACTTTCCACCGGAAAGGCCGCTGCCATCAACGTGGCGGGCAGTCTCCGGATGCAGTCGTACTGGATCACCGTGCAGGTGCTGCGTTCCGGCGACATCGGCCGCGCGCCGGCCGAACTGGAACAATCGGTGACCGAGTTCGAGACGCGGCTCAACAGCCCGCAGCTCATGGGCGGCGTGCCCGCCGATGCGGGCAGCGCGACGCGGCGCGCCTACGACCGCGTGTCATCCGCCTGGTCGGGTACGCTCAAACCCGCGATCGCGCGGGCGGTGGCCGAGGGTGCGCCTGCACGCGCCGCGTTCACCTCGCGCATGGCTGCCTATGTGCTCGAGGTGGACAGGCTGGTGTACCTGCTCGAGCACGATCTGGAACAACGCATCCAGACGCTGAGGCTGATTCAGGGNACGGCGCTGTTCGCGATCATCGCGGTGATGTTCTTCTCCCTGTACCTGATGCACGCACAGGTCATCGTGCCGCTCGCCAACCTGCTCGATTGCGCCCGGCGCGTGCGCATCGGGGATTTCACCGTCCGCGCGGAACATGCCGGCGAGGACGAACTCGGCCAGCTCGGCCAGTCGTTCAACTACATGGTGGCNGATCTCTCGCGCAGCTACGCCACGCTCGAGGCCAGGGTCAGGGAGAAGACCGAGCAGCTTGCGCGCAGCAACGTCTCGCTGGAGATCCTCTACAACACCACCCGCACGCTGGCGGAGAATCCGCTCACCCAGGCGACGCTGGATTCGGTGATGAGCGACATCGAGCGCGTTGTCGGTCTCAAGCCTGGCGCCATCTGCGCCCGCGAAGAAGGTGACCGGCGCGGTTTTCCCATCGCGCTCAGAACGGNGGAGACNGAACGCACCGAANGTACCGAAGACACAGTGTGCAATCCGNAGGCCGGTTGGTGCGAGCAGGAGCGGTGCTACGGGTGTTTCGAGGACGGCGAGGCTCGGCCGCGCACCGTGGGCAGCGGCGCCGACCGGATGCTCTCGGTGCCCCTGGTCGAAGGCGGCAAGCCGTACGGCGTGATGCTGCTGCGGTTGCCGCCCGGCGCGGAGGTCGAGGAGTGGAAGCTGAAGCTGCTTGAATCCATCGGCCATCATATTGGCGCCGCGCTCGCCACCGCCAAGCGTACCGACGAGCGGCGCCGCATCGCGCTCATGGAGGAGCGTTCGGTCATTGCGCGCGAACTGCACGATTCACTTGCCCAGTCGCTCTCTTACCTGAAGATCCAGGTCACCCGCCTCAAGTCGCATCTGGAAGGCAGCAGCACGCGCGCGCAGACCGCCGATGTCCTCGAAGAGCTCAAGGCGGGTCTCAACAACGCCTACCGCCAGCTGCGCGAACTGCTCACCACATTCCGCCTTCGCATGGACGGGCGCGGGCTTGCCGACGCACTGCGCGACACCATCGGCGAATTCTCCCAGCGCACCGGAATCGACTTTCAACTTCACGACCGCCTGCTGGGCCATGAGCTCGATTCGAGCGAGCAGATCCATGTGTTGCAGGTGGTGCGTGAGGCCCTCACCAACGTCGAGCATCACGCCCGTGCGAGCCGCGCCGACGTGCGCCTGGCCGCCGAGCGGGGGCGCATACTCGTGACGGTGGACGACGACGGCGTGGGCATTACGGACGCCGAGCCGCCGACGCACCACTATGGCCTGGCGATCATGCGCGACCGTGCCGCGACGTTGGGAGGCAGGCTCAGCGTCTCGCGGCGCCCCGAAGGCGGGACCCGGGTGGAAATGGATTTTTCACCCCGCGGGCCGTTCCGCGCCGGCGGCATGAACAGGGAGCATGCGGCGGCATGAGCAGGAAGCAGGCGGCGCCGCAGCGTTGCGCCACGGAACGAGCGCAGCGTAGGCGCCGCAATGCGCCGGCTTCGCTGTGCTGCTTCGCTGGCACGGCCGCTCCGCCGGCGCCCCGCGCAGCGGGGATGCGACCGGCCGCGATTGCCGCCAGACGCCGACAGCGCGATCGCAAAATGTCTGACGTCGGCAAGGAGGCGGCGGCATGAGCGAAGGCAACCGTATCCTGATCATCGATGACCACCCCCTGTTTCGCAAGGGCGTCGCCCAGTTGATCGCCATGGCCCCCCATCTCGAAGTGGTGGGCGAGGTTTCCAACGGCGAGCAGGGCGTGGCGATCGCGAAGGCGCTCGACCCGGATCTGGTGCTGCTCGACCTGCACATGACCGGCATGGGCGGCATCGAGACGCTCAGGGCGATCCGCGACGCGGACCTGGACTGCCGGGTGGTCATACTCACCGTGTCGGACAGCGCCGACGACCTGGTCGCGGCGATCCGCAGCGGCGCCGACGGCTACCTGCTCAAGGACATGGAGCCCGAGGACCTGCTCACGGCGATCGACGAAGCGTTGAACGGCCGCAC
>C687J26845_10001863_pt1 | contig 12604 bp, 15 predicted proteins | sample RifCSPlowO2_12_FD_26845 | JGI IMG/M metagenome (IMG submission 26845) | reverse complement strand
TTGAGCGAGACGAAGAAGCGCGTGCCGCCCATATTGCGCAGTTGATCGAGCACCATGGGCCGGTAGCCGAGGGGCAGCGAGCGGAAGTAGCCGACGCTGGCGGCCATCGACTGCGCCAGGCTGCGCGCGCTGGTGAGCAGGCCCTCCATCTGGCTGGCGCGCAGCTGCGACACCCAGATCACGCTGGACAGCGCCTGGGCCAGCAACACCACCAGCAGGGTCAGCAGCAGCATGCGGCCGAGCAGCGAGCGCGGCAGCGACAACCACTTGCGCAGGCTAAACATGGTTATGCGGCGTAACCGCCGCCGCCAACTGGTAACCGCTGCCGCGCACGGTGCGGATCAGCCGTGCCGGCTTGTCGGTATCGCGCAGGCGCTGGCGCAAGCGGCTGACCGCCATGTCGACGATGCGCTCCAGCGGCATCACCTCGCGGCCGCGGGTGGCGTTGCCGATGGTATCGCGGTCGAGGATCTGCTGCGGGTGATCGAGAAACAGCTTGAGCAGGGCGAAGTCGGCGCCGGAGAGGATCACCTCCTCACCATCGGCATGGAACAGGCGGTGGCTGACCATGTCCAGGCGCCACTCATCGAAAGCCAGCACCTCGCTGCCGCGCTCCTGGGTGAAGTGCGCACGGCGTAGCAAGGCCTTGATCCGCGCCAGCAGCTCGCGCGGGCTGAACGGCTTGCCCAGGTAATCGTCGGCGCCCAGTTCCAGGCCGATGACCCGGTCGGTCTCATCGGAACTGGCGGTGAGCATGATGATCGGCACCTGGGCAAAACGCTGATGCTCGCGCACCCAGCGACACAGGCTGAAACCATCCTCGTCGGGCAGCATCACATCGAGNATCACCAGATCGGCTGACTCGGCGCACAGGGCCTGNCGAAAGCCGGCACCGTCGCCGACGGTACGCACCTGAAAGCCGGCACGGCTCAGGTAGGTGTGCAGCAGTTCGCGAATTTCCTGGTCNTCGTCGACCAGCAGAATCGATTTTCCGGGCTGGCTCATGGTCCGCCGTCCTTATTGTTATGGGGCTAACGCGCGCTCAATCTGTAGGGTCCGCGGGGCCGCCTAGGCCGCGCACCCTACACAGAAGCCTGCTGCAAGGCCACGCCCGCGCCCATCAACCCCGGGTATTCGGCCGTCACCAGCCACACCGGGATACCNTCGAAGTAGTCGCTCATCCGACCCTTGTCGCGCAGGCAGCGGGCGAAGCCGCTGGCCAGGAAAAACTCGGCGAAGCGCGGCACCACGCCGCCGACAATATACACGCCGCCGCGCGCGCCCAGGCTCAGCACGTTGTTGCCGGCGGCGCGCCCCAGCCAGCAGCAGAACTGCTCCAGCACCGCCACCGCCACCGCATCGCCGGCCAGCGCCGCCGCCGTGACCTCGGCCGGCGAACTCAAGCGTGGCTCGTGCCCATCCAGCGCGCAGACCGTGCGATAGAGCAGCAGCAGGCCGCTGCCGCTGAGCACATCCTCGGCGCGCACATGGCCGAGCTGGCGATACAGCTGCTGCCACAACTCGGCCTCGCGCGGGCTGCCGATCGGCAGGTCGACATGGCCGCCCTCGCCGGGCAAGGCCAGCCAGCTGCCATCGGCCAAGGCCAGCAGCGTGCCGACGCCGAGGCCGGTGCCCGGACCGATCACCACGCAGGGACGCTCGAGCTCGGCCGTGCCGGGGCAGACCGGCAGCCGCTCGTCATCGCGCAAGCGGGTCATGCCCAGGGCCATGGCGGAAAAATCGTTGATCAACAGCAACTCGCGCACCTGCAGCTCGCGGCAGAAGGCCGAGCGGCTGAGGCGCCAGTGGTTGTTGGTAAAGCGGAACAGGTCGCCGCTGACCGGGCCGGCGCAGGCCAGGCACACCGAATCCACCGCGCCGAGCGCCAGGCCCAGTTCGCTCAGGTAGGCACGGATCGCCTGTTCCGGCCCCGGATAGTCGGCGGTGGCCAACACCCGCACCGACTCCAGTTGTTCGTCGCGCCACAGGGCGAAGCGCGCATTGGTGCCACCAATGTCACCGACCAGGGCCAGTTTCACTTCAGCGACTCCAGGCTGGTGGTGAAGGCGCAGGCGCCCTGCTCTGCCGAGCTGAAGGACTGACGCATGAAGGCGAACAGCTCGCGGCCGCAGCCCACGGCATTGTCCAGNGTGCCGACCGCCGGCTCGCGCGCCGCCAGCTCGGCGGCATCGACCAGCAGCTGCAATTCGCCGGTGTGACCGTCGAGGCGAATCATGTCGCCGTCGCGCACCAGCGCCAGCGGCCCGCCACCGTAGGCCTCGGGACAGACGTGGATGGCCGCCGGGATCTTGCCCGAGGCGCCGGACATGCGCCCGTCGGTGACCAGCGCCACCTTGAAGCCGCGGTCCTGCAGCACACCGAGGAACGGGGTCATCTTGTGCAGTTCCGGCATGCCGTTGCTGCGCGGCCCCTGGAAGCGCATCACCGCGACGAAGTCGCGCTCCAGCTCGCCGGCCTTGAANGCATCGGCCAGCTGCTGCTGATCCTCGAACACCAACGCCGGNGCCTCGACCANCTGGTGTTCCAGGGCCACGGCGGAGACCTTCATCACCCCGCGNCCGAGGTTNCCCTGCATCAGGCGCAGACCGCCTTCCGCGGAGAAGGGATTAGCCACCGGGCGCAGCACGTTTTCGTCGTGGCTCTTGCTCGGGCCGTCGCGCCAGACCAGCTGGCCATTGTCGAGGAAGGGCTCGCGGGTGTAACGACTCAGGCCGTGACCGGCCACGGTGTTGACGTTTTCATGCAGCAGCCCGGCATCCAGCAGCTCGCGAATCAGGAAGGCCATGCCGCCGGCGGCCTGGAAATGGTTGATATCGTCCTTGCCGTTGGGATAGACGTGGGCCAGGGTCGGCGTCACCGCCGACAGATCGGCCATGTCCTGCCAGGTCAACTGAATCCCCGCGGCCTGGGCGATGGCCGGCATATGCAGGGTGTGGTTGGTCGAACCGCCGGTGGCACTCAGGGCGACGATGGAATTGACCAGGCAGCGCTCGTCGACGATCTCGCCGAGCGGCATGAATTGCCCGCTCTGCTTGGTCAGGCGGGTCACCTGCTGCGCCGCCTCGCGGGTCAGGGCATCGCGCAGCGGGGTGTTGGGATTGATGAAGGAAGCGCCCGGCAGATGCAGGCCCATCACTTCCATGAGCAATTGATTGGTGTTGGCGGTGCCATAGAAGGTGCAGGTGCCGGGGCTGTGGTAGGCGGCCATCTCGGCGGCCAGCAGCTCGTCGCGCGTCGCCTTGCCCTCGGCATAGCGCTGGCGCACGTCGGCCTTATCCTTGTTCGACAGCCCGGACGGCATGGGCCCGGCCGGCACGAACAGGCTCGGCAGATGACCGAAACGCANNGCGCCCATCATCAGGCCGGGCACGATCTTGTCGCAAATCCCCAGGTACAGCGCGGCGTCGAACATGTTGTGCGACAGTGCCACGGCGGTGGCCATGGCGATCACCTCGCGGCTGGCGATGCCCAGCTCCATGCCCGGCTCGCCCTGGGTCACGCCGTCGCACATGGCCGGCACGCCGCCGGCGAACTGGCCGACCGAACCGATTTCGCGCAGGGCCTGCTTGATCTGCTCGGGATAGTCTTGGTAGGGCTGATGGGCGGAGAGCATGTCGTTATAGGCAGAAATGATCGCCACGTTGGCCGCGTTCATCAGGCGCAGGGTCTGCTTGTCTTCGCTGCCGCAGCCCGCCACGCCGTGGGCGAAATTGGCGCATTGCAGCTTGCCGCGCTGCGGGCCTTCGCTGGCCGCCGCGCGAATCATCGCCAAATAGGGCTCGCGCGTGGCGCGGCTGCGGGCGATCAGGCGGTCGGTTACCTCAAGTACGCGGGGATGCATGTGATTGACTCCAGGCTGGCGGATAGCAATATTTTGTACTTAATACAAAAATACTGCCACTTAAAACACTTGATTTCTATACTTACGAGCATAATCTTGTAATTCCAACAACAAAACCAGGCCAGGGCCTCATCCATGACTATCCGCATCGCAATCAACGGTTTTGGCCGCATCGGCCGCAACGTGCTCCGCGCCCTCTACAGTCAAGACTACCGCCAACAGCTGCAGGTGGTCGCCATCAACGACCTCGGCGACAGCGCGATCAATGCCCACCTGCTCAAGTACGACAGCGTGCACGGGATCTTCGACGGCAGCGTCGACTGCGATGGCGAAAGCCTCACGGTCAACGGTGATCGTATCGCCGTCAGCGCCATTCGCAACCCGGCCGAGCTGCCGTGGCAGGCGCTCAAGGTCGATGTGGTCTTCGAATGCACCGGCCTGTTCACCGAGCGCGACAAGGCTGCCGCCCACCTCGCCGCCGGCGCACGCAAGGTGATCATCTCGGCACCGGCCAAGGGCGCCGACGCCACCATCGTCTACGGCGTCAACCACGACATTCTGCGCCAGTCCATGCAGATAATCTCCAACGCCTCGTGCACCACCAACTGCCTGGCCCCGGTGGCCCAGGTGCTGCAACGCGAGCTGGGTATCGAACACGGCCTGATGACCACCATCCACGCCTACACCAACGACCAGAACCTTTCCGACGTCTACCACAGCGACCCCTACCGCGCACGCTCGGCCACCCAGTCGATGATCCCGACCAAGACCGGCGCCGCCGAAGCGGTCGGCCTGGTGCTGCCGGAACTGGCCGGCAAGCTGACCGGCATGGCCGTGCGCGTGCCGGTGATCAACGTCTCGCTGGTCGACCTGACCCTGCAGGTCAAACGCGAAACCACCGCTGAAGAAATCAACCAGCTGCTGTTGAGTGCCAGCTGCACTTCCCCGGTGCTGGGCTACAACAGCCTGCCGCTGGTCTCCTGCGACTTCAACCACAACCCGCTGTCGTCGATCTTCGACGCCAACCACACCAAGGTCAGCGGCAAGCTGGTGAAGGTCATGGCCTGGTACGACAACGAATGGGGTTTCTCCAACAGGATGCTGGATACCTGCCTGGCCCTGCATAACGCGGCTTGAACGCGATTGCGAGCGGCACCTCGGTCTGTGTAGGNGCCCGGACGCGATCCGNGNCAGCGTTTCCCCGGATTGCATCCGGGCTACCAGGCATGCCGGGCCTGATCAATTACCCGTACCGNTAGCGAGACCAGGAACCCATCATGAGCCGTATCAGCTTTACCACCGCCACCCTGCCCGAGCGCAAGCGCATTGCCCTGGTCGCCCACGACCACTGCAAGGAATTTCTCCTCGACTGGAGCGAACGCCAGCGCGACAAGCTGGCCAGGCACCACCTGCTGGCCACCGGCACCACCGGCCTGCTGCTCGGCCGGCGCCTCGACCTGCCGATCGAAAGCATGCTCAGCGGCCCGCTGGGCGGCGACCAGCAACTGGGCGCGCGCATCGCCGAGCGGCGGGTGGACATGCTGGTGTTCTTCTGGGACCCCTTCGAGCAGCAGCCCCACGACCCGGATATCAAGGCCCTGCTGCGGGTCGCGGCGGTGTGGAATATCCCGGTGGCCTGCACCGAGCAGCGCCGACTACATGCTCAGCAGCGCCCTGCTGGATCAGGCCCACGACTACCGGATTCCCGACTACAGCACCTACCTCGCCGCCCGCAGTTAACCGGCACAGGCCACCGAGTCACCCGCAATCCACCCCCAACGCCGCGCGAACCGCGCGGCGGCGCCCTTGCCACACCCGCACCGCTCAAGCCCCCCCCGAAAATATTGCCACGCCCCAGCCAATCTAATGCGCGGAGGCGTGTTTGCTCGAGCGTGCCTGTAACAAAACCACAGTCGCCGCGTCTCTAGAAGCAAGAACGGCAAGCGTGGCCACGACCCAACACCCGCGGCTGCATGGCGTTCCAGACGATCACCCCTGCATCACCTCAATCGCTAAAACGGAGCTACCCAGATGAACACCACCGCCTCCCANACCGTTGTTTCGGCCGCCGCGCTCGCCCTTGCCCTGGGTGCCGCCCTGGCGATTTCCAGCGCGCCTCTCACCGCCCAGGCGGCGGACAACGAAAAGTGCTTCGGTGTGGCCATGAAAGGCAAGAACGATTGCGCCGCCGGCCCCGGCACCACCTGTGCCGGCACCGCCAAGGTCGACTATCAGGGCAACGCCTGGAAATTTGTGCCCAAGGGCACCTGCGAGCAGACTGCCTCGCCAGCCTCGCCGACCGGCTTCGGCCAGCTCGAAGCCTTCAAGGCAGTGAAGAAGTCCTGATCGGCGCTGCAACAACGCTCGCCTGTTGCGACCGTCTCCAGGCGCCTTGCCGCGAATGCCTGGAGCCGGTCTCGCCACGGCATGCGCCATGTTCACAACCGCTGAGCCCCTGCAGGAGCGCCGATGATGACCGTCTCGCCAGTCCAGCCTAGCCACAGCGCTCCCGCGCTCTGCCCGCAGCTGCCCTGCCGGGCCGGTATCGGCCTGAAATCGCAGCACTACCAGCAGATCCTCGACACCAGCCCGGCAGTCGGCTTCTTCGAGGTGCATGCCGAGAACTACCTGGTGGCGGGCGGGCCCTTCCATCATTACCTGGGCCTGATCCGCGAGCGCTACCCGCTGTCGATTCACGGCGTCGGCTTGTCGATCGGTGCCGACCAAGCGCTCGACCGCGAGCACCTCGAGCGCCTGGCCACACTGCTCGAGCGCTACCAGCCGCAGGCCTTTTCCGAACACCTGGCCTGGTCGAGCCATGGCGATGTATTTCTCAATGACCTGCTACCGCTTGCCTACGACGCCGCGACCCTGGCCCGGGTCTGCGAGCATATCGATCAGGTGCAAAACCGCTTGCAGCGCCAGCTACTGCTGGAAAATCCGGCGACCTATGTCGAATTTTCCAACTCGAGCATGGACGAAGCCACNTTTATCGGCGAAGTCGTGCGTCGCACCGGTTGCGGCCTGCTGCTGGACGTCAACAATGCCTACGTGTCCAGCATCAACCACCACTGGGACGTGCAGGCCTACCTGCGCGCCCTGCCGCTGCACGCGGTCGGCGAAATCCATCTCGCCGGCTTCGCCGAAGACCGCGACGCGGCAGGCGATCGCCTGCTGATCGACACTCATGGCGCGCCTGTCGACGACGCCGTGTGGCGACTGTACACNGAGGTCCTGCAGCTGATCGGGCCAACCCCGACCCTGCTCGAGCGGGACAATGCCATCCCGCCCCTGGAGGTATGGGTGCAGGAAGCGCAGCGTGCGCAGACCCTGCTCGAAGCGACTCGCCCGACTCGCCGGCAGGCCTTGGCATGAACGCCCAGGNAGATTTTGTCGCCGCCCTGCTCGATCCCGAGCGCGCTTGCCCGGCGCAGCTGACGGCCTGGAACGGTTCGGACCCGGCGGTACGCTTCGCCGTCTACCGCAACAACGTCCTGAGCTCACTGATCGACGCCCTGGCCGCCAGTTTTCCGGTGGTGCAGCAATTGCTCGGCGAGGAGTTCTTCCGCGCCATGGCGGCCGTATACGCGCGCCACTCGCCGCCGCGCACGCGCATCCTGGCCGACTATGGCGCCGACCTCCCCGCGTTCATCGAGGCGTTTGCCCCCGCCAGCAGCCTGCCCTACCTGGCGGACGTCGCGCGCCTCGAACGGCTGCGCATCCGCGCCTACCACGCGGCCGACGCAGCGCCCCTGGCAGTAAATGCGCTGACCGACGCCCTGGCCTCGCCAGAGCGCTTGGGCAGCCTGCTGTTGCGCCTGCAGCCCGCGCTCGGCCTGCTCGATTCGGCCTTCGCGGTGGTCTCACTGTGGGCCGCCCACCAAGGTGAGCTGACGCTTGCCGAGGTAGACCCCTACCAGGCGCAGTGCGCCCTGGTGCTGCGCAACGGCCTGGANGTCGAAGTGCTCGGCATCCGCCCGGGCGACGCCCTGTTCCTGCAAACGCTGCAACAGGGGTTGCCCCTGGGCCACGCGGCGCAACGCGCCCTCGCCCTCGACAGNGCTTTCGACCTCGGCACCTGCCTGGCCCACCTGCTGCGCGCAGGTGCAATTACCCACTGCGCTTATGACCCCCAAAGGCCACTGCCATGACCCATCACGCCCCGACTCGCCCCAATGCCCCGGTTCGCCTGATCGCCCGCGCNATCGAGCTGTGCAAGCTGATCCCCTACAGCCTGGTCGCCTTCCTCGCCCGCTTCTCGATTGCCGCGACCTTCTGGAAATCCGGACAGACCAAGATCGAAGGCCTGGCCATCGATCTCATCGAAGGCACTTTCGAATTCGGCCTGCCGCGACTCTCCGCCTCGGCCGTCCCGTTGTTCGAGGAAGAATACCGGCTGCCGCTGCTGCCGGCGGAACTGGCGGCGCAACTGGCCGCCTTCAGCGAGCACCTGTTTCCGCTATTGATCCTGCTCGGCCTGGCCACCCGCTTCTCCGCCCTGGCCCTGTTCGGCATGACCCTGGTCATTCAGCTGTTCGTCTACCCGGACGCCTACCCGACCCACGGGGTCTGGGCGGCGGTGTTGCTGCTGCTCGTGGCCAAGGGCCCGGGACTGCTGGCCATCGACCAGCTGATTGCCCGGCGTTATGGCTACGCCGGCTGATCCGCCTGGCCGGCCAAGCGGTCATTCAGATAATCGAGAAAACAGGCGATGCGCGAGGCCAGCGCGGTGTTGCGGTAGTAGACCGCATGAATCGGCTGGCGCACCTCGACCGTGTGCTGCGCCAGGATCTGCACCAGCTCGCCGCGGTGGCGGTCGGCGCCGGTCATGAAGTCGGCCAGACAGACGATGCCCACATCGGCCAGGGCCAGCTGGCGCAGGGTCTCGCCGCTGGACGCCTGCAGGCTCGGGCTGATCGCCAGCGCATCGCCGAGCGGATGGCGCAGCGGCCACTGGTTGAGGCTGTCGGGCTGGGTGAAGCCGAGCAGGCTGTGGTCGCGCAACGCCTCGACGCTTTGCGGCGTGCCGTGAGCCGCGAGGTAGGCCGGGCTGGCGAGGATGCGCAGGCGATTGCTGCCCAGTGCGCGCGCATGCAGGGTCGAATCGCGCAGCGCACCGATGCGGATGGCGACATCGGTGCGCTGCTCGAGCAGATCGATGATCCGGTCACTGCTGTGCAGCTCCAGCTGGATCTCCGGGTACTGCGCGCGAAAGCCCGCGATCAGCGGCACCACGGCATGCAGCATGAAAGGCGCGGCGGCATTCACCCGCAGACGCCCGGCGGGCTTCTGCCGACGCACCTTCATCTGCTCTTCGGCGTCCTCGACCGCCTCGAGGATCTTGCGCGCCTGGGCGAGAAAGGCCTGGCCCTCCTCGGTCAGTTCCAGACGCCGGGTGGTACGGCGCAACAGGGTGACATCCAGCTTGTCTTCCAGCCGGCTCAAGGCGCGACTGACGCCGGAAGCGGTCTGCGCCAGGTGTTCGGCTGCGGCGCTGATAGAGCCGCTGTCCACCACGCTGACAAAGGCCAGCAATTCATCGAGGGTCGTTTTCATTCGTGCATATTAGTCAAATATCCTGCGCTATAAATCCTGTTTTCCCGCATGAGTAGCCGGGCGACATTGCGCACCTCACCGTTTCCCCTGGAGCCCCTGCCATGCCCATTGCCCTGCTGGCCTGGCACGCGCCCGGCGACGAGTCGCTGATCATTGCGCGCATCGTCACCGGCCTGGAAACGCCAGGCGGAGCGGATGCGCTCTGCTGGCACGGGTGGGCAAACCGGGCCAGCACTCAGCCCGCCTGAGCGCCCTCACCGGCACAGCAGTCGCGGCTGTCCAGGGCCTCCAGCAAGCGGCAGTGCTCGGCCTCGGCGCTGGTACAGCCGGCAAGCTTGCTCAATTCAGCTTTCATCTTCTGCAGATCGCGAATCCGTGCCTCAATGGTCAGCAAATGCGCTTGCACCAACTGATCGGCTTCCGCACAGGGGCTGTGGGGCTGGGCGGCCAAGCCGAGCAAGGTGCGAATCTCCTCCAGGCTGAAGCCCAGCTCGCGGCCGCGGCGGATAAAGCGCACCCGGCGGATATCCGCCTCTTCATAATGGCGGTAGCCCGAGGCGCTGCGCCTGGGCGGCGGCAGCAGTTCACTGCGCTCGTAGAAGCGAATGGTCTCCAGATTGACCCCGCTCTCGCGGCTCAACCCACTGATGGTCAGCGGCTTGCCCATGGCTTGACTCCGTAGTGACTACAGGGTTTAGCGTACTGCCCATACCCTTTCAGGAGAAGCCTAATGGGCGCCAATTGCTGCAACACCGCATCGAGCTGTGCAACCACCCGCCTCAGCAAGCGCTACCACAAGATCCTGTGGCTGGCCCTGGTGGTCAACCTGGGCATGTTCGCTGTGGAAATCATTGCCGGCATACGCGCCGATTCGGTGTCGCTGCTGGCGGATTCCCTGGACTTTCTCGGCGATGCCGCCAACTACGGCATCAGCCTGCTGGTACTGGGCATGAGCCTGACCCTGCGCGCCAGAGCCTCGCTGTTCAAAGCCCTGTGCATGCTGGTATTCGGCGTCGGCGTGCTGATTGCGGCGATCTGGCACCTGCTCGGCGGCCAGGTGCCCGACGCCCCCACCATGGGGCTGGTCGGCACTCTGGCCTTGTTGGCCAACGCCGGCGTGGCCGGCCTGCTCTATGCCTACCGCGAGGGCGACAGCAATATGCGCAGCGTCTGGCTGTGCTCGCGCAACGACGCCCTCGGCAATATCGCCGTGCTGTTCGCCGCCCTCGGCGTGTTCGGCACCGGCAGCGCCTGGCCGGACCTGCTGGTCGCCAGCCTCATGGCCGGCCTGGCGGTCACCTCGTCCTATCAGGTGATGCGCCATGCGCGCCAGGAGCTGGTTCAGGAGGCTGTGGCCTCGTAGGAGGCGCGATTCCGCAGCAAATGCAGCTGACAGGCTGCCTGCCCATCGTTTGGCGGGTGCCGCGAAAAGCTCGCCCCGAGGTCACGGAACGCCGCCCGGACCCTCCTACGGACTGCTGGCAATTCGCGCCTGGCAATACAACGCCCAACAGGAACATAGCCACCGGATCGCCGGACCGTTAAAACTCCACCTTGCCCCGCCCCGCCTTGATCGTCCCGCGCTTGGTCTTGCCTTCCAGACGGCGCTTCTTCGAACCCAGGGTCGGCTTGGTCGGGCGCCGGGCCTTTTCGGTCTTGGCGGCATTGCGAATCAATTCGGCCAGCCGCTCCAGGGCATCGGCGCGGTTCTGCTCCTGGGTACGGTATTGCTGGGCCTTGATGATCACCACGCCCTCGGCGGTGATGCGGCTGTCGCGCAGCGCCAGCAGACGCTCCTTGTAGAACGCCGGCAAGGACGAGGCCTGACTGTCGAAACGCAGGTGCACGGCACTGGAGACCTTGTTGACGTTCTGCCCACCGGCGCCTTGCGCACGGATGGCGGTCAACTCGATTTCAGCGTCGGGCAGGTGGACGCTGTTGGAAATAACCAGCATGGCAAAGGGCTTCGGCAGAAAGGGCAATCAGGATATACCCAAGCGCGCCTGGAGGAGATCGCAGTTACCGTGAGTTTTCCCAGTCGCCGAGCACATGGGGGGGAGAATTGAACTGCCTGGCAGGTCGCGGTAAAGGCGATTTTTCAGCGCCACCGCCGGCGAGCAGTCGCCCCCACGACAGCCCGGGCAATCGTGGTAATTCGCCCGTAATCAGGCAAAGCAAAACACTCGAAACCGGGAGCATTGCGTGCAAGCCGTGGCATACTGCCATCGGTCTGATAGCGTACCGATGCGAGCACTGCAGGTTGCGCAAAACGACCAGTCAGAGACACCTCGACAACTCCGGGCATGCCGGCATCCAGCGGCCTCATCCACCACCAGATAGCGGGTTATCAGCATGCCATCACTGCTCAAGCGCCTCCTCCCGTTGCTATTGCCCATCTGCCTGGCAAGCCCTGCCGTGAATGCCGCAGGCGACTGGCAGGAGCTTCCGGCAAACCCACTGATTCTGACGGTCACCGGCGAACTGGGCTGTTGCCCGCAGGGCCAGGCCTTGTTCGACCTGCAGCGCCTCGATGCCCTGCCCCAGGTGGAGGTGAAAACCCTGACGCCCTGGACAGACCAGGAGGACAGCTATCGGGGCGTGCGGCTCAGCGTTCTGCTCGACGAACTCAAGGCCCAGGGCCAGCGCATCGACGCCACCGCCCTCAACGACTACAGCATGCTGTTGAACCTGCCGGCCGCGCGCCAGTACCCGGTGATCCTGGCAACCCGCAAGAATGGCAAGGTCATGAGGGTNCGCGACAAGGGNCCCATCTGGGTCATCTACCCGCTGAGCGACTTTCCCGAACTGCGCAAGGAAGAGCATCACCAGGCGATGGTCTGGCAACTCAAATCGCTGAACATTGCCCGGTAAGCGCCGATGCGTCGCTTGCGCTACCTGTTCCTGCTGCTGATNACCCTGGGNTTCGCCGTTGCTATCGCGACTTCGCTGGTCTACAACCAGCGCAATGCGCAAATCACTTCGGCGCGCATCCAGCTTTCCGCCTGGTCGCTTGCCCAGTTGGAATTCGACTACCTGCGCTTCGTCAACACGCTGCAACTGTTCCAGGCTGGAGGCGCCACCCGGGAAAAGCTGCAATTCGATTACGAGCTGCTCTGGAGCCGTCTCGAAGCCTTTCTCTCCGGTCAGGAAAACAGCGCCATCCGCCAACGCTTCAATGCCGGCGAG
>C687J26845_10001862_pt1 | contig 12605 bp, 11 predicted proteins | sample RifCSPlowO2_12_FD_26845 | JGI IMG/M metagenome (IMG submission 26845) | reverse complement strand
TGTGGATTCGCGGCCAGGGAATCCAGCAACCGGTGCGGTTCTACAGCCATCAGGACGAGCGGCCCTACGAGGTGGTCTTCACGCGCGTCTCGAAGGACAGCGCCGTAGGTTATGTGCTGATGCCGGCAGGGACTGAGATCGTTCCTGCGGCTGCGAATGCGATACCCGAGCAACCGGCCACAGTAGCGGTTTATTCCGCGGCCACGGATGGTATGGCACAGGTTCCGTAACAGCTTGGCATTCGGCGGTCCGAGGCCAGGATGATCTCTCCAAGAGTTCCCCCCAAGGGTCCGTTTTGCACCATCCAGTACGACGATGTCGTCTTTCATACGGGCCGATGTGCGAGTTTTTGAAAAGGAGAAGAGATTATGACTAAGAAATCAATCTTCATCGCGAGCGGAGCAGTAGCGGGAATCGCAGTGCTGACAGCCGCTTTGATTGGCCGTCCAGGGAGCACCGTATCAGCCGACGCGCAGTCAGACTCCCAGAGCAAGGGATTCTTTGCCCGGCTCACCAGCCCGCGACGGCAGTTGGTGATGGTTCCCGCCGGCACCAGAATTCCCATCCGGCTGCAGCAGGGCATCAGCACCGAGAAAAACAATGCTGGAGACACCTTCGCTGCCACGCTGGACGCTCCGCTGACGGTGGATGGCAAGACGCTGGCGCCGGCGGGCACCAGAGTCGAGGGTCTGCTGACCAATGTTGTTGATTCCGGCCGTGTGGAAGGCAGGGCCAGCCTGACGATGATCCTCCGGCATATGACCGTGGGAGGCGACGACTACACCCTCAGCACCCAGCCACTGACGCTGGCGGCGCGCAGCACCAAAAAGAAAGACGCCAAGATCATTGGCGGATCGGCTGCTGCCGGCGCCGTGATTGGAGCCATTGCAGGCGGAGGCAAGGGAGCCGCCATCGGAGCCGCGGTGGGCGGAGGCTCCGGGACCGGATACGTTCTTGCCACCAAGGGAGACCCGGTGGCCTACGGCCCGGAAACCCGCTTCACGTTCGTATTGACCGAGGCAATGGACCTGCCGGTTCACAAGGGCTAGATAGTTCGAGCAGAGCCGGAGAGCGGCGTTTCCGCCGCCTCTCCTGCCTGCTGTGCTCACAAGATTCTGGTGTTCAGGAGGCTTGGATGGTAAATGCGGACCCCGGCGCGTTGCGCCCTCGCCGGTACCAGTTGTTCCTTCCCTTGAGAGTCTGGATTCGAACCTGGGGCAAGGGCAAACCATCGCACGGCGTCGAGCCGGAGGTGGAAGAAGAAACGATCACGGAAAACATCAGCTCGGCGGGCTGCTTTTTCCTGCTTTCGAAAAAGCCGGAAATTGGAAGCCGAGTGGATATGGAAATCGAGATGGCGGAAAAACCTGGCGGGAAGCCCGGCAGCAAGATGATTTGCCGGGGAAGGGTCGTGCGAATAGAGAAGGAAAAAGGCAAAAGGAAAACCGGCGTGGGTTGTGCCATCGACCGCTACCGGATCGTGCCGTCATCACAGATATCGTAAGCCGCGGGCGGGAATTGGACTGCTCTCCATTGGATCAATCGCTTTCGGCGAGGAAGTTTAAGAATATGGCTGTTCCCAGTGAGTTTGAGTGTTTCTTCCTGCTCCAAAATGTACCGACCATCGGTTCTCGAATGGAGTTGGAAATAACTCTTCCGCCAGAGATTGCCGCCTCGGTTGCGGAAAGGGTCCATTGCCAGGGCACGGTCGTCCGCGTCGAGAGGGGCTCGGCGGCGGGGAAAACCGGAGTCGTCTGCACCATTGAAGAGTGCCAGTTACTTCCAGGCGCGGCGGATCCTGAGATTACAGAGTAATGCGTTGGATGCGAACCAAGCCAATTCCATTCGGCGTGGTGCGATGCCGATGCCGCGAACCGCTCTACCGGGGAGGAGTTGCGGGGCGGCGTTGCATATCAATCGCTTTGAGCTTTTCGAGTTCCTCGGTTAACTGTCGGATGCGTTCCTCCCTGCTTTTCAAATCGCTCTGAAGACGCTGAAGCTCGCTCTCCTGCCGTCTGAGCTGCTCCATTTCCTGGCTCAGATTTGCAACCTGCTGCTGCCGCTCTGCGATGTCGGAGTGAAGCTGCTGGATCTGTCCTTCGAGCGTCGCGAGCAGCTCCGCTTGCGGGCGCAGGGGGCTGGAGGGATGCCGGCTCGCCAACTCGTTCAAATAGGCCATCGCTTGAACCGGATCACGAGCAGGATTGGCAGGCAGAGAGTAAGCCAGTCCGAGCCGAAACAGGACACGGTCGCGCTGCGCGCCAGCCGGATTTTGGGTCAAGTAGGCGGAGTAGGCTGAGACGGCGCTGGGGTAGTGGCCGGCATCGAAATAGCGGTCGCCCTGCTCCAGATAGTTTGGTGGCGGAGGAGCCGCCGGAGCTTGCGGGCGGCGCTGGCAGGAACCGGGAAACAGCGGCAGCAACGCTAACCCCAGAAGTCCCTTCCACAGCAGATTGCGATGCCTCACCGAGTGCTCCCACATCCATTCAGAATATCACTTTCCTATTGATGCCAACCAAGCCGGCAAGGCTGCCTGCGGCGCAGTGGCCGCCGCGCTGGCAGAGTGAGCAGGCAATGCTTAGATGGGTGCGGAGGCACGCGGGGCAGCTTCGGAGACAGCAGCCTCGGCGGGAAGCAGGAGGCTGAAAACGCTGCCGCCCTCCGGATTGTCTTCCACCCACAACGCTCCGTTATGCGCCTCGACAATCGTCCGGCTGATGGCCAGTCCCAAACCGGTGCCCTGACCGGGGCGCTTTCCGTCGCGGCGCACCTGATGGAACTTTTCGAAGATTTTTGCTTTCTCTTCCGCGGGAACGCCGGGACCCTGATCGGCAACGCAAATCATCACGAAACCGGCGGCGTGCGGAGAGCCCGTCAGGCGCAGCGCGTAGGAGCCCGGAAGTCGTGGGGGTAGCCCGGCCTCATGTTGCAGGGTGAGCCGGATGGTGCTTCCCGCGGGGGAAAATTTCAGCGCGTTGCCGAGCAGGTTGTCGAGCACCTGAATGAGGCGGCCTCCGTCGCATTGCACCCACAACGCGGTCTCCGGAAGCTTCACCTCCAGATGCAGGTGGCGCTCGGTCATCGGCAGTTCGAACTCCACCAGCGCAGAGCGAATCAATGCGGAGATATCCTGCCGCTCCATGGTGTACTCCATCACGCCCGCTTCCATGCGCGACAGGTCCAGCAGATTGGCGATGAGCCGGGAGAGCCGGCCGCCGCTTTGCAGATTCAATTCCAATAGCTGCCGCTGCTGCGCATTCAGAGGACCGGGAATCTCATCGAGCAGCAGGCGGATGGTCTCCTGCATCGAGGCCAGCGGAGTTTTCAGCTCATGTGAGGCATGCGAGACGAAATCCTTTTTCATCTGGTCGAGCTCAATCAGCCGCCGGGTCATCAGGTTGAAGTCGCGCGCCAGCTCGCTGAGCTCGTCGGAGCCTCCGGCTTCGAGCCGGTAGGTAAACTCTCCCTGGCTCACCGCGCGGGTTCCTTCCGTGAGCCGGTGCAGAGGCCCCGAGATGGAGCGCACGATCCAGATGGATACGGCGACGCTCACAAGCAATGCCAGCAGCGCCGTCAGCAGGGAAATCGTCTGGGATCGCTGCGCCGCCACTTCCGAGATCTGCACTTGTCTGGCGATGGTGGCGCGTGAGGCCCGGGTCACCGCCTGGGTTTGCAACCGCATCCCGGTGAGAGCCGCAATCTGCCGGTCGAGCGCTCCCTCCGCCTCGCGTCTGTTCCCGCTTTTCAGAGCGGCCTCAGCATCGGTCCAGGCTCTCCACGACTGGTCCCAGAGCCTGGCCAGCTCATCCACTTCAGCGTGCTCCTCGGCGGAAAGCTGCAAGCCTTCCAACTCCTCGAGTGAATTCGAAAAACCCTGGCGCATTTCCTCAAGTTGGCTGGCATAGCCCGGATCGCCGCCCGTGGCGAATAGCTTTTGGGTGAACTCTTCCACTTGATCGAGGTCGCGCAGCAACTGCAGCGAAAGCAGCGCCGAGCGAAAATTCAATCCACCCAGATCCCTTGTGATGGCCTGCATTTGGTAAAGGAGCGCGACCTGGTAGGAGAATACCGCCACGATCAGCAGAATCAGGATGGTGTAGCCGGAGGTGATCTTGGTGGAAATCCGCATTGTGATCGAACCGCGCCTCCCGAATTCGGGCCAGGATTCCGCGAGCGAGTGCGCCTCCTAGGACCTGATGCCGTAGGACTTCAGTTTGTTGCGGATGGTCTTGACATCCAGGCCGAGCCGTCGCGCGGTCTCCGCTTTATTATTCCTGGTCTGTTCCAGCGTTTTCAGGATCAGCTCGCGCTCGGTCTCGGCGGCAGTGGCGCCCGGGGGAACGACGATTTGCGAACCCTGCCGCTCCTCGTCCGCGCGCAGGTACGGAGGGAGGTGAGAAATCTCAATCCACTCCCCCTTCGCCAGGATCACAGCTCGCTCCAGGACGTTGCGAAGCTCGCGCACGTTGCCCGGCCAGCGGTAGGCCTGAAGCCGTTCGAGAGCCTCCGGCCGCAAGGCCACCACGGAGCTGTGGTGCTTAGCATTCAGTTCATTCAGGAAGCGTTGCACCAAGCCGGGCAGGTCATCCTTGCGATCGCGGAGCGGCGGCAGAACCACTTGGAAGATATTGAGGCGGTAAAACAGGTCCTCGCGCAACAAGCCCTTCTCCACCGCTTCTCGGGGATCGCGGTTGGTGGCCGCCAGCACGCGCACGTCGTAGGCAAACTCCTGGGCGGCTCCCAGCCGCCGTACGCGGCCGTCCTCCAGCACACGCAGCAGCTTCGGCTGCAACCCGGCCGGCATCTCCGCAATCTCGTCCAGAAACAAAGTGCCGCGATGCGCCAGCTCAAAGCATCCCGGCCGGGTCGCCACGGCGCCGGTAAATGCGCCTTTCTCATGGCCGAACATCTCGCTTTCCATGAGTGTTTCCGGAATGGCCGCGGCGTTGACGGCGATGAAGGGACCATTCGCGCGGCCGGAATGGCTGTGGATGGCGCGGGCGGCCAATTCCTTGCCGGTGCCGCTTTCGCCGCTGAGCAGCGCCGAGGCATCGCTGTGCGCCAGCGTTTCCAGCATCTGGTAGACTTCACGCATCTTGGCGCTGGTGCCGACGAAGGGGCCGAAGCCGGAGCCCTTTTCAAGCTGCGTTGTCATACGGCGCGATTGACGGCGGAGCAGGATATCCTGCTGGGCGGCGTCGAGCACGGCTTTGAGCTTGTTGTGGTCGAGCGGCTTAGTGATGAAATCCAGCGCGCCCTGCTTCATAGCCTCCACCGCCATATCAATGGTGCCCTGGGCGGTGATCAGAATCACCGCGCGTGCCGGGTCTCCCTTCTTGAGCGACCGAAGCAGCTCCAAGCCTCCGAGGCCCGGCATGACCACGTCGCTCAGAACGATATCCGGATTGCATTTCTGCGCCAGGCGCTCGGCTTCCTCACCGTCAGCCGCCAGCAAGGTTTCGTATCCCCAGTCGCGCAGACGCATGTCCAGCACCAAGCGCATTGCGGCTTCGTCATCGGCGACCAGAACACATAAGGGGCGATTTGGCATCCGGTCCTTAATCGGGGGGGAGCCCAAGATTCCATTATAAACTTCCCGCGCATGATTGAACCGGGAAGCATAGTCGGGTAGGATGCTTTCAAGCGGGGCTATCGAGCAACCTTTAGGAGGCCTGATGCAGCAACGGCTTCGAACCAGAACCGGATTTTCCGCGCTGGTCTTAATCCTGCTCAGCAGCGCAACTCTCGCAGCACAAAGCCAGCAGGTTCCCATCACGCTGGCCGTGGATGCGCGCGAGGCGCCGCGCGGAATCCTGCACGCCCAGTTGACCATCCCGGTGCGGAGCGGGCCGGTGACGCTGCTCTATCCCAAGTGGATTCCCGGCGAACACGGGCCCACCGGGCCGATCAGCGATCTGGCGGGGCTGAAGATTCGCGCCAATGGCAAGGACATTTCCTGGCAGCGCGATCCCATGGAGATGTACGCCTTCCATTGCGAGGTGCCCGCCGGGGTGCAATCCCTGGAGGTATCGCTCGATTTCCTGACGCCGATGGCAACCTCCGGGTTCACCTCGGGGGCATCCACCTCACCCTTCCTCGCCGTGATCAACTGGAACCAGCTGCTGCTCTACCCGCAGGGTCGCAGCGCTTCCATGTGGACCTACTCGGTGAGCCTGCGGCTACCGGAAGGCTGGAAGGCCGGCACGGCGCTGCCCGTAGATCGAGAGGAGGAATCGGGAATCAAATTCCGCCCCGTAACGCTGGAGACCTTGGTGGACTCTCCGCTGATTGCCGGGCGGTTCTTCCGCTCAATCTCACTGGGGGAGGCGGATGGTCGCCCTCATTCTATTTACATCGTGGCCGACGACGATCCGTCGCTCGAAATGAAACCGGAAATTGAGGGCGGATTGCGCCACTTGGTAACGGAAGCGGGAGCGCTGTTCGGTTCTCGCCACTACAATCATTACAATTTCTTATTGACGCTGAGCGAACACGTGGCGCACTTCGGCCTGGAGCATCATGAGTCGAGCGATAACCGCGTTGGGGGCGACGTGCTGACGGGAAACCGGGCCGGGGGGGCGCTGGGAAGCCTGCTGCCGCACGAATATGTGCATTCCTGGAACGGCAAGTACCGCCGCCCGGCAGGACTCGCCACAGCGAATTACGATCAGCCCATGAACACCGAACTGCTGTGGGTGTATGAGGGACTGACGTCATATCTGGGCTACGTGCTCGCGGGGAGGAGCGGTTTGTGGAGTCCGGCGGACTTCCACAGCAGGGTGGCGCAAAGAGCTGCGGCCCTCGATCACCGCGCCGGGCGAACGTGGCGGCCGCTGGAAGACACCGCGGTATCCGCCCAGGTCCTTTATTCGGCCCGCCAAGGCTGGAACGACTGGCGGCGGGACACGGACTTTTATGATGAGGCGGCACTGATCTGGCTCGAGACCGACGTCATGTTGCGGCAGAAAAGCAACGGGCGATATTCGCTGGACGATTTTTGCCGCCGCTTTTACGGCGGCACTAGCGGCGGGCCTGCGGTAGTTCCCTACAGCTTCCAGGACCTAGTCGCAGCGCTGTCCGAATTGGTTCCGTACGACTGGAACGGTTTCCTGAGAGAGCGGTTAGATTCCACAGCTCCCCGTGCGCCGCTGGGCGGAATCGAAAACAGCGGCTGGCGGCTGGTCTACCGCGACACGCCGCCGGAGAGTGATCGGGATGGCGGTAACAATTCTCAGAGAGCGGATCTGCCGTACTCCCTGGGGATGTCGGTGGGACGCGAAGGAAGTATTATCGATGTGATTCCGAACGGTCCAGCCGGGAAAGCCGGTCTTGCCCCGGACATGCAAATCGTTGCAGTCAATGGCCGGAAATACTCTCCGGCCTTGATTCGCCAAGCGATCAAAGAAGCCAAGGACTCCCCCGATGCCATCGAGTTATTGGTGGCGAACCGGGAATTTTACAGCACCTACCGGGTGGACTATCACGACGGAGAGCGCTACCCTTATCTGGAGCGCGACCCTTCCAAGCCCGACCTGCTCGATGAGATTATCAAACCCGTCGCGAAGTAAGGATTGGGGCCTGCTGCCTTCCGGCGAAGCACGGCAGAGAGGAAAGAAAAAACAGACCCCTCGCTCACATCCCGGCGGGCCGGGACCGGGGCAGGCTGCTCGGGATATCACCACGAAGAATTGATGGAAGGGCTGCATGGGGCCGGGTAAGCAGGCCGGGGTGCCCCGACTCAACTGACCAGAACGCGCAACCGTCCCTCCAGCTCCGTCAGGCTGCTGGCTTGGTCCGGATAAACCAGGACGGTCGAGGTAACGGGTTCTCCCGGCATGGCGCGGCGGAGCCGCTCGGTGATTTGGCTGGCGAAGGCTTCGGCGTCGCTTGAGCGCATGATCGGCAAAATCAGTCCAAAGCGCTGCGGCGAGAGGCGGAACAATGTTTCGTGGGGGCGGAGCATCTGGCGCAAGAGGGTCGCCATGCGCCCGAGCTTATTCTCGGATACCGTGCCCAAATCCAGCAAGATGACCGAGAGACTCTCAGAGGCATGGGAGGCGCGGCGATATTCCATAGCCAGCGAGTCGCGGAACTGACTCAGTTCCGGCAGGGAGGTCAGTGAAACCAGATTCACCTGCTGCTCCGCTTCGCTGGTCGCCACTTGCGCCAGGTAAAGGCTGCGCTTCAGCCGGCGCACCGTGGCCTGTCGTTGCAACATGTAGACCAGGGTAAGCGCCAGCAGCACGCAAAATCCAAAAAAAGCCCGCTCCGGGGTGCTGATATTGGCTTCGCGTCCCAGCCAGAACACGCTCGGAAACATAAAACTCAGCAGGCTGATTCCCAAGACGAACATCAGCAGTACCGCCAGAATCCAGAGGTGCCAGTCCTGCCGCTCCAGCATTTCCCAATTCGATTCCTGTCCGGCAGAGTCCCAGGTGGTCATATGGGGCCTTTCTCGCTGCGGTCAGCGGAATGAATACCGTGGCGGCGCGGAAAACTTGCACCAATTGAATCCGAGCCCCCTCCCATGACACTTATCGGTCCGGAGATGAGGGGAAAAGAGGAGGATTACCGGATAAATTTCCGTCAAAGGGAACGCTTGTCTAGCCCAAAGGGAGACCCGCGGGGAGGGATGCTGCTGATTATTGCTGTGTCACTTGCATCGATTCATCGATGGAAAGAGTCGGCATGCCCGTGGCCGGTCCGTTATAGGAAGCGGTGATGACGAAGTGGCGGTCCGCAATTTCGGCTGAGTAGCTGTAGCCCAGCCTCTGGCGCGACGGATCCAGCAGCAACTCGCCGGAGTTGTGCAGGTCCTCTAGCGCGGTGTAGCGCCCATTCAAGGCCATATAAGCCCGTTCCGCTTGCGCCATGGCCAGCAGATCGTTTTTCACGCCCGTAACATCGGCAACTGCACGCGGGTTATTCGTACCCATCGTGATGGCGTCGCCACCCGGCCCGGTGAAATAAGATCGATAAATAAATAAGCCGATCGCCAGCACGATCACTAATCCCAGCAAACCCATGACTGAGCGCATTGACGTGTTCCTCCCGCCGGCTTCCCTCGTCCATCCCTGACCCTCAGGAATTGCGTGCTGCGAAGCCGGGCTGTTCCTGCCTCCCTTATACTCCCACAGAAGCCTCCCGTCCATCTCCAGCCATGCTGCGCCCTGCCCCTTTTGGCGTATTGTTGCATAGTAGTTACGAGCCGCGCCGGAGCTCGGCTCTGGGGCCGGCTCAAAACGCAATTCCAAAGCTCGGCCATTCGCCGCTATCATAAGTAGTTAGGAGATGAGCTATGCGACCGATGGGGCTGGTGGGCATGCACGAGGGTGGAGGAAAGAATCGGGCCGGTTCTGCCCATCGTCTAATCGAGAATATGGAGCCGGAGAAATCCAAGCCCAGGAAAAGCGTGCGCGACACCATCACCACGCTGCCGCAAATTTGGGAGCTGCTGCGTCCCCGCCGCGGCCTGCTGGCAGCGGGGTTCGTCCTGATGGCCATCAACCGCGTTTCCGGGCTGGTGCTGCCCGCTTCGACCAAGTATCTGATTGACGATGTGATCGGGAAGCGCCAAACGCAACTGCTGGTCCCGCTGGTCGGCGCCGTCTTGCTGGCCACGGTGATACAGGGCATTACTTCTTTCACACTGACGCAATCGCTCTCCAAGGCGGCGCAACGGCTGATTGCGGAGCTGCGATGCAAGGTCCAGGAGCACATTGGCCGCCTGCCGGTCGCCTATTATGACGCCAACAAAGCAGGCTCGCTGGTCTCCCGCATCATGAGCGACGTCGAGGGCGTGCGCAACCTGATTGGAACCGGCTTGGTGGAGTTCACCGGAGGGCTGCTGACCGCGGCGATCGCGCTGGTGGTGCTGCTGCGCATCAGCCCGGTCATGACGGGCATGGCCTTTCTATTTCTGGTCGTCTTCGGAGTAGCCCTCCGGAAGGCCTTCGGAACGCTCCGGCCGATCTTTCGCGAGCGCGCCAGGATCAATGCGGAGGTTACCGGGCGTCTCACCGAATCGATCGGCGGGGTGCGCGTGGTGAAGGGATTCCACGCCGAGGAGCGCGAGCACCAGGTTTTTTCGAGCGGCGTGGGCCGGCTGCTCGACAACGTGCTGCGCACCTTGACGGCCATGTCGGTGATGAGTCTTTCCTCCACCATGCTGATGGGAGTGGTCGGAGCGGTGGTGATGTTCCTCGGCGCGCGCCAGGTCCTGAGCGGCGCCCTGACGCTCGGAGGTTTTTTCACCTACACCATGTTCCTGGGATTTCTCGTCGCGCCGCTGTTTCAAGTGGTCGGCATCGGAACGCAGCTCACTGAGGCCATTGCCGGCCTGGAGCGCACCCGGGAAGTGTTGGGCGAGCATCCCGAAGATGAAAATCCGGGGCGAACGGTGGCCCTCGGCAGGATCGAAGGCGAGGTCGAGTTCGATCGTGTGGGTTTCGCTTACGAGGGCGGACCTCCGGTTCTCCATGCTGTTTCTTTCCGCGCCGGGCCGGGATCGGTGACGGCGCTGGTCGGCTCCTCCGGCTCCGGCAAGTCGACCATCATCGGGCTCATCGCGGCGTTCCACGTGCCCCAGGCCGGGCGGATTCTGGTGGATGGAACTGATTTGGCGACGGTGCGCCTGGACTCCTACCGCACCCAGCTTGGCGTCGTGTTGCAAGATTCGTTTCTGTTCGACGGGACCATTCGCGAGAACGTGGCCTTCGCGCTGCCGGGCGCAACGGAGGAGCAGATACTGAGCGCCTGCCGCATCGCAAGAGTGGATGAATTTGCGCAGCGCTACGAGAACAAGTACGACTCTGTGATTGGTGAGCGTGGCGTGAGGCTGAGCGGAGGACAGCGCCAGCGCGTTTCCATCGCCCGCGCCGTGCTCGCCGATCCCCGCATCTTGATTCTTGACGAGGCCACCTCCAGCCTCGATTCCGAGTCCGAGGCGCTGATCCAGGAGGGGATGGGCTATCTGATGCGCGGGCGAACTACGTTCGTTATCGCGCACCGGCTCTCCACCATCCGGCGCGCCGACCAGATCCTGGTGGTCGAAGACGGCAGGATCGTGGAGCGCGGCGACCACGATTCGCTCTACGCCGCGCGCGGCCGCTACTATGAGCTTTACAGCAAGCAGCACGGCCTGGAGTCCAACCTGTTCCTGGCGCCGGGCGAGGGCGATTTTGTCGAGGCGCCAGCGGCGGCCGATGCCGTCCCGCGCGGCCCCGGCGCGAACGGCGAGCCGGACGCCCTGGGCCTGCTGCGCGGACGCTCCTCCTAAGCTCGGACCGGGCGCGGGAGGCCCCCGGCGGGCGAAGAAATAATCGTGGCAGAATCGCAGCTCTGCCGAAAGACGCCCGGATTCATCGTAAAGGAGACGCAGCGTGAACATTGGCCACAGAAAGATCTCCCGCAGGGCGACGGCCCTGGGCATTGGTGCTTTGCTGAGTCTCACGCTCAACGGCTGCCAGAGAGCGGGCGCGCCGCCGTCGTTCGAGCGGCCACCGGCGCCGGTGGCAGTGGTTGCCGCGGTGACAAGGGATGTGCCGATCTATCTCGATGAAGTCGGCAAGTGCGCGGCGCGCGAAGTCGTGACGGTTCAGCCGCAAGTCTCCGGGCGCATCACCCAAATTCATTTCGCCGATGGCGCTGACTTGAAGAAAGGCGATGCGCTGTTCACCATCGATCCGCGTCCCTTCCAGACGGAACTTGACTCTGCGGAAGCCACGCTGGCGCAGAGAAAGGCGTCGCTCGATCTCGCCAGGATTGAGTTTGCGCGCATCGCGGACCTGGTGGACTCCAAAGCCATCGCGCGGCAGGATTACGACGCCAGGAAAAATGCGGTGGCTGTTGCCGAGGCGCAAGTCCGGCAGAGCGAAGCCGCCATCGAGGCGGCGCGGCTCAACCTGGAGTACACCGCCATCCATTCGCCCATCGATGGCCGCGCCGGCCAGAGGCTGGCGGATGTGGGCAATATCGTGAACGCCAACAGCAGCTCGCTGCTGGTTATCCAGCGGATCAACCCGATCTACGCCGAATTTACCGTTACCGAAAGCGAGCTTACCGGCGTGCAGCAAAACATGGCGCGGGGGTCATTGCGAGTCGAGGTCAGCCTTCCGGACGATCCCGAACACCCGCGCGCAGGGCAGCTTTCGTTCCTGGACAATCTGGTGCAGGAAGCCACCGGCACGGTGAAGTTGCGGGCCACCATTGAAAATGGCGATTACCGCTTCTGGCCGGGGCGGTTTGTGAAGGTGCGGCTCATTTTGAGCACCATGGCAGGCGCGGTGCTGATTCCTGCGGCGGCGGCGCAGTTGTCGGCGAATGGTCCATTTGTTTACGTTGTCAAAGAAGACTCGACGGCGGAGCTCCGTCCGGTAACAATCGGCCAGCGTCAGGGAGAGCTGGTCATTGTGAGCAGCGGAGTCAGCGCGGGTGAACGAGTCATCGTTACCGGCCAGCTTGCGGTCATGCCGGGGGGAAAGGTGCGGGTTGAGGAGCCGCCACCGCAGGAGAATCCTCCTGCGGCTGCCGCCGGGAGCAAGTCATGAACCTTTCCGAGCCATTCATCCGGCGTCCGGTGATGACTGCCGTGCTGACGGCGTCGG